>OGJJ01000686.1_pt1 | contig 29182 bp, 26 predicted proteins | sample 1572081 | NCBI WGS metagenome assembly OGJJ01 (sample SAMEA2582122, study PRJEB24529) | metagenome | biome: Human gut stool | place: China | collected 2011
TAAATATAATGATTATTTATTAAGACATATTCTTGATTTTATCTTGATGTATTAACTTAACATTCTAAATGAAAGCATGACTATGAAACCTATATTTTCAAAAATAAGAGTTTTGGGAACAGCCGCACTGGCTTTGTTCCTGACAGCATCCTGTTCAGACATTCTGGACGAGCAGCCGCGCAGCAGTTATGATCCTACTTTCTTTAAGACAGAAAAGGGAGTGGAAGGCGGTGTGACCTCTATGTATGCACACTTGCGCTATATTTACGGACAAGCTTATTATTATAATTCCTGTCTGACGGGAACCGACGAGGCAACCTGGGGATGGAGTGCCGATGGTAACTTCAAGGATGCCGACCTGTCCGGAGTAGGCAACCTGACTGCCACGACTTGCCGTTCCGACGCCTTGTGGGGAACCGCTTTCTCGAACATCAACACCGCTAACGGAGTGATAGAGAACGGTGCCGAAGTAGGAGTCAATGAATCATTGGTTTCCGAAGCCCGCTTCTTCCGTGCGTTCGATTATTTCCTGTTGGTGCAGACCTTCGGCGGAGTGCCTTTGGACCTGGGGTCCGGCGAACTGAAGTTCAATATCACTCCTTCACGTACATCCGTGCGCAATACCGTGCCCGAAGTGTATACCAAGGCCATCTTCCCCGACTTGCTGACCGCTATCGAGAACTTGCCTGCCAATCCCCGTGTGACGGGTGGAGTGACCAAAACCGTTGCTCGCCTGTACTTGGCAAAGGCTTACCTGACATATTCCTTTTTTTAAAAGCTTCCGCTCTACTTGATTTTCCAGATCCCGGTAAATGACATCCTCGTCCGTTCCCAGAATATCCGATAATAACAATTCATTTCCATCCCAGTCCACATTGAGAGGTTCATCAATGGACACCTCCAGCTTGGTCTTGGAATTGTGACGCAGATACATGAGGATTTCATTTTCAATGCACCGGGATGCATAGGTTGCCAGCTTTATATTCTTTTCCGGATTGTAGGTATTGATGGATTTAATAAGTCCTATCGTCCCGATTGAAATTAAATCCTCCACCCCTACTCCGGTATTGTCGAATTTTTTGGCAATATACACCACCAGCCGTAAATTATGCTCGATGAGGATTGCTTTGGCTCCCTCTTTTTTCTCCGTCCCCAATCCCTGAATCATCTCATTCTCCCGCTCGGTAGGTAACGGTGCCGGCAGAATATCACTGCCGCCTATGTAAAAAATCTGATCCTTCGTCTCCTGCTGTGCTTTTTTTACCGGTGTTTCCCTCCCCACCAGATAAAAAGGTATTCTATTCGATAAATCCATTCTACAAATCATACAAATCCCTTTCCCCTTTTCATTCCAAAATTTCCGGATGCAACAGAATCTGAAAATTTTCTTTCTGTTCAAACTCCCTTTCCGAAAAAGCGACCAGCGCATCCGTCACACATTTTCTTTCCCCTTCTGTGTGAATCCAAAGCTTTTCCACTTTCGCTGCATAAAAAAAGCCCTGTTCTGTGCCTACGGTTCGATAAGGAACGATCACCAGCTGCTGTGGCTGCATTTTCCCCCGAATGTTCTTTGACATCCCCGCATCCAGCACGCTCACCGGCTTCCCACGGATCGGATCCCGAAGTCCGTTCCCGGTATCCACAAATCCTGTCATCTCCCATCGTTCCCCGTTTAATTCTACAGATACCGGATATACCTTCTGCTTTCTCCGGTCACACATATGTAGGCAGATGCTTCTTCCCGTCAGCACAAAACCTAATGCAGCCAAAAGACTCACCGTCAATGCATCACTTACAAAAAATGCGGGTATTCTTTTCCTTAGTACCAACAGCCCGCCTCCCAGGGCACAACTGTATCCGTATAGTGTAAGCAGACTATCCAGAAAAAGTCTGGGATTCCCGTAGCCAAATGCGCCCAGGGTCATCCCTATACTTAAAATTCCGAATCCCCATAGGTTTTTCAGCCGGATGCTCCCTGCATAAAGAAAAAGCAGGCAATATGCTGCAGCGGCAAACGCCGCAGATAAAAGAATCCTCGCGCGTGTGGCAGTACGCCCCAGGGTCCATTTGACTGCTAAAAGCAGAAGCAGATCCAAACTGAAATTTAGGAAAAAGAGGCGATCCAGGTAAACTCCATACACAAAAATAACCTCCTTGCTCCCAACGCCCTTCATTATACGTGTCTGTTTTTACGGATTTTGTCAAAGAAGCAAAGGAAAAAAACTCCTTTTGTCCACAAAAAAAGACGACATCCGCTTTTTTTCACGAATGTCGTCTTTCTTATTTCTGTTTATTTTTTCTGTAAGAAAGAAGGAATATTTAATGTCTTGGCTTCTACAGAAGAGTGAATATCTGTAGGTCTCTTGATTCCCTGTACACTGGGTGCAGGGGTACTTGCCTGCGGTGCTCCGGAAGGTGTCACAACGCCGGGACGGCTTGTCCCTTGTGTGCTGGGAATATGATTGGCCGGTGTCTTAAAAGCAAAGCTGTTATTCAGTCTGGTCTGAGACCCGGTTGATGTATCTCCAAGACCGGTTGCAATCACAGTGATATTACAGGTGTCTCCCTGGGTGGCATCATACATTGCACCGAAGATAATGTTCACATCATCTCCTGCCAGATCCTGTACATAGCTTACCGCATCCGATGCATCTGCCAGAGAAATATCGCCGGAAACATTGATAATCACATGGGTAGCGCCGCTGATCGTGGTTTCCAGTAACGGGCTTTCCACTGCCATCTTGACAGCCTCTGCCGCCTTGTCATCACCCTTACCGGTACCGATACCGATATGTGCAATCCCTTTATCCTTCATAACCGTCTGCACATCTGCAAAGTCCAGATTGATAATAGCAGGTACGTTAATCAGATCGGTAATACCCTGTACTGCCTGCTGTAAAACCTCATCTGCCTTCTTTAAAGCATCCGGCATGGTCGTGCGTCTGTCTACAATCTCTAACAGCTTATCGTTAGGGATTACAATCAATGTGTCTACGTTATTTTTAATCTTTTCAATACCGGCAATGGCATTGACCATGCGAACCTTCGCCTCGAAACGGAAGGGTTTCGTCACAACACCAACGGTAAGAATTCCCATATCCTTTGCAATTTTGGCAACAACAGGTGCTGCTCCTGTTCCGGTTCCACCACCCATACCACAAGTGACAAACACCATGTCTGCTCCCTTGAGTGCAGAAGTAATCTCTTCCGCGCTCTCCTCTGCAGCTTTCTCGCCGATTTCCGGCTTTGCACCGGCTCCCAGACCTTTGGTGAGCTTCTCACCGATCTGCAGCAGTACAGGTGCTTTGCAAAGCTGTAAAGCCTGCTTATCGGTATTTACTCCGATAAACTCCACACCATCAATATTTTCTTCAATCATTCTATTTACAGCATTATTGCCGGCTCCGCCTACGCCAACTACGATAATCTTTGCAGCAGATTCAGCATCATTCGTCTTAATCTCAAGCAAGGGTTGTTCCTCCTCTTTCACCTCATAAACTCCTAAACACTATCATATAATCATTTTGGAAATTTATCAATAAAAAGTTTCACAATGTTTCACGAATTTTCGTTTCCGTTCACTCGGTTTCTGTCTCCGTCTCCATCTCCGTTTCCGGCTCCACCTGAATATTCTCACGTTTATCCGGTTCAAAGGTCACCGATTTGGTATTCTCATCATAATTTTCCAGCCGAAGCACGCCGCTCTCTCCGGCAAGCTTGTCCAGATTTTGTGTCAGAAACATGAATTTATCATCCATATTTTCCCTGTTTCCAATACTTACCCGCACCGTTCCGAAATAGATGGTCATGGCACTGTTGGTATCAAAATAAATCCGGTCTGCTGACAAATTGTACTTTTTCAACATCTGTGTGGTATCCAGTATCTGTGCAAATACCTCCGTATTTTCCACAGGAAGCGGCTCATAAAGCACTACATGGTCGAAATCCAGTCCTGTGACCAGGGGAATGCCTGCCGTCTGCTCCAGGGAAGCCTCCACCACGGTACCATCCTTGTCAAAATACATGTATCTTCCCAGGTACTCCACATATCCGGCAATGGATTTTTCATATACTGTAATCCGTATGGTATCCGGTGCCAGGATCTGCACATCCATCGCCGATACAAAGGGGATATTGTCCATTCCCTTCATCCGGTATTTCAGGGAAAGGTACAGGGAATTTCCGCTTAATCGGTCACCCAGTACCATTTCCTTAATTTCATCTGCCGTGTAATGCAGATTTCCATCCACATACACTGTCGTAATGGTATACGTTTTATCGACATAGACAAATGCGCCTGCAAAGACACAAAGCACTGCCAGAAGGATGAGCCACTTTATATAGCCTCGTTTTTTTTCTGTCTTCTGTTTTCCTTTACTCAAAACTGATTCTTGCCCCCAAATCTCTCAGGTCTCTGCTAATGTTCTCATATCCCCGTTCAATAAAATGTCTCCCACTCACCCTTGTTTCTCCATCCGCCATCAAACCGGCCAGCACAAGCGCAGCGCCGCCTCGAAGTTCTCTTGCCTCCACCTCTTCAGCATGAAATTTCCTTTTCCCATTCACTATTGCCTGTGTACCATTGACAGAAATGTCCGCTCCCATACGGTTCAATTCTTCCACAATACGGAACCGGTTTTCAAAAACCGTTTCCCGCACTTTACTTCTCCCGGAAGCCTTACACAATACCACCAACAGCTGTGACTGCAGATCTGTGGGAAATCCCGGGTACACGGCGGTCTCGATCTGTTGCGGATACACCACATCCGGAGCTTTCAGATAAATTCCATGTTGATCCTGTTCAATCCCTGCCCCCATGGCTTTCAAGGTCTGCAACGGTGTGCCAAGATGTTCCGTCGGTGCATCCCGCAGATAGATTTCTCCCCCTGCGCCCATGCAGGCAAACAGATACGTTCCTGCCACGATACGATCCGTGGGAATCGTATACTCCACATGCCTCTCGGTCTGAATATCTGCCTTTACAAAAGGGGTTACCCGTAACACCGCTTTCCCATTTTCCCTACGCTGCTTACAGATCTCGCAGCCCAGTAACCGTAAGTACTCGCAGAGTGCCTCTACTTCCGGTTCTCCTGCAGCACCGTATAAAACCGTTTCCCCCTCTGCACATACTGCAGCCAGCAGCACATTTTCCGTTACACCTACACTGGGAAACCGAAGGGAAATTTCCGCTCCGCGAAGACTTTCTGTTTTCGCGAAAAAACCACTCTTTCCCTGTACAAACTCTGCTCCCATGGTTTCAAGGGCATGCAGGTGCATATCAATCGGTCTTTTGCCGATGACACAGCCCCCCGGATAGTCCATATAACAGGAATGGAATCTTCCCAGCAGCGCTCCCAGTAATGTAATCGTCGAACGCATGGAACTCTTCTTCTCTTCTGCCACCCCCATACTGCCTCCGGCTTTCGCTAATGCTTCCGGCAATTCTTTCGGCAAGCCCCTGGTGTCAATCGACAGAGTGTCCTGCTCCCAACGCATACGGCATCCCATATGCTCCAGCAAATGCTGCATCAGAAAGACATCCTTGATTCTGGGACAGCGATGCAGGACAGTCACACCATTCATCAGAATCGTGGCTGCCATAATGGGAAGTGCCGCGTTTTTCGATCCCTGAATTACGGCTTCTCCACTTAAGGGAATTCCTCCGGCAATACGAAAACAATCCATCATAAGGCCTCACAAAAATGCAAGCTTATGACATATTATGCAGTTTGGGTATGTCCTGTTCCTGCTAATAGTCCCGCAGACGGATGCTTCTCGCCACGCTCATGACCAGACCGATCTCAATGAGCAGAAACATCACAGAGGATCCACCATAGCTGATAAAGGGCAGGGATACACCGGTATTCGGAATGGTATTGGTCACCACCGCGATATTTAAGATAACCTGCACGGAAATATGTCCCATGACTCCCACCACCAGAAGTGCTCCGAAAAGATCCTGTGCATTGTTGGCAATAATCATCATACGCCAGATCAGAATTACAAATAGCAAGATAACAGCAATGGCTCCCAGAAGTCCCAACTCCTCACAGATGATGGAGAAAATCATATCATTCTGTGCCTCCGGAATAAATCCTAACTTCTGCATGCTCTTTCCCAGCCCTTTTCCAAAGATACCGCCGGAACCAATGGCATACAAAGCCTGCAGGGTCTGGAAACCTTTTCCCGAAGCGTAAGCTTCCGGATCCAGCCATGCCAGAATACGTTCTCCACGGAAACCACCGGCTCCCGGATCAGAAGCATTCACAATCACTGCTACTACAGCTGCCACCGCGGCAACACCTGCCAATCCTATGAGGATAAAACGCTTATATTCCGGCGTTGCCACAAACAGCATCAAAAAGGCAATGGCAAAAATGATAATGGCACTACTCATATTGGATGTGATTTTCCACACCATAAGGCAGACCGGCAAAGGCACTGCAAACATGGTCCAGAAGCCTTTTACCGTCCGGATCTTTGGTCCCATTTTACTTGCCAGTGTCGCCAACACCAGAATCATACAAAGCTTCGCCACCTCTGCAGGCTGCAGGCTGAGCGGTCCTATGTAAATCCACCGCTTGGCACCATTTCGCTCTACACCGAAAGGAATGATGAGCAAAATCAGAAAGATGGATGCCATATAACCCAGCATGGCAAAACGCTGCCAGATCTGATAGGGAATATGCGACACTACAAACATGGCAACCAGTCCCAGCACCGATGCCATCAACTGTTTTTTCAGATAGTAGGTTGGATCTCCACTGTCCAGATTTGCCTTATAAGAACTGGTGGAATAAATCATGACCAGTCCGAATCCCAGCAAAAACAAGACCAGGAAGACCAGACTGTAATCAAAGTAGTGTTCTGCTTTTTCTTCTCGTCTCCGATTTCTGTCAGCCACGTACTCACTCCTTTAACTGATGAACCATTTCTTTAAACTGTTTTCCCCTCACTTCATAGTTGGGAAACATTCCCCAGCTTGCACATGCCGGTGACAGCAGTACGGCATCTCCGGGCACTGCCAGTTTTGCGCACAAATCCACGACTTCCTGCAGGCTGCCTGCAAATATAAGATCTTCAAAGCCGTGTTTTCTGGCACAAGCAGCAATTTTTTCTGCCGTCTGGCCAAGCAGAATCAGTTTCTTCACTTTGCCGTCAAAGGCTTCGATCCACTCATCATACTCACTGCCCTTATCATAGCCGCCACCGATGAGAATCGTAGGCTTTGTCATCGCTTTGATTCCCTGAATGGCAGCATCAGGATTGGTTCCCTTGGAATCATTGTAGTAGTCCACTCCGTTTTTCGTTGCTACAAATTCAATCCGATGCTCCACTGCCTTGAATCTGCGGATGGTTTTCAAAATACTCTCCAACGGCACATCCATGGCTCTTGTCATGGCGATTGCTGCCATCACATTCTCATAATTGCACACACCCACCAGATTCATATCGTGAATGGAGAGCAGGCGTTCTGCATTTCCGTTCTTTGCCGCAAAGATGTCCTCTCCTTCCAGATAATAGCCGTTTTCCAGTTTTCTGGCAGAGGAAAAATATACCACCGCTGCCGAGCACCGGTTTCCAAAATCTCTGGTATACTCATTTTCATAGTTTAGTACACATACATCCTGCTTTGTCTGGCGTACAGCGATCCGCTCTTTCGTCTCTACATAGCATTCCATCGTATGATGGCGGTTCAGATGATCCGGCGTAATATTCAAAATAGCAGACACATGGGGATGAAATTCATCGGTGGTTTCCAACTGAAAGCTGCTGATTTCTGCCACGGTAACACTGTCATCTTTTGTTTTGTCTGCCTCTAATGTATAGGGAATGCCTATATTCCCCACGACAAAAGTACGATCCTCTCCGATATAATCCTTCATGATTTCGCCCACCAGCGAAGTAGTGGTGGTTTTTCCGTTGGTACCAGTAATTCCGATCAATTGACCATGGGAACTGCGATAGGCAAGTTCGATTTCTCCCCATACCGGAATCCCGTCTGCCTTACATGCCTCCACCAAAGGAGAATCGATGGGAACACCGGGACTGATTACGAGAAGTGCAATGCTTTTCCGAAGACTTTCCGGCATTTCACCGATAACGATATCTGCCTCCATGCCGTCGGGAAGCTTTGCCCGCACATCCTCCTCCCGCAGCTTCTCGTTCTGATCATACAGGGTAACCCGTGCTCCCTGTTTCACCAGAAGATTGGCTGCCCCGATGCCGCTGATTCCTGTCCCTACCACAAGCACATTCTGTTCTTTTACGTTCATTCTTTTATACCTTGCCTTTCCGCAATGCGCAGCTTTATACCACCGATATAAAGTTACATGTAAAAATCAAGCTTTCCCTCAGACTCCCATCAGTGCAACCAGACACAGCAGTGCTGTCACGATGGAAAATACCGTAACTACTCTTGTTTCCGACCAGCCGCACAGTTCGAAATGGTGATGAATCGGTGCCATTTTAAAAATTCGTTTGCCATGGGTCAGTTTGAAGTATGTTACCTGGATTATCACAGACAGCACCTCCACCAGATAAATGAACCCAACAATAGCAATGAAAATCGGCATCTGCATCATATAAGCCGCTGCTGCCACAAAGCCTCCCAATGCCAGGGATCCGGTATCTCCCATAAAGACTTTCGCCGGATATACATTAAACAGTAAAAATCCTAACAGCGCCCCGATGACAGCGCAGGTCACCGGCTCGATACCACTTCCTGTTCCGATTGCCACCACCGTGAAGAAAGCTGCAACTACAACGGTCACAGAGCTTGCCAGACCATCCAGGCCATCGGTAAAATTGGTTCCATTCACCGTGCCGATGACAATGAAGAACAGAATCGGGATATTCCAGATTCCGAAATTAAGGTAATGACCCTGCCAGAAAGGAATCTTCATGGCAAGGGATACATCTGTATAATTCACTAAATACCAGGCAAATACCCCGGTCACCACAAACTGCAGTACCAGCTTCTGCCATGCACGAAGTCCCATAGAGCGCTTCAACACCACTTTAATATAATCATCCAGAAAACCGATCATTCCAAATCCCAATGTAAGAAACAGGATCGGGATAATTTTAGGATAATCTTTGACATAAAACAAGGAGGTCACCACAATGGCAAACAGGATCATGATTCCACCCATGGTGGGAGTTCCGTTCTTCTTTAAGTGCGCCTCCGGTCCTTCGTTTCGTACAGTCTGCCCTACCTTCAGGCGGTGCAGAAAAGGAATGATAAAGGGTCCTGTTACTGCACTGATCAGAAAAGCGATCACAATAGGAAATACGACGCTGGTTAAACTACTGCTACTCATGATAATTGTTCCTTTCCAAACTTTATCTGTAATATTCAATATCTTATTGATTATACCCCATCTCTTTCAAATAAGGAAGAATGTTTTCAAAAAGCTGTCGGATTACCGGTGCCGCGATGGTTCCTCCATAATAAACTCCCTGGGGATTATGAATGATGCAGATTGCCAGCACCTGGGGATTATCTGCCGGAGCAAATCCCAGGAAAGAGGAAATATAACGATTGGAGCCTCTGGGCAAAGTCTGACTGGTCGCTGTTTTTCCTCCCACACGCCAGCCCTCTACCGCTCCGTTTTTGCCTCCACCCTCACTTACCACTTTTTCCAGGATTTCCCGCATGGTTGCAGAGGTCTGTTCCGATACAATACCGGTAGTCACCGGATATTCAAAGACATGCTCGCCACTGCTTATCGCGAAATGCGGCGTCACCCGGTTTCCCCCATTAATAATAGAAGAAACGGTCGTTGCCAGTTGAATGGGGGTAATCTGAAAGGACTGCCCAAAAGAAATGGTTGCCAGTTCCACCTGTCCGATTTTGTCTCTGTTATGCATGATTGTCCCCGCCTCTCCGGGCAGATCAATTCCCGTTTTCTGTAATAGTCCGAAGTGTTCAAAATAATCGTAATACCGCTCTGCCCCCAGGCGAAGCCCCACTGTAACGAAAACCGGATTACAAGAATTTTCTGTAGCCTGCACAAAGGTTTCTGCTCCGTGACCTCCTCGTTTGTGGCATCGGATTCTCCGGTCATCCACCACAATAAAGCCCGGGCAGGAAAACGTATCATTCGGAGTGACTACTCCTTCCTCCAGTCCTGCTGCAGCTGTGATAACCTTAAAGGTGGAACCCGGCTCATAGGTATCGTTAATGCAGCCGTTTCGCCACATTTTATTTAACAGTTCCTGCCGTTCCCCCTCTGCCAGCTGCTCCTGTGGCGTAATCACACCCTGTTCATCCTCGGGAAGCAATTGTTCACCAATAGTATACGGTTTGTTGAGATTAAATTCCGGCACATCCACCATGGCATAGATTTCGCCGTTTTGGGGATTCATCACCAGGATGCAGACCCGTTCTGCCTCCTTTTTTTCCATGGCTGTCTCTGCCAGTTGTGTGGCATAGCTTTGGATATTCAGATCCATGCTGATTTTCAGATCCTTGCCGGCAATCGGTTCGGCTCGTTTCTCTCCCGCTGCTTCTATTTCTACTCCTTTGGCATCTGTCACCGTGAGAATCGTTCCCGGTTTTCCCTGGAGATATTCCTCATAAATGACTTCCAGACCGATAATGCCCTGATTATCGCCTCCTGTAAAGCCCAATACTTTGGATGCCAGCTCTTCATGGGGGTAAAAGCGTTTGAAATCTTCATCCACCTTCACGCCCTCCAGCCCATACTCCCGGATACGATCTCCCGTCTGTTTATCCACGTTACTTTTCACCCGTTCAATAGCGGAATATTTTTCTACTCTTGCCCGGACTTTTTCTTCCGCAAGCTGTAATTCCTCTGCCAGCACCCGGATTACCTTTTCCGGCTCGGTAATCTGATTGTGAATCACGGAAATCGTGCAGACGGTACGGTTGTCTGCCAGAATTTCCCCCTTCCGATCCAGGATCCGTCCTCTGGCCGCTTTAATCGTCCGTTCCCTCTCATGAAGATCATCTGCCATCCTGGTGTAATGCTCCGACTGCCAGATCATCAAATAGATCAGTCTGCCGATTAGAACGGCAAACAAAAAAAGAACTACAGCAAGAACGGTTAAATTTTTTCCCCGGTTATGGCTTTTATTATGCATGAAAAACCTCATAAAAAGGTATTGATATAGTCTATTATCCTTTTTATGAGGTTATTCTTTTCTCTTTCGTCTATTCGCCTGTGCTGCTGTCCCCGGCGGGTGTATCAGGCTCTGCAGGTTCCTGGGATGTTCCCGGTGTGATCGGTTCCCAACCTGTCGTGGTTCCGGCTTCTGCCACACCGGTTCCTGCCTCTGAAGTGGCACTGCTTCCCATTACATGTCCGGTCTCAGGATCTACCAGATCACCGGTATCCGGATCTTTCAGATAGCCGGTCTCAGGATCTACCGGGAAATTTTTCCATGCCTGTGAGGAAGTATTTTCCTGTTGTACATCACCTGTATTTTCTCCGGCAGCTTCATCTGTAGTGGGCTCTTCACCGGTTCCTTCTTCACCGGTTCCTTCTTCACCGGTTCCTTCTTCCCCGGTTTCATTCACCATCGGATTTCCGTTTTCATCCAGCTCCGGGCTTTCATTTCCGGACACGGACTGACTGTAATACAACGTATCTGCCAGCTGCTTTTCTTCCAGTTCCTGGCGTTCCTTATCCGACAATTCCTCTGTCATAAAGATATTCATATAAGGAAGTACTTCCGTCAGTATATTCCGTACAATACCGGTCGCAAATTTTGCATCATCCTGTCTGGGAACGTTGGGTCTGTCCACAACCACATAGATTGCTATCTGGGGATTGTTTGCAGGGGCATATCCCATAAAAGAAACCACATAATTTTTCTTATCACGGGGTACCATTTCCGCTGTACCGGTCTTACCACCGATGGCATAGCCTGCCGGTCTCGCCGTATGACCCGTACCTTCTGTTACAACACCGTTGCAGTAATCAATCAGCTTCTCACATGTAGACGCCGATACCGTTTGTTTTAAAACACGCGGCTCGATATTTTTGACGGTAGCTCCGCTGCCGGTCTGAATCTTGCTGATCATGTGGGGCTCATAATAATAACCACCGTTTATCAGGGACGAAAATGCGGCAATCATCTCGATCATGGTCACATTATATCCCTGTCCAAAGGTGGAGGTTGCCAGTTCCGAAGGACCCATAGTGGACTCATTAAACACCAGGGATGCTGTTCTGGCTTCTCCAGCCAGATCAATATTGGTTTTCAGTCCGATGTTAAAAACCTGGCTCTCTTTCAGGAAGCTGCTGATTCCCATGGTCTGGCCGATATGCATCAATGCCACGTTACAGGATTTCTCGATAGCCGCCTTCACGGTAATGTCTCCGTCACCATAGGTATTATGGCAGCGAATCGTATGTCCCCCCACTTCCAGGGAGCCGTTACATATATAATGCTCATTGCCAGTAATCGCTCCGGTTTCCAGAGCCCCTGCCACCGTCAGCGTTTTGGCAACCGATCCCGGTTCAAAGGTATCACTGATACAGAAATTACGCCAGATTCCATTTAAGGTAGAATAATAGGTATCATCATCCTTCATCTGCTGGATTTCCTCATCGGTATACCACTCCGACAAATTATAGGGATCATTTAAGTCAAAATCCGGATAGCTTGCCATCGCCAGAATTTCACCACTGTGTACATCCATAATAATACAGCCGATGTTTTCCGCTCCGGGTCCTTCCCGTACCTCATCCCGGTGCGCATCGCTGAATTCTTTCATGTACTTCTCGACGATTCTTTGGATATTGGCATCAATGGTTGAGACGATGGTATAACCGTCTACTGCCGCAATGGTCGTTCTTTCCAACGTTGAGTCATCATTCAGATAACCATATTCCCGTCCCGGCGTACCATTTAACACATCGTCATAGTATTCCTCCAGCCCGAACATGCCATTATTGTCCCCATTGGTAAACCCGATGACATCACATGCCAGGGTTGAATTCGGGTATTTGCGCACATAACTTTCATCAAACCAGACTCCCTGAATGTTGGGATTATTCTGCGTATCATTTTGCAGTTCCAGGAAGCCGCTGATTTCGTCATAGCCGCATTGCTTTTTCAGAATATAATACTGGGAAGTAGGATTGTTATTGATATAAGCCCGCACCGTACTTTCGTCAATATCGAATTCCTGCTTTAAGGCGGATAACGTAGGCTCCAGATACTCTTCCTTACGAAGCAGTGCCTTTGTATCCAGGATCACACTGTACACTTTTTCACTTACTGCAAGGCTGGTTCCCTTTGCATCCAGAATATCTCCACGTTTATAGGGAATCGTTCTGGAATCGTACTGTTGCTGACTTAACACCTGCTTTTTGTATTTGTTGCCATCATAACGGTTAATCTGTGCCAATCTGGCACTTAACCCGGCAAAAGCTACCAGTATCAGTAAAAATAATACCAGTAGCTTCTTTTGCATTTTCCGGGAAAACCCGTTTCCCTTTTTCTTTTTATCAGAAGTTTTTTTTCTGTTATTTGCCAAAAATTACACCTGCTTTACTTATCTGGAATTTCTTTGTATTGTCTCACATAGTCACTGCCTTCATTGGAATAGGTAATGATCTGACCTTCCCCTGCATAAGTCATCCCCAGTTCACCAATGGCAATACGCTTGATTTCCTCCAGATCAATATTGCTGGTGATGCGGCTGTACTCTTCATCGTTTGCAAGCTTCAGATCATTTAACTGACTCTCCAAAGTCGCGATGTGTTTCACACTGTTGGTAATGTCAGACTGCAGGGAAATATATCCCACCAGAACCACACCGACTGCCACTAATGCAAGGCATAAAAAAGTCACATACCCCAAATTCATATGAACCGCCTTTTCACGATTCTTACGATTGGCATTGGTCAGTTTCTTTTGAGGTTTTCGGCGTACTTCCTCCCGTATGTCAAGTTCCCTTGCCGTATTATCGTAAATGTATGCAGTTTTATTTCTAACCTGCCTTGTTGCCATTGTTACAAATACCTTTCCTAAAATTCATAATTTGCCTCTGCTGTCTTTTCAAACACCCGCAGTTTTGCACTCTTGGAGCGGCTGTTCTCCTCCAGTTCCGCTGCCCCCGGCAAAATAGGTTTTCTTGTAATCACCTTTCCTGCAGATTTTTTGCCACAGACACATACCGGAAATTCCGGTGGACATGTGCATGGATTCTCTCTTCTTTTAAATGCAGATTTCACGATCCGGTCTTCCAGTGAATGGAACGTAATGATACACAATCTTCCTCCCGGATTCAGCAGATCAATCATCGTATCCAGGGAATTTTTCAGCACATCCAGCTCATGATTACATTCAATACGGATTGCCTGATAGGTCCGCTTGGAAGGATGTCCACCTGTCGCTCTCATTTTGGCAGGAATCGCCGCCTTAATAATCTCATTCAGCTGTCCCGTTGTTTCAATGGGGGCTTTGGCACGTTCCTGCACAATGTGCTTCGCAATATTTTTTGCAAAAGGATCCTCGCCATAATCACGAATCACGCGGAACAGTTCCTTTTCGGAATAATCGTTCACGATTTCTCTGGCACTGATGGTCTGGCGTCTGTCCATACGCATATCCAGAGGGGTGTCTACCTTATAAGTAAACCCACGTTCCACAGTATCCAGCTGATAGGAGGATACCCCCAGGTCCAACAGAATACCGTCTACGGATGCAATCCCCTGTTGTTCCAGTACGGTTTTCATATTCACATAATTGCTTCGCACAATGGTGACCTTTTCTGAAAAAGGCGCAAGTCTCTCTGTGGCTGCCGCAATCGCTGCATCATCCTGGTCAATCCCGATCAGTCTGCCACCCTGTAATCGGGATGCAATTTCATAGGAATGCCCACCGCCGCCTAATGTGCCATCCACATAAATACCATCCGGCTGTATTTTTAAATTTTCTATCGTTTCGTCCAATAATACAGACTTATGTACAAATGCCATCTGTTAAAAGTCCCCTTCCGGATCAGATACCCAGACCCAGTTCTGCCATTTGTTCTGCCACTGCGTCCATATCCTCTTCGTTCATCTGGCTCTCTGCCAGCTTTGCCTTATCCCAAATCTCAATCCGGCTGGCTACACCCAGCAGTACCACATCCTTTTCCAATCCCGCGAATTCTCTCAGAACGGTTGGAAGAAGAATTCTTCCCTGCTTGTCCACTTCCACCTCCGCAGCTCCTGCCAGAAAAAAACGGACAAACTGTCTTGCACTTTTGTTGGTAAGTGGCAGCTGCTTGAGTTTCTCTTCGAACACATTCCACTCGGCATTATCGTACACAAACAAGCAGCCATCCAATCCCTTTGTCACAACGAAGGTATCTCCCAACGCTTCGCGGAACTTTGAAGGAATGATCAACCTGCCCTTTGCATCCACTGTGTGGTTGTATTCACCCATGAACATAGCCATCACCAACTTTAGAAGGGAAAACTTGAATTAGAGCAAAATCTGCCACTTTGTTTCACTTTGCTCCACTTCATACCACTTCACACCACTATCTTACCCCACTGATCTCCATTTGACAAGATAAAATTAAGGATTTCATAAATTTGCGATGGATTTCCTATCAAATTTCCTGTCACAACACAAAAAGCACCTTGCCATGTTTTTCACATAGCAAGATGCTTTTTGTCTGTTTCCTTTTCAGGTTTTATTCTGTTTTTGCTGTTTCCTCTTCGGACTTCTCCTGCGGTTGCGGAGGCTGGAAACTTAAATCCACTGTTGTCCAAAGAGACTGTCCCTTTTTGATCTTAATCCGTACAATCACGGCAGTCACAATGGAAAAAACTACCAGCACGGCTGCCAGCAGACGACTCACGGGGATTCCGCTGGGACCGATCTGCAGCTGATCTGTACGAAGGTTTTCGATCCAGAACCGTCCCAGACCATATCCTCCGAAATAAACCAGACAGAGTTCACCATGAAATTTCTTATGTTTCCGATACAGAAAAATCACCAGCAATACTCCCAGATTCCATAAGCTTTCATAAAGAAAGGTGGGATGTACCTGGATGTAGTTGGTTCCCTCCACCACATGAGAAGCGATACTCTGGGTAATCTCCCCGGAGCGAACCGCCTCGATCGGCAAGCGCATGGCAAGCAATCCATCACTGTACTGTCCAAAGGCTTCCCGATTCATGAAGTTGCCCCAGCGTCCGATAATCTGCCCTGCCAGGAGTCCCATAATTGCCGTATCTCCCATCTGGAAGAAGCTTTGTTTTCTGATTTTACAAAAAATAAATAATGTAAGAAAAGCCGCAATGACACCACCGTAGATTGCCAGTCCTCCATTGCGGAGATAAAAGACGGAAATGGGATTATCTTTATAAGCATCCCAGGCAAAAGCCACATAATAAATACGTGCTCCGATAATGGAGAAAATAATGGCATACAGGGCAAAATCCCAATATACATCCGGATTCTGCTTCGTGCGTTTCGCTTCCATCGTCGCAATCCAGATGCCACATAACACACCGATCCCGATAATGACTCCATACCAGGCAATGGTAAAACCAAAAATCGAAAAATTTTTGGGTACATTCTGCAGATAAATTCCTAAATGTGGAAATGCAATATCCGTACCACCCATAATATCCGGCATAAAACTCACCTCAACTTACCAAACTCATTATACATTGAAACGGAACAGGATCACATCGCCATCCTGTACCACATATTCTTTTCCTTCAATACGAACCAGACCCTTTTCCTTTGCCGCTGCAATGGAGCCCTGGTCTAACAAATCCTGATAATTGATAACTTCCGCTTTAATGAAACCACGTTCAAAATCAGAATGGATTTTGCCCGCTGCCTGAGGTGCTTTCGTTCCCACCTTAATCGTCCAGGCTCTGGTCTCATCCTCACCACTGGTAAGAAAGCTCATCAGCCCCAACAGACGGTAGCTGGCTGCAATAAGCTTTTCCAGACCGGATTCTTTTAGTCCTAAATCCTCTAAGAACATGGCTTTTTCGTCATCATCCAGTTCTGCGATCTCCTGCTCAATCTGGGCACAGATGACAAATACTTCGCTGTCATTCTCCGCTGCAAATTTGCGGACAGCCTGTACACCGGCATTGTTTGCGCCGTCATCTGCCAGGTCTTCCTCGCCTACATTGGCGGCAAAGATTACCGGTTTGTAGGTCAGCAGATTGTACTCTGCCAGCCATGCCAGTTCGTCCTCGTCATCGGTCACAAAGCTTTTTGCCAGTTTGCCGGATTCCAGATGTGCTTTCATGCGCTCCTGTAAATCCAGTTCTCTCGCCTGCTCTTTATCCATGCGGGCAGCCTTCGCTGTTTTGGCAATCCTTCTCTCCAGGATCTCAATATCGGAAAAAATCAATTCCAGGTTAATGGTCTCAATATCACGTAAGGGATCAATACTTCCGTCCACATGCACCACGTTGGTGTCCTCAAAGCATCTGACTACATGGACAATAGCGTCCACCTCACGGATGTTGGAAAGGAACTGGTTTCCCAGACCTTCCCCCTTGGATGCACCTTTTACCAGTCCGGCAATATCTACGAATTCGATGACTGCCGGGGTTACCTTTTTGGAATGATAAAGCTCGCCCAGCTTTTTCAGACGCTCATCCGGCACCGGCACAATTCCGATGTTGGGGTCGATGGTACAGAAGGGATAGTTGGCACTCTCTGCTCCCGCCTTGGTCAATGAATTGAATAATGTGCTTTTTCCTACGTTGGGAAGTCCCACAATGCCTAATTTCATTTTATCTTATACCTATCCAGAAACCCTTGATTTACAAGGCTTTCTGCCTTTCTCTAAATTTTGTCTACGCCCTTTTTACGCCCTTTTTTCATATCAGGCTGGCGTAGCTTGTTCAAATTGGCGGACGGCTTTTATCATAGATTCGTCTGTCACATGAACATATCTGTCCATTGTTGTTTTGATACTCGCGTGTCCTAAAAGCTGCTGCAAGACCTTTGGCTGTACGCCGCGCTCGATTGCGCGTGTGGCGTAGGTATATCGCAGAGCGTGCATACAAAAACGCTTGATACCAGCTTCATCACACAACTTGTATAGGTGGGTATCATAGGAACTGTTTTTCGCCGGTTCCCCGGTTCGCCAGTTTACGAACACCAGATCACGCATGACAAGGCATTTCTTTTCTCCTGTTCGGCTGTCCGTGTACTCCAAAACCTGTGACAGTACATCAGACTCCTTTCGGCTGTTCCGTTCATCGTAACAGCTTTTAAGAACGGAGTATGCCATATCCGTAAGTGGAATTGTGCGATAGCTTTTCTTCGTTTTTGGTGGGCCAGCTCGCCAATAGCCTTGACTGTGCCGGTACTCTAAACTTTTGCTGATCGTCAGGGTGTGTTTCTTCCAATTTACAACGGTCAAGTATTTAATATCATCTACCGCCCGAACAGGTTTTGTATAACGAACACCGTTCATGGGGTGCTTTCCAATGATGTCATTCATAACCGCCGATTTGAACATGGTTCCCAACACCGGCTGAATATTCCATTTGTACCGCTCTCGATAATTGCGTTTGGTATTCGGAGCAAGATCACAAACAATATTTTCAATCCAGTAAGTAAACCACTTGTCAACTGTCATATCGGGGGAAGTGACGATCAAGTTATGTCGTTCTTCGTACCTTGCGTCAGCAAGCCAGTTTTTCGCTTCTGGCAGCGTATCGAAATACTTTTCTTTGCGCTTGCCATCTTTCGCATAAAATCTTGCGGAGTATAAACCATCCTTTCTTTGATAAATGCCTTTGCCGCATTCTTTACCTTTTAAGTTTTTTCCCATCAGTACGGACTCCCTTCAACAAAAAGAGTCCAACGCAACTATAAAGTATAGCACAAAGGCTCTGTTTTTTCAATCATATACGGAACAATCATATACGGAACAATCTCAACCAATAAGCGACAAAAAATTAGATTGTAATTTCTCGGCGGATATAATCTTCAAATTCTCGGCGTTTGACGAGTTTTCGCGTCCCAACATACAAAACGAAAGGACAGTTGGGCTGCCGCAGCATAGAGTCAATTTTGTTGATCCCGATATTGCTATATTCAGCAGCTTCCTTAATGGTTAGTGTCATTTTTAGATGAATAGGAACTCGATTTTCTTCTTTTCGATTAAATCCGGCTGTTTCATCTTCGGTTATTGTTACCCCTTTACTTTTTGATGTAAAAGGGAATTGCATTTCGTTTGATTTACTCATAAACTTAATTCCCCTTTCTTTGATCTGAATAAAAAGGAAATGGGCTTTTCATCGGGCGGCTGCTGGCAACAGCTCCACGGGAGTTTCACCCCGTCCCATGCTTGTGGGTGCGCCGCCATTATTTTGCGCCGCTTTCTTTGTCAAGGAGCAAATGGGGCAGATTTACGCCAAGCGGAAAGGGGGACGCTTTGCGTTACTTTTCTGCCTTAAAGGATAGGACAGCTCCGCAAGACGCGGACGAGCGCAAAGGAAATGTAAGCAGTATTTAGATGTATTGATAGTTCATATTTATAGCCGGAATATCCCGATGGCGTGTAATGGCTTTTTTTGACCGTAGAGCATTAGGCGGGTTGTTACAAATAAAAATGGACACGGCGATACTTCCCAGATACCGCCGTATCCTTAAAAAAGGGCAACTTTAATACACCCCCCCGTATTCTCATTTTTTGAAAAAGAAAACGGCGGCTTTGATTGACTTATTCAAAACCGCCGGCTTTAATTTACAATCGTATTCATGCTGAAAAGCAGCGGTCTATTTTTACCACTTAACCAGCAATCGTACAGCGCAAGCAGTTGTCAAAAAGAAAAAGCCGATAACCGCATTTTTCATCTGCGTGTTATCGGCTCTGCGTCTGTGCGTCTGGCTCTTTGATAACTGTGATATTTAGTTGGCTTACATTGATTAGCGTTTCTTGCTTACATTTAGGGCAAAACAGGGGGAAATGTTCAAGTATTGTATCTTTTCTGATCTTCACCCGCGTTTTATTTTTACATATTGGACATAATATCCATTGAAATTCTGATATATGATCACCCCATTATACTTTCAAGAAGATTTTTCTACTTTCCTTTTGCTATTTTACGAGGATACCATTTTTGAAACCATGCGGTAAATATCCCCATTATTGCTGGAAGAATTGAATTTATAATTCCAACATAACTTCCTGCGTCAGTACCCATAATAAAATATGTCCAAATTGATGTTACTAAGTAGAAAATACCCCATGCAGCAGTTAAGATACGGTTGGTAGTAATAAACATAGGGTTTTTCAAGGCTTTTTCCCCACCATAATCATTCATAGAATATTCTGCGGAAAGAGGTATTTTCAGACAAGCAGATATGCTCCACATAATACCAAATGCTAAATAAGACAATGGCATTACAGTAACAGCCGACAAGTTGATAAGCAGCAACATTGAAAATATGCTTACCAATGCGCCGGAAATTACATCATAAACTGTTTTTTTGTTTTTATAAAATAGCAAAGGTAATAAGCAACAAACAAAAATGCTGATCATACTTCCCCAAAAAACATGTATATTTGAAGCTATCCAAAATACAATCCAGGGGATTAAAACATAACGCATATCTGTTTTTCTTTTTGGTGTTGACTTATCTTTTGTTATATCTGCGTTTTGGTGTTGTCCAAAATAATCGTCCCATTTCAGCATTAAGTCAAAATCGCCTTCGACAGAATATAAATGTTTCATTAAAGCGGCAGAGCCTTCTATTTCTCCGGCAGCAATAGATTGCCATACAGAAAAAGGCGTATGAATTACCGTTGCTGGTTTTTCGTTAAATTTTTCAACAACACGACTTTCCGTTTTTCCCAAGATAATACGATAACGTTTTCCGATGTCTGTATAATCTATATCAAAGATTATATCTGTTCCACAATACGCTGCCGGATTATAAAGTGCGGCCATCTGCTTAGTAAAAGTTAACGAAAAATCTTCCTTTTCGCCTGTTTGCGTGATACCCCAGCTTGCGTCTGCCATGCGCTCGAAAACATCTCTCGGAAATAACAATTCTTGTAGTTTTGCATTTGTTTCTGCTTTTATACCGCCGGAAACATACTCTTGGCCTGCCTGTCGAACAACCGCCAGATATTCTTCTGTACGGTTTGATAATTCTTGTACGCTAAATAGTTCACCTTCTCCACAAAATAAGGTGGCATAGTTTCCTTTGCCGTAAATCCTGTCAAATTGTGCTGTTACACTATCGTAATTTGACTTTGTCGTATAAAATCCGCAAGTAGAGATTAAAACGTTTTTCTTTCCACTCATATCATATCTTGTAGGGTGGCCGCCGCTTTCTGCATTAGATAGCATGAAAGGCAGAGTTAAAGGAAGCTGCCGATCTATTACTGTTTTGAGCTTGCCTGGCAAATTGAAATAATATAATGGGAAACTCCAAATTGTGAGATCAGCCCATAATAACTTTTCAAGAACTATTTGCATATCATCGTAAATACAGCATTTTCCGGGAGTAGTTTTCCAACAGGAAAAACACCCAAGACAAGAGTTAATATCCATCTGCGCAATATTAAGCCTTTCAATTTTAGGCAAGCAATCTCTCTGTGCATAGCAAATCCCTTCCAAGAAAGCGTTAGCAAGCCGAAGCGTATTGCTGCGTTCACCCTTTGGGCTTCCATTGACTAAAAGAATATTCATTTTCATTCCTCCATATTTTCCAAAAGGTGAATACAGTGTTCGATCCATTCCAGATACATTTGTGTATATCTCTTTCCAAAGTCAGCTGTCATTTGCCAAAATACCGCACTTTTTTTGTCGGGTATCATTTCTTGATACGATGTAATAGAAGCGTCTGTCTGTTGGAGCGCCTTTGAGCCAATGCGGTATTCATCATTAAGTTGTTTGAAAAAATCCAAGCTACTTGAAATGGGCAATTCACCCATAAAAAAGATTTTCATTAAAGTTGGAGAACGCATATCAATATTTACATCTGGATCCTTTAACCAACGTAGCAACTCTTCTCGTCCTTCTTCTGTAATAGAACAGATATTTTTATTTGGTTTGCCCGATTGTTCAACAGTATGTTTTTCAATCCATTTGTTTTTTTCTAAAACAATAAGTTCACGATAAATCTGGCTGGTTTGAGCAGTCCAAAAGAATTTAAGCGAACTTTCAAAGGCTTCTCGAATTTCGTAGCCAGTCATATCCCCATAGTTTAGTAATCCCAATATCCCATGTTTAAGCATAACGAGGCTTTCTCCTTTAATAAATTATATATTCAACAAGTGGAATATGAATATTATATTCCACTTGTTGAATATCGTCAAGTGTATGTGTCTTGAAACATGCGCGGGGATGGGAAAACTGAGATTTGGGAGAATAGCAAGCACATCCGGTGTCCGGACACGCGGCAATTTTGGGAATATCCCAAGCCCTTTCATTTGGCTCGCAGCCTTATATTCAGGAGGCAGCCGATCATGAATCATTCAGTGGTTGGTGCTTGCTTTCTTCATGAACTCCAGATAAAGACTGTACAACACAGCACAGACAGGTACGCTGAACAGCATCCCTAAGACGCCGAATGCTTCGCCGCCGATTGTAACAGCCATCAGCACAAGCAGTCCGGGAAGCCCAACGGACTTGCCGACCACCTTGGGATAAATCAGATTGCCCTCCACCTGCTGCAAAATGAGCAGAAAGAGAATGAACCACAGAGCCTTGCCGGGTTCTGCCAGCAGGATCAAAAACGCGCCAAGACCGCCGCCAATCCATGCGCCAAAAATCGGTACCAGCGCAGTAACGGCCACAAACGCGGAGACCGCACCAGCATACGGAATCCCAAGGATCAGCATTCCAAAGAAGCACAGAACGCCGATGATGACCGCTTCGGTAAGCTGTCCGCTGACAAAATTTGTAAAGATTTGGTTGGTCAGAAAGGCAATACTCAGAAGCCGCTGTGCCTTCTTTTGCGGAAGGACTGTCACAATGAGTTTTTTCAAATGTGCCGCGACGACTTCCTTCTTTGCAAGCAGATACAGCGCAAAGACAAGTCCCAAGAGAACATCCACCAAAGCCGACAGGACAGAGGTTGCCGCGCCCCATGTCACGGTGAGGATGCCGCTTCCCTCATCGCTGATCAAGGCGGTGACCTTCTCGATCAACAGGTCGGAGTCTATGGCGTATTCGGGCAGGACAATGTTATATTTTGCAGCAAACCGGACAACGCCTGTCCACCACCGCCCGATTTCCTCCACATAGGCCGGAATGTTTTGAATAAACTCGTCGCCGGACTCCCGCAGGCTGGGGATCATCATAAACACCACGGCAAACAGAATCCCAAGAACGAGCACGGTGCTTGCGCTCAGGCACACAGGGCGGGTCAGCTTTTCAGGAGCCCTTCGGCACACCTTGTTCCAGCAGCATTCCAACGGTCGAAGGACTACGTTAATCAAAAACGCAATTGCGCCACCGATCAGAAATGGCGTGAACAGCGCAAGCACCTTGCCGAGAAAACGCAAAACAGCGTCAAGGTTTACCAGTGCCCACGCAAATACAATCAGCAGCACCAATGCGCGGATAATGTAACGAATAATCGCCTTGTCCGGCCATTTGCGTTCCTGCGGCGCGGAATCCTCATTTCTGTTACCGGCTGTGTTTTGCGGTTTCTTCGCCATGTTTCTTCCTTTCCACTATTGTGCACAGGCCCATTCAAATCCGAAAGCACTTTTGCAGCGCTTTATACTCACCCATTGCCAGAATCGTTATGTCATCGGACAATACAGTGTCCGGCGTAACGGAAACATCCGTTTTTCCTGCACGCTTGATGCCGAGGATATTGATGCCGAACTTTCGGCGAATATCCAGTTCTCCAACGCTTTTCCCGACCCATGCCTCTGGCACCTGAACTTCAAAGATGGCGTGCTGCTCGTCGATCTCTATATAGTCAAAAATATGGTCGGCAGTGAATCGAATCGCTGCCCATTTTGCCATCTGCTTTTCGGGATAGACCACGTTATCTGCGCCGTTGCGGAGCAGAAACTTCGCCTGCACGTCGCGTTCGGCGCGGGATACCACGCATTTTGCGCCCAGCTCTTTCAGCAGCGAGGTGGTCTCCAGCGAGTTCTGGAAATTGCCGCTGATGGTCACAAAGCAAACATCAAAATTTCCGATGCCGAGCGAACGCAGGAACTCCGCATTGGTGCTGTCGCCGATCTGTGCGTTGGTGACAAACGGAAGCACATCGTTGATCCGCTCCTCGTTGGTATCAACTGCCATGACCTGATGCCCCAGTTGAGAAAGCTGCATGGCGATATGCCGCCCAAAGCGGCCTGCTCCAATCAATAAAACATTTTTCATGGGATAGACAACTCCTTTACTTATCCAATTGTGATTTTTTCCTGCGGCAGCTTTGCATTGCCGCTTTTTTTGCTGGACACCGTCGCATAAATGAGCGTCAGCCCGCCGACCCTGCCCAGATACATCAGCGCGATCAATACCATTTGCGAGGGAATGTGCAGCTGCGGCGTAATACCCAATGTCAGTCCCACGGTGCCCACCGCCGACGCGGTTTCATATAGGCAGGGGGACAGCGGAAGATTCTCATATACACTGATAAAGACGGCTCCCCCAAAGAACAGCGCAAGGTACATCGTCAGAATGGTCGCGGCGGTTTTGACGGCACTGCAATCGACTCTGCGCCCAAAGAATTGGGCACTGTCCCGCTGGCGGAAGGTCGCGGCAGCATTGGCAAGCAGAACTGCCAGCGTAGTGGTTTTCATGCCGCCTGCCGTGGAGCCGGGAGAACCGCCGATGAGCATCAAAAGGATCATCACGCCCTGCGACGCACCGGACATCGCGGATAGATTTACCGTGTTGAAGCCCGCCGTTCTCGGCGTGACCGATTGGAACAGGGCTGCCTGAACCCGCACTCTGAGGGGAAGGGTACCAAAGTCCACAAAGAAGAAAAACAGCGCCGGAAGGACGATTAGTGCAAGTGTCGTGACAAGAATCACCTTGCTCTGCATTCGATAACGGTGGAAGTGCAGCTTGTTTTCGCAAATGTCATCCCACGTCAAGAAACCGATGCCGCCGGTTATGATCAGCAGCATGATTGTGATATTGATCACCGGATTTTGAACATAACCGGTAAGGGACGGATACAAGTTGTTGTTCGTTCCCAGAATGTCAAACCCCGCGTTGCAAAAGGCGGAGATGGAGTGAAATACCGCCATCCAGATCCCGCGCCATCCGTAGTCACGGCAAAACACCGGCAGCATGGCAAGCGCACCGATCAGTTCGATCAGAAATGTTCCCCGCAGGATGAACCGTGTCAGCCGGACGATTCCCCCCACTTTCGGCGCTGAGATGGCGTCCTGCATGGTGCTGCGCTGCATCAGAGAGATCCTTCGCCCGGACAGCAGCACAAACGATGCCGCCACGGTGACAACACCAAGCCCGCCTATCTGAATCAGCGTCAGAATCACAGTCTGCCCAAAGACCGACCAATAGCTGCCGGTATCCTGCACCACAAGACCCGTTACACAAACAGCGGAGGTCGCGGTAAACAGTGCCTCATGAAACGGCGTTACACACCGAGCTGTCGCAGAAATTGGCAACATCAGCAGCAGCGCGCCCAGCAGGATTACCCCTGCAAAGCCCAATATGATAATTTGAAAAGACGAAAGACGACGCTTTCTGCAAACCATTTCTTCTGACATCATCCTCACTCCTTGTGAATTGCGCGATAGATTTATTGTGCGCAGGCCAAACACACGCCGCATTGCCTGACTGTGACAGAGGATACCCGATACGCGCTCAGCCCGGAGACCGTAATCTCCAAATTCTGCACAGCGAAGGAATCGCCCTTGACGGGGACTCTATTCAGCTGCTCCATGACCCAGCCGCCGACAGAAACACTGTCCGATTCCAGCTTGACATCAAAGAATTCCATAAAATCTTCCAAACTGACGGAGCAGTCCACACGGTAGGTATTCTCGTCCAGCTTTTCAAAATCTTCTTCCACTTCGTCGTGTTCGTCCCAAATTTCACCAACCAGTTCTTCCAGAATATCCTCCATCGTAACAATACCGAGCGTGCCGCCAAAATCGTCTACAACGACGGCGACATGGGACTTCTGATGCTGGAGCATTTTTAGAATGTCGCGGATCTTCGTGTGCTGATAGACGAACAACGGTTCCGTCATGATTGCCGTAATGGGCTGATCCGTCATCTTGCCGTTGATATAGAAGTCCTTCTGATGAAGAACACCGACGATCTGATCGATGGTATCCCGGTAGACCAGCAGACGGGAGAAGCGGGACTGTGTAAAGACTCTGGCAATTTCCTCATGGCTCTCGTCGATGTCCACGGCCTCCAATTCGATGCGATGCGTCAGAATTTCCGCCGCCGTCAGGTCGCGGAACTCAAGGGCGTTGCGCAGCAGCTCACCCTCATTTTCGTCAATGCCGCCGTCCTGCTCCACGTCCTCCATGAAAAGGAGCAGTTCCTCGTGGGACATTTTTGCGTCGTCATTTGTCTGGAAGAAGCGAGAAACCAGCTTTTTCCACTGGGAAAAGAGAAAATTCAGCGGGGTCAGCACCCAGATCCAGAGCCGGATAAAGGGCGCACTGAACATGGCAAAGCGCTCCGGCGTGTCCTTTGCAACGCTTTTGGGGGTGATTTCGCCAAAGATCAGGACAACGACCGTGACCACAATGGTGGAAACGGTCGCGCCGATGTCGCCGTAAAGTCCGACGAACAGAAGTGTGCCGATGGACGCCACCATGATATTGACGATATTGTTGCCGATCAGGATGGTGGAGATCAGCTTGTCATAATCTTCGGACAGCTTGAGCGCCAGCGCTGCCCGCTTGTTTCCGTTGTCCGCCAACACCTTGAGGCGGGTTTTATTCAGGGACGAGAACGCTGTTTCTGTGGCGCTGAAATAGGCGGACATGGCGATGCAGACCACTATTGCGAAAATGCTTCCAAAATAATTCATTTCAAACTCCTTTATGTTCTGTTCATACGATCATTTCATGCAAAAAAAGACACACCTATACCCGATACCGCAACAAAGGGCATAGATATGCCACATACGAACAGACCATATAAGAGCGATTACCGTTATCGTCGCTACTGTCGTTTTCCACGAATTTCTTCCTCCTTTTTGCTGTGTGCTTATATCATAGCATTTCTCCGGTGTAGATTCGGTAAAGAAACGAGTGCGGGACCATATCCTCCTGCTTGAAATCTTGATGCGCTTCTTCTCATGGAGTATAATAAAGATGTTAAAAAGCACCTTTGGAGAGATTGCCATGAAAAGCCGCCAACGACAAAAGGATATTTTATTTTCGCTCATCGTCTTTTTCAGCGCCTTTACCGTCAATTTGCTGATTCAGAAACTATTTACCACGCAGACGCTGGTGCCCATGATCTTTGTGTTCGGCGTATTTTTGATCTCGCTGAAAACGCATGGGTATTGCTATGGCATCACTTCGGCGATCGTCAGTGTGTTTGCGGTGAGTTTTGCCTTCACCTATCCCTATTATGTCTTTGACTTTTTCGTAGAAGAAAGTATCCTATCCGCTGTCATCATGATGGTCGTCGCCGTTTCCACCAGTACGCTGAATATTCGCATCCGCGATCAGGAAAAGCTGCGCTTAGAAAACGAAAAGGAAAGAATGCGCGGCAATCTGCTGCGGGCGATCTCCCATGACCTGCGCACGCCCCTCACCTCCATATACGGGTCATCCTCCACGCTGCTCTCCAAGTATGATGAGCTGCCGAAGGAACAGCAGCTCAAGCTGCTGGGAGAGATCCAGGAGGACAGCGAATGGCTCATCCGCATGGTCGAAAATCTCCTGTCCGTCACAAGGATCGACGGTGCAAAGGTCAAGGTCGTGAAGACGCCGACTGTTCTGGATGAGCTGATCGACTCGGTTCTCATGAAGTTTTCCAAAAAGCATCCGAACCAGAAGGTCATCACGCAGATACCGGACGAGTTTGTGGATATTCCCATGGACTCGCTTCTCATCGAGCAAGTGCTGCTGAATCTTCTGGAAAACGCTGTATTCCATGCAAAAGGCATGACGGAGCTGATGCTTTCCGTTTCTCTCGTGGGAGACAAGGCGGTATTTGAGGTCGCCGACAACGGCTGCGGCATTCCGGAGGATGCGCTCCAAAAGATTTTCAGCGGGAGCTATGAAAAGTCCGCCGCGCCGGTGGACGGGACACGCAGCAATATGGGGATCGGGCTATCTGTGTGCGTTGCCATCGTCAAAGCGCACGGCAGTGACATTACCGCAGAAAACAGAAAGGGCGGCGGTGCGGTATTCCGCTTTGCGCTGGAAAGAGGGGGTGAGGACGATGGGCAATAACAAGTACAAGATCCTGATCGTAGAGGACGAGGCCAACATCCGAAGCTTTATCAAAGCCAATCTGGAAACCAGTGACTATCAGGTGCTCTGCGCGGAGACCTGTGCGCTCGGCATAATGATGTACGCCTCCCATCGTCCGGATCTCATCGTTCTGGATCTCGGCCTGCCGGATCGGGATGGTTTGGACTTGATTCAGAAAGTCCGGGAATCGGACACCGTGCCCATCATTGTGCTCTCCGCCCGTTCCAACGAGCGGGATAAGGTGGAAGCCCTGGATCTGGGGGCGAATGATTATATCACCAAGCCCTTTGGCACGGAGGAATTGCTGGCCCGTATCCGCGCCGTTCTCCGCAGTCATCGGCACAGCAAAGAGGAAGAAAGCTCCCCCGGCGGAAAATTCCACCTTCAGGATCTGCTGATCGACTATGATACGCGGCAGGTCTTTGTTGGCAAAGAGGAGATCGACCTGACTCAGACGGAGTACAACATCATGGCGTTTCTCTCCGTCCATGCGGGAAAGGTGCTGACGTATGCCGCCATCATCCGCGCAGTCTGGGGGTATTCAGACTATGGCAGCGTCAAGAAGCTGCAAGTCAACATGAAGAACATCCGCAAGAAAATGGGCGTGACGCCTGGTGAAAAGCGCTACATCATCAATGAGCTTGGCGTCGGATACCGGATGCTGGCGGAGGATGAGGCATAGCGCTGCCAAAGTTCTGCGCCGCTTGACAGGCGTGGTACAACACAAATGAGCTTTTTCCGTTTCTATACCAAACGGAGAAGGCTCATTTTTTGTTTGGAGGATCAAAAATGAAGAGAACATTCAGCACGGAGCTTGCC
>OGJJ01000688.1_pt1 | contig 29152 bp, 26 predicted proteins | sample 1572081 | NCBI WGS metagenome assembly OGJJ01 (sample SAMEA2582122, study PRJEB24529) | metagenome | biome: Human gut stool | place: China | collected 2011
CGCGGTCAGTACTTTGTTTGCCTCACCGCGAAAACCGTCTGTTCCGAAATATTTTCCCATTGTGATTCTCTTTTCTCGTATATTCTGTCATGTAAATAAAGGTATATATATCAACATCTGATAAACATTTTTATTGTAAATATTATGGAGAAAATTTATTGTTACTTTTTATTTTCCCTTAATTACGCCTGTAGCAATTGCAAGTCTCCATCCTGCAACTATAATCAATACACAAAGAATTATTGTTCCAAGTATTGATGACACCATAGTATTTTTTACGCAAATATCTACAAACCAGATATTAATTTCTTCCCGTTGCATAAAGTATAACCACAAACAAATTAAAAGTAATGACACCAAAAGTAAATCTCTCCACCAGACAATTGGATATTTCTGAAATATAGTTGCATCAGGATCATCTGTAGATTTAAAATTTAAATGCGTCATTTTTCCAACACAAAATAGAAATACATAGATTAAATTAAAAATGCACAATCCCCAAATTAAACTGAAAATTGCAAAGTTTAATTCTACCATCCATTTATACAGTGGAATTCTCTTCTGCACAAGTGGAGTTTAATCTTTCATATCATAAATGGTATGCTCATGTTGGCCTTCTGACAGCAGTAGAAGGAGAACTAGCATGAGCAAATATATTCCCGGTAATCAAAAACATCTTACTCTCGAAGATCGCAAATACATTGAAAAATCCCTAAACGCTGGCTGTTCTTTTAAGGACATTGCAAGATATCTTTGTAAAGATCCAACAACAATCTCAAAAGAAATCAGGCTGCACAGGCTCAGCGACTGGTATCACAAAGGCTGTTTTAACAATGCACATAACTTTTGCGTCCACAGATATCATTGCAAAAAAGTCAATGCCTGTGGCAAGATCATTCTCTGCGGTGTCAAATGTACCACCTGTCCAACCTGCAACCAGACATGTCCGGACTTTGTCAAAGAACGATGTAACCGACTCGATAAAGCACCTTATGTGTGTAATGGTTGTCCAAAAGCAATCAATCACTGCACGATTGCCCACAAATACCGCTATGATGCTATTTTTGCTGACCGCAAATACAAAGAATGTCTTTCACAGTCCAGGGCCGGTATAAACATGACCAGACACGAACTGCATCAGAAAGATATGGTCATCACGCCCCTGATTTTTCAGGGACAGTCTCCATATCAGATTATAACGAATCATCCAGAACTCGATATGTCCGTGAGAACTCTATATTCTTACCTTGATAAAGGAATCCTGTCCGCAAGAAACATCGATCTGAAACGTCAGGTAAAATTCAAACCCCGCAAAGTACACAAGACCCAGATCAAAGACAGATCCGTTTTTATCAGACGTATGTTTTCTGATTTTCAAGCCCTTGAACTTGACCATTTTGCTGAAATGGATACCGTTCACTCATCACAGGACTCAAAGCGTGTCATCCTGACATTCTTCTTAACCCGTGAAAAACTGTTTCTTGCATTCATTATGAACAGATGCACCAAAGGTGCCGTAAAACTTGTTTTTAACAAGTTGGAACACCAGCTTGGCACATATGATTTTTTAACCTTATTCAACACGATTCTTACGGATCGCGGATCCGAATTCGGAGATCCGGAGTCTCTCGAAAACGGCATTAATGGCATTATGCGGTCAAGCATCTATTACTGTGATCCGATGAGAAGCGGTCAAAAAGGCGGCATCGAACAGGCACATACCATGCTTCGAATGATTCTTCCTAAAAAGACCAGCTTTGAATATCTCACCCAGTGGGATTTAAGAACTATCGTAGACCACATAAATTCAACCCCAAGAGAAAGCCTTGGTGGTCGAACACCGTATGATGTAGCACTTGAAAACTATGGTATAGACATCTTAAAAGCACTTCAGCTTAGGCCGATTCCACCCGATGAGGTCAATCTGACGCCTAAGCTGATACGCTTTAACCACTAACTTAGCATAAAAATCTGCTGTCAGGCTGGAACTTAACAATTCACATTTTTTGAATGCGGTCTATGGAATTTAGTTTCGCACAGAAACTATCCAGAGGCTTGTTTGCCATGCCTGAAAGTAAGATGTTTTATGGAAAGTTAATCTAATTATAGCAGTTTTATAAGGATTTAGCCTCCCACAATTCTAAAAAATCAAAGAATTTTAAAACGTGGTGGAATTTACCCCTGCACTGGAATTTACTTTTTCAAGTCAGCGTTCAAATTAAACCGACCGCTCTAAAACGCATTTGCGACCGCCAAAGGGTGCAAAATGCGCATCTGTCTTTTTGGCATACCTGTTTTTGGGCTTTTTGAGTTTAAAATATCGGATATTTGGCAACAACTGGGTTATCGAACAAAACTTCGAACAACCGGCTTAATGGCATTGCCTCTTGTTCTGCATACTTTTTCTCCCTCTATCCTAGCGCATAAACAATAATTCCAAAAATAATTAATCCCATCGCTACCACTTTCCTTAAGTTTAATTTTTCGCCAAAAATCTTCACTCCAAAAAAAGTAACATAAATATAACTTGTAGCTTCTAAAATTGGTCCCATTGATAAAGGAATTCCTTTATAAGCAATAATTGACAAAAAAGTAGTTCCAACAAACATTATGTAAGCAATAATTACTAACGGATTCATATATTCCTTTATTTTAGAATCATACTGTTTCATGGCTGATTTTTTTAACATTACCTGCGATATCGCACTCACAAAAACACCAAGCAATAATACACAAGCATAAATTAGAACTGTCTTATTCATCTTCTACTTTCCCATCTGCATTCGCATAAATAATAACTCCCACGATAACCAAAATTGCTCCAATCACTTTTCCAACTGTTACTTTCTCATGGAAAAATACAGCTCCCCATATAATTCCCCATATAACAGTAACTGCTTTATTCGCAAATGCCGTTGTCAAGGGTAAACGCTTAATAATCTGCTGCCAGCCAATTGCATAAAAACCAAGTAACAATATAATGATTGCATAATAAAAGCAGAATCGAAAACTTAAAAATGCTTCTCCTGATGCAAGTTTACTACAAATTCCACTCATAGAATAAATCATCAACATAATATGCAATAAAAATAATGTTTTTAATCTCGATTTATCCACCTTTATTCCTCCTGATGGGATGGCAAATACGACTCCAACACTGCGTAGTCGGATCCACTCATCAAAAATGCCCCATATCGACTAGAACTATCTACTATTTCATCCGTTCCTTTCTCTGTTCCCTCTACTCTGACTAAACACTCTGGATGCTCCTTCCTCAATTGATTTAAAACATCTACATCCTCATCGCCAAAAATATAATGTATTGCGGCAACACCCGCTTCATGATAGTCCAACAAATCCGGTTTTTTCCCAAGTGCAACATCAATGACTGCTTTTACAAAATCTACACCCGTTGACAATTGCACCAGATCACTTCCAATACAATCTCCCCCCATACGTCCACCAATTTCAATTAATTTTATATTACCATCCTGATCAATTTTTATCTCTGAATGTGACGCACCATTTACAATCTTTAAACTATCCAATGCATGAAATACTATTTTTTTTACATTTTCCACCACTTCTTCTGAAACAGGTGCAGGCTCTAAATGTCCAGTTTCAATAAAATGAGGTGCTCCTGTAGTATATTTTTTTGTCAATGCCAAAAAATGGTGTTCTCCATGATAAGAGATACATTCCACACTATATTCCTGTCCAGTAACGAATTCTTCCACTAATGCTTTTTTTTCGAACCCCTGCTCTTTTGCTATTTCAATTGCTTCAGACATCCCATTTGACGATTGAAGTTTCGTAATCCCTCTACTTCCAGATCGGTCTATTGGTTTTACAATTACTGGATACTGTAATTGTACTCCCGATAAATCACGAACTGATGATACCAATATACTCTTTGGCGATGGATCTCCATTCTTTTCAAATGCTTCTCTCATCAAATGCTTATTTGTAGAAATCAATGCACATTCCGGCGAATTTCCAACAAGCTCCATAGCATGTGCAACATAATTCACTGTAATTGCAGCTAAATCACTCGCTATACTACAGATGCCATTGATTCCTATCTCTTTACACTTTTCTAATATTTGCTCTTTTTCAACGATACTAATTGGATAGAAATAATCCGCACTCTTTTCCCCTACATCGCCTGCAGCCCATGCAAAAACATGTGTTTCAATTCCCATTGATTTTGCCTTTTCTATCAGCGGCTCTTGCAAATAAGATGCTCCAATAATGGCTAATTTTATCATTTTTTCTCCCATAACTCATCAAAACGCTTCTGTTTTTGTTCCATTTTATAATCTTCAAGATATTTCAAATATGTATATTCCGGCTGATATCCTAAATCATTCTTTGCATTTTCTATATCCATCACAAAACTTGTAAAACCTGCTCCCTCTGGTTTTTCTATAATATCAGATGTATGATTTTGAGGTGAAAAAACCTGTATCATTCCCTCTATCTGCTCCCTCAGTGTTGTCTTCAGCCCTGTACCCGCATTATAAATTCCCCCATCAACTTCTGCATACAATGCCTTAAACATCATCTGACATAAGTCCTTTACATATAAAATATCTTTAAATGCATTAGGATTACCCCACATTTCTATAGGTTCCCCTTTTTCCGCACGATCGATCATATATCTATAAGCAATTACTTTCTTTACTCCATCAACAAAATAATATTTATCTGGATGATATAAATATACATTCGGTAAACGAAATACAAAATTTTTAAGCCCATATTCCTGTTTATAATGTTCCATTGTCTCCACAATCATCGTTTTCGTAATTGCATAAAAAGCATGATCACCTGTATACAATAATTTTCGCGGTAAATTTGGAGATAAAACTTCTCTTTTTCCCCAATAACCTGCCTGTTCAGCCCATGTTTGTGTATAAAGTGCTCTATCCGCATGACATTTTCTTGCATACTCAAGAATCCTGAGTGCACCATTTATATTTGTCTCCACATACGCAAATGGATCATATTGTTTCATATATGCCGGCAAAAGCCCTGCTACATTTACAACTGCATATACATCTTCCATAGGCAACTTATCAAAATCATCTGCTACACATAAGTCAACTTCAATATACTCAATTCCATTTTTAGAAAAGAAATCTGTTTTTCTCCGACCAACTGCAATCACTTCGTATTCTGTTGTATCTAAATTATTTTTACAATAATCTGTAAAATAAGCACCAATATTTCCTGTTGCTCCAAATACAATAATTTTTTTCATCCTAAACCTCTATTTCTTTTCCTCATCGTTAAGAATCTGCCGCACGACATATAATGGTCTATCCTTTGTCTGCATAAAAATATTTCCCACATATATTCCTACAATACCAATAACCATGATAATAATTCCACCTATTAATATATTTGTTGCTATCAAACTTGTCCAGCCAACAGGCACTTGTGCAATAAAATGATAAATAATCAATCCTATGATAAATAAAAAAGCACAAAGGCTCATAATCATTCCAAAACCAACAAATAATTTAAGAATTTTATCTGACTGAGATGTAAGAAGTTCAACAGCCATATTAATCCGTTTCTTTAAACTATAAGAAGACTCTCCTTCGTAACGTTCATCATGTTCTACATCAATCACAGCCTGCCTGAAGCCCAACCATTTTATATACATTACATAGCCTCTATGCTGCTCTCTCATCTTGCAATAATTCTCAATCACATTCTTTTTTACAATACTAAAATTACAGATTGCTCCATCATAATTGCCATCCGTTGCAAAACGATAAACTTTATAAAATTGATTTGCAAGAAAAACTTTCAATGAATTATCTTTTCGTTCTTTTCTCCTTGCAAACACAACATCATATCCTTCCTGCGCTTTTTCATACAATCTTATAATTTCTTCCGGTCTATCCTGCAAATCGCAGTCCATAACTACAATCCACTCACCCGTAGCATAATCAAGCCCTGCCAAAATAGCTTTCATTTGCCCAAAATTTCTCGACAATTCAATTCCCTTTACTTTTCCGTCCACTGCACATATTGTTTCAATTACTTCCCAAGAATTTTGAGGGCAATTATCATTTACAAGTATAATTTCATAATTATCTGTTATTCTTGATAAGGACTCTGCTAATCGGCGATGTAACTCTGGCAATGCTGCCCTACATCCATAAACGGGAATCACTACTGATATATCCATTTTTTCTTCTGCACTTTCTTAAACAACGTTTTATTTATAAAAATTCTTAATTGTTTCAATTACTTTTTCTACATCTTCTGGTTTTAATCCATAATACATCGGCAAACGCATCAAACGTTCACTTTCTTTTGTCGTATATTGATCTTCTCCATGAAAACGTCCAAATTTTCTTCCTGCTGGTGCAGAATGTAATGGAATATAGTGAAAAACACATCCAATGCCATTCTCTTTCATATATGCAATTAACCGTGTTCTTTCCTCTAAATCCTTTGCCTTAATGTAGAACATATGTGCATTATGAACACATCCCTCTGGGATAACAGGAAGTTCTATATTTCCCTTTTCTGCAAGATCTTGCAATCCATTGTAATAATGATTCCATGACTGAAGCCGATCCTCATTAATCTCATCTGCCATTTCCAATTCTGCCCATAAATAAGCTGCATTCAACTCGCTTGGCAAATACGACGATCCATAATTAACCCACGTATACTTGTCTATCTGTCCTCTAAAAAACTTACTTCTATTTGTTCCCTTTTCTCGAAGGACTTCAGCAGCTTCAATCATATCCGCATTTTTAATTAATAATGCACCGCCCTCACCCATGGAATAGTTCTTGGTTTCGTGAAAACTATAGCATCCATAATCACCAATGGTTCCCAATGCTTTGCCTTTATATGTACTCATAACTGCCTGCGCTGCATCCTCTATTACCATTAAATTGTGTCTTCTTGCAATATCCATAATTGCGTCCATTTCACAGGCAACTCCTGCATAATGGACTGGCACAATTGCTTTTGTTTTTTTTGTAATCGCGGCCTCTATTTTAGTTTCATCAATATTCATTGTGTCCGGACGAATATCAACAAAAACAATCTTTGCTCCGCGTAAAACAAATGCATCAGCAGTTGATACAAACGTATATGAAGGCATAATAATTTCATCTCCTGGCTGAATATCGCATAAGAGTGCCGCCATTTCTGTAGCATGTGTACAAGATGTCGTAAGTAATGCCTTTTCTGTTCCTGTTTTGTCTTCTATCCAATTTGAACATTTCATTGTGAATTCACCATCTCCACAAATCTTATGATTATCAATGGCTTTCGCAACATATTCTTTTTCTTTGCCACAATATGGCGGTACATTAAAACTGATCATTTTTCTCACCTTTCATCTTTACCCAATTAGGAACTCTCTTATCTCAATTAGTATATAAAATACATCTTCGCTTAAACAATGTGGTTAAAAGAATTACCCCCAAAGTAAATATAGATATTATCATTCCAATTTTAAATCCCCAATTATCATATTCTATTTCCACCATGTTTTTCCCCGGTTTTAATATTACCGACATAAAAGCCCCATCAGCATTATAAATCTTAGTCTCCTCGCCATTAACCTTTACCATCCAACGCTTATCATAAGGGATAGGAATAAATAGCATGCCCTCTTTATCCACATCCGCTTCACCTATTATTCTGGTATCCGTAAAATTTAAACGTTTCAAATGATTTCGATTTATTTGTTCCATCTTTTGCATAATCTCACTACCAGATAATTCATATACTTCCACTGAAGATATTTCTCCCTGTAAATTAGCAAACTGTATTTTTGAAACAGTCAAATTATCTACATACACCTCAGTTTCTCCATCTTGAGATTCGTATGAGTATGTATCTACTGCCTCATCTGAATCACTACTCAAAATATCAAAACTACCACTAATTCCATCTCCATATATTTTTATAAGTAATGGATCATTTGATGAATTGATATCTATAACCGCACTATTTTCCACATTGCTTTCATTTAAAATTACACTCTTTGTTATTGATGACGTTTGTTGTCCTTGAATTAATCCAGTTAATGCTTCATCCACATCTCCATCATCAACAATGCATTTATTTAAAATAACGTCTTGTAACATCCCCCCTTTTTGCTCATCAAGTTGATTTTTAAGCACGCATTCATCATATATTATTCCAAAACTAGAAGCGTTTTGATTTTCATATATGCTTACATCACCAATTTTTCCAATTTTCGTATAACCAAAATAATCTGCCTCATTCTTAGCTAACCGATATTTACCACATGTAATATTTCGCAAAATCTGTTTGTCATCAAATCCGTATAAATAATTTGAATTTTTCACCCTCAAATCAAACAAATCCATCATATTCCAAATGCCTTCCGGAAGAATAGAGCTATAATACTTCTCTCCCTTGTAATTTTGAAACATACTATCATTCAAATCAATCGCTGCATAATTCTTACTAATTCTATAAAATGCATCATCTTGACTTCTTATCGCTTGAATAGCTTCATTAGAATAATCAAAATATGATACTGTTTTTACATCACTAACCGAAACTATACCACGTGCATATACAGTAATTCCCGCATTCAAACACATTTCAATTGCCAAAATAAGTATCCAAAATCTTTGTACCTTCTTCTTATCATGTACAAAAGCAATAATAAGTCCGGCTAAGTTAAAAATGACTAGAGCAAATAATAAACTCACCCATTCTACACGATCCATTTTATTATAATAACTAATTCCAAAAGTAATTAAAGCTATATCGCCTACAGCTACAATAGACATAATTTTTATTTTTTCTTTCCAAAATTCAAAACATTCTACTGCTTTTCCGCATAAAAAGGCTCCAACAGGAATAAAAACAAACGTCCATCTATATGATTTTGTACTAAATCCATTAAAAACTACACAAGAAAAATTGACAAAAACAAATGATAAACCACCTAATAATGTTACAAACCAATATTTTTTTATAAATTTACAATCTATTAACATTAAAATAATCCCAAATAATGATATAATACCAATATACATAAATGGGCTTTCGTAAAAATTAGAATAACCTAAATATTCACCATTAATGCCTAAAATTGAATTTGAAAATAGTCTCATAAACAGCGACATATATTCCTTCGCATCAGCCAAACTAAAAGATGGATATATATTTCCATTTACTCTTGGACTAGATAAAAGATCAACAATATATGGGACAAAAATAATAGCAGCACATCCAATTCCAGCCAGCACAAGCAATAGAGTTTGCACCATATCCCGCACAAGCATTCGGAAATTTGTCGTTCCACCTTTTGCATGATAATATAAGGAACAGAGATAGTATATAGCTAAAAACAATAAAATCATATAACAAAAATAAGGTGACACTACTGCTAATAAAGCCACGCAAATAATCACACCACCCCACTTTTTATTTTGCATCCAATCCTCAAAATAAAAAAGTAACATTATAAAATAAACATATATAGTTGCAAACAAATAATGCTGTCCCCATCCGACAAACCAGCCACTAAAAGAAATCATTATAGCTGCAATAATTCTAGCATATCCACCAATATTTTTCTTTTTGATATATCGGTATGAATATATAGAAACCAAAACATTTTTTAAGATAAGACTAATAAATATTCCAATATACATATGTTGTGAATCAAATAATAATGCAACCCAATTAAATGGATCTAACAAAGTTCCACTTAAATATGTAATCGTCGATGCACCAAGTCCTAAATTTGTATCCCACAATTCTATTTTATTAAGCAATTGTTTTACATATGCCAAATTTGGCCAATAACTACAATATGTATCCGCACCTATATCTATATAAATATAAGTTTTTTTCATAATAATCAATGGAAAATATATAGCTATAAACATCATTGCTGTCAAACAAACATATATCCAAATTATTCTTTTGTCTTTATCCTCTACATTCTTTGCTTGCACAACATTTCCTCCACTTATTTAAGGTGCTCAATAATTTTTTTCACTGTAACTCTTGTTCCATATTTTTGCAATGACTTCATAACTTTTTTTATCTTTGTCTCTCTAACGCCATTCAAAATACTCCTAATTTCATTGTTACTCATTTCAAATGGATCTTCAACAGAAAACATCACATCATTGTTATTCCTGTATTCTCCTCTCAATTTATCATCAATTTGCTCACCAGAATAATACTGACTATAACTCCATGGTGTTTTAGAAACATCATCTTCATTATTTTTATCATGTAATTTAGAATATTCACTATATAGTTTTCGAAACGGATGATCTCCTTCCGGCAACCAATCTTTCATACATTTTTCAATCGTTGCACCATATCCCGAAAAATGTATAAAACGAAGTGGATCTCCTTTTACGTAAATCTCACCATTTTCTTCTGTCATTCCACAATCAAGCAGTGACCATGTCGCAAAATCATATCCCCGATGCTTAAATATTTCCACATCAAAAAAACAAGGAGCTAAGTCAACCCATTTCTGATCAGTAAAAATCCCCCTAGCAATATCATCATAACAAAATAAATACAAACGCTCTGCCCACCAATTAATAAATTTTACCGCTTCATCACTACGATTAACTGCAAGAAATCCCAAATTATATACACCATGCGCAGTTGAGGATAACTCCATATCAATATTACCCGGTTGTAACAAATGTGGACACAGAACAATTGGTCTTGTATTCAACAATTCTCTCAACTCAACAAAATCAGAATAAACAAAGCAATCAGGATCTAAATATACAAACTTGTCTTCATTCGGATAATTTTCAATAAGATACTTAAAGAAATGCCCTTTTACAGATGTCGAAGCCTCTACAATTGCATGTTTATAAATGTACCTATTAAAATTCCCCTCCCACATATCTTTTGACAAAATCACTTCATCAAAATACGGGCATTCCATTGATTTTGGTATTTCTCTTTCCGTCAAACACACAAAAAATTTTGCATCTGGTATATTTTTTTTAACTGACTCTGCTAAAGTTCTCGCTTTATGTGCATAATTCGTACATATAGATGTAAAAATAATCATTATATTTCCTCCGCTAATTTGATATAATCTTTCTTATGATATTCTTTATAATTGGTAAATTATAATATTTCTTAGCTTTTTCAAATCCATTTTCATATTTCGAGCGTATTGCAATTTGTTCAATCAATGCATCCCGTAAGATTTTAGCATATTCTTCCTGATGTTTCTCGTAAAAACCTTTATGATTATCGTAGATTTGACGATACACTTGCTGCATTTGTATATAATCAGACTGGAATCCTGTTGTTCTTGAAATCGGTTTAATGCGATAATGAAACAAAATTTCCGGAATTTGATAAATTTCTTTGCCAAGTTCTAATATTCCAAGCCAAAAGTCATAATCTTCCATACCAGCCTGCATGTTAGTATTAAATCCACCTACACGTTCCCAGTCATCTTTGTAAAATAATGCCGTAACAAATACAACATTATCTAGTAACATTTTTTCAAATGAATATGCTGGCAATTCCCATTTTCCATTTTTCTCCCCAAACAAATCAGCTTCACAATAAACAACACCAATTTTATCATCAGACTCTATTTTTTGAACTGCCTTTTCCATATATGTTGAAGCAATTTTATCATCAGAATCAACGGGCAATATGTAAACTCCATTTGCATGTTCAATACCATAATTTCTAGCTCCTGCTGGTCGAAGATGTTTAGTATGGTAAATTTTTATTCTCTCATTTTGAATAGAATCAATGATTGCAATTGTTTCTTTATCATCTGATCCATCATCAATAATAATAAGTTCCCATTCTGGATATGTCTGTGCTTCTACTGATGCAATTGCCTCTTTAATGTATTTTCCATCATTGTAACAAGGCATAATCACACTTACCTTTTTCACTTCTAAATCTCCTCTTATTTTCTATGCAATATTCGATATAATTTCATATAAATCCGATAACAAATATGGCTTTTAATACGTGTAAGTTCCTCATTAAGTCTGTTTTTCTGTATCATTATCTCCTGACATTCATTATTCCTCTCATTTATTTCATTATTCCTCTCATTTATTTCATTGTTCTTTTCATTTATTTCATTGTTCTTTTCATTGATAATTTGGAAATATTGTTCCTTTTGTTTTTCAATTTTTTGTATTTCTTGTATTATTATATTTGATAATAATTTACATTTAAAAAATATTTCAATTTTCCGAATATCAGAATCAATAATATAATTTATTTCACTTGCTTTCTCAGATAAAATCACACAATTACGATCTATCCCTATACCACTTGTCCAATTATAATTTATTTCTTTCTTAATTCCTTTTTCACTCACACCATAAGCATGTAATTCATACACCAATGCACAACTCTCTACAGGAACCAAGCGAATACTGGATGAACCTTTATATTCTTTCAATTCTACTTCTACAGATACATTATCATAGTGATTTTGAAATACAATTTGATTTTTCAACAAACCATCAACTAATACCTTCGTTTGACACATATCCTGTCGTATAATTCCATCTTTTAAATTATTAATACATTCTGATTTTTGTTTTCCTAAAACAACTAAATATTGATACGCATCAGCAAACCTTCTAGTCTTTAAATATTGTTCTACCTCTACTGGCATTCCATCATAACTGCATTTTATCTCTGTATCACTAACAGATTTTTTTATAGCATCTATATAGTCAATATGTAGTTCTACATTTTCTATCATTTTTATCATGGATTCATAAGCAAAAAAATGTATATGTGTACGATCCAACAAGCCTAAATCATTATAGCAAAAATCATTCTGTAAAAGTTCTAATATTACAGCATTGTGAGCTAGGTTTGGTACAGATAATAATATCTTTCCAGACTCCTTTAATAATCTTTTTAAATTCTGTAACACATGTTCTGGATTTTCCAAATGTTCCAAAACATCTAAACTAATTATATAGTCGTATTTTTCTGTTTGAAGATTACAATACCATACATCTGTATTCAAGTTTCCATCAATAGAACCAATCTGTGATCTTTTGGCAAACTTTGCTGCTTGTTTTCCCGCTTCCTCATCTATCTCAACAATATCAACTAAACAATGCTTATCTTCTACCAAATGACTAGTCAAATTCCCAATTGCTGGTCCAATCTCTAGAACTCTACTGTTTTCCTGAACCATTTGAAATGCCCATTCATTAGTACTTCCCCGTTCTAATTGATAGCCAAAATCATATTTACTCATTTTCAACTCCCCTACTATAAATTTCCATGCTTGTGTCTAGCTGTAAAATCCCATCGTTATTCCCAACATTTGTAATCTGCATATATAAAACATTATACAACCAAGTCAAGACTTTAAAATTGAGTACACTTCCTTCTGATATTGCGACACCAATCACATAATCACCATTTACAAGTTTAGGCATTTCAAATGTAAAGTCTATTTTATAAATCGAATTTTCTTTAACACTGAACGGTTTTTTTAAACCCGAAGACAAACTGTTACAATTAATAACCCATAATCCCTTAACCGTTTCTATTACAAATCCAGCAATACACTCAGAAATATTTCTTTTTGATGAAAATATAATAGAAACTGTGTATCGTTCACCTGCCAGACAGGAAGAAACTCGTTTTCCATTATGATCAGATATAAAACTTGAAATAATTTTAACATCATCATTCAATATACTCTCATTTGTATATGTAATTTCCGGATAATCTTCAAGTGTCAATTTTTTTGAGATTGCTACGGATTCTTTTAAGCCTTCTACATTATTCTTTTCATATTCCTTTGCTCTTTTGGCAAGAATACTATTTGAATATTCATTACATACTTCTACACTGTCTCCTACCATTTGTTGTTTTCCATGTTCAATCCAGAGTACCCGCGAACATAATTGTTTTACGGTTCCGATATCATGCGAAACAAAAATAACTGTGATATTTTTTTCTCTTAATTCCTCAAATTTTTTATAACATTTATTTTGGAAAAAAACATCTCCAACCGACAACGCTTCGTCTACGATCAATATCTCCGGTTCAATATTAATTGCCACCGCAAAAGCTAATCGTGCAAACATACCACTTGAATAAGTTTTTACCGGCTGATAAATAAAATCGCCGATATCTGCAAATTCTACAATAGAATCTAATTTTTGTTTCATTTCCTCTCTGGAATACCCCATCATCGTTCCATTCAGATAAATATTTTCTATTCCGGTGTAGTCTTTGTTGAATCCGGCTCCCAATTCCAACAATGCTGAAATTTTCCCATTCACCTCTACAGTTCCTTCTGTTGGAGTAGCCACGCCTGTAATCAATTTTAACAATGTAGACTTTCCAGCACCATTGGTTCCTATAATCCCAAACGTTTCTCCTTTTTTCACTGAAAAATCAATTCCATTCAATGCATAATAATCATCATGAAATTTTTTTCCTCGCATACTGAATATTTCTCGCAATCGATCTGCAGAATTATTATAAAGATTATAGACCTTAACTAAATTTTTTACTTCTATTGATAAATCACTGTTCATACTTTCATTCTCCAATTATCCATAATATTACAGCACATCATCAAAATGAGGTTTTGCTTTCTTGTACAGTTTCGTTCCTATTATCCACAACACAATCGTTATCATCCAAAAATAAATCATTAATAGAGGATGCATATAAAATGGAACATCATATACAAAACAATCTCTATATCCCATGCAGACATAATACATCGGATTTATCTTCACCAACAAAGCAGCTGTACTATTCAATGCAGACGGGTCCCAAAAAATCGGAGTAATCCAAAAGCCAAGCTGAATAATAATGGAAACAATATTTGAAACATCCGTTGCAAAAGGAGTAATTGCTGAGCAAAGCCACCCTATTGCCATGGAAAACATTGCTGCACAAAAAAAATAATAAAACACTTGTAAATAATAAATCGTTGGCATTTTCCCATAACAAAAATTCACAAATATAATGAACACAATGAAAAAACAATGAATAAATGCATTTGACAGTATTTTAATTGGTGGAATTACCTCCACATCAAAATTCACTTTTTTTACTAGATAACTATATTCCAGCATGCTATTTGTTGACTGACTTGTTGCCTCTTGAAAATAATTCCAAATAAGGAATGCTGGCATATACCATATGATAAAAGGAATATCGCCTGACAAATTAGATGTTTTAAACCCTATTTGAAATACAAGCCAAATCACAAGCATATTTACAAGCGGTTGCAAAATTGTCCATACAATTCCTAAAATAGATGATGAAAACCTTGCCTTGCAATCATTCTTCGCCAATTCTAATATTATTTTTCTGTCCTTAACTAATTTTCTTATCATCTCAAATACCTATCAATTTTATTTTTCTCCATAAATTATCGCCCTGAAAAATATGCGCATATAACGCATAATTCCATGATTCTTATATTCCCTTATCACGAAATTCATTTCATCGTGTATTTTTTTTACGTTTGCATCCACATGATACGTTTCAAAATTTTGTAACACAGGTGTCAAATAATCTCTCAGTCCATCCGAACGATTTTTTCGTTTTTTATTTTCATATGGCACATGATAACATGAAGTCACCTCATCTATAAAAACAAATTCTGTTTTTTGTGAATACCTCACCCACAAATCCCAATCTTCCAAATTTTCTAATTTTTCATCAAATCCACCAAATTCATCATACAAGCTTTTATGAAACATAATACTCTGAATTGGTATATAATTAAATGTATATAAAAGCAATCTATTATATGGTTGCCTATACCGAATCGTTTTTCTCTTTACCCCATATTCATTTATATTTCCCTTGACCTGACATTCTTCAGCAACACTATAAGCAGCAAGCTTATCCGTGTTTTCTAATATATTTACCAATGTATAAATATGCTCTGGAAATAAGAAATCGTCATCATCCAAAAAATTTAGATATTTTCCCTCAGCCATTTCCAATGCAATATTTCCAGCGCAGGAACGCCCCCTTTTTTCCCCAGTTGCACAATATAGCAAATTTAAATCTTTAAAATTCTTCTTTATAAATTCCTCTGATTCATTTTTGCCATCTTCCACTACAACAACTTGTACATTCTTATATGTTTGTTCCTGTACACTTTTCAATGCTCGTTGCAATACTTGTGGTCGTTGACAAGTCCGAATAATGATAGATACCAAAGGATGTACTTCTTCATTTTTCAATTTTCTATTCCTCTAATTCGTGCCAATCCTTTTCTATAAACATTTAGCACTTTCAAAACCAACTTTGATGCCCGTAAATACTCCCGGCAATAATACTGCTCACTATCCCGAATACACTTCTGCATAAACGCACTGTTCTTCTGTGTCGTATATCCGTGATGATGCTCCACTACCGCACTCCCACAATACCATGTCTGCAGTCCCGCCTGTTCCATCCGTATTCCAATGATCAATTCCTCATCATACAAAAAAGTATTTTCATCCAAAGGATATAACGTCTCTGCGGCTTTTCTACTCATCAGAAAACAACATCCTGATACATGATAAACAGGATACTGTCCCTCAGCATCCTGGTTTATTCCCTGATATATACTCATTTTTTTTCGATGAAGACACCGGAGTCCTGTATAAAAATGAAAAATTTCACGAATACCTGTCTTATACATTGCAACACTTGGCTGACGAATGCCATCTATGCTCACTACTTGTGGCCCTACAATTCCGATACGCTCATCTGATTTTAAGAGTTCCATCATCGTTTTAATAGTTGTCTTACGGAAACGTATATCATTGTTTGCAATCAAAACATAATCGCATCGATCTTCTAATGCCTTATGTATCCCAAGATTATTTCCTGCTGCATAACCACGATTCTCCGCAGCCGCAATAAAGCACACATCATGCTGTTTGATAAAAGCATCAATTTCCTTTGGCTTGCTCCGCGTCGAAGCATTATCCACCAAATATATACGAACCATTTCTTTTGGTTCTATGCTCGCAATGCTTTCCATACATTGTAACGTCACATTCCAAGTCTCATAGTTTAATATAACAATTCCTATCATATTTTACAACCTTTATAGATACTTTCTTACTAAAAATCACATAAAAAGACATTATTTCTCTTAGATATGTAATGCATGCATCCAGCGTTTCACACACCTGCGACAATACTTAATCCAATAAAAGACTCTCATTTCATAATAAAAAATTCTTGAAATATGTCCTTGTAAATATACTTCCCGCAAATTCTTGATTGTTCCCAAATGCATTTCGCGTAGATGTGATGTTAATCCCGTTTCTCCAAAAAAGTCTTTCTGGAATCCAATTGTAACCAGTTTTTGTGGTAGATAATAATAATTATAAAAAACACAAAATTTCTGATAATAATTAATATCTTCTCCGAATTTCTGATTTTCATCAAAATATCCTAACTTTTTAATTGCAGATGCTTTAAAAATAACAGATGGTGTTACTGGAAAATTTTTTTTGCAAATATCTTTAATATTTGCTTTATACAATCCATCAATCCGTTTTGTTATAATATAAAATGGTTTATCTTCGTATCCAGCCCCCAAAAACACAATATTCCGATTCTGTAGCAGAATCTGCATCTGTACTTCTATTTTTTGTGACAGCCAGAGATCATCCGAATCCAAAAAGGCAATATATTCCCCCTTTGCTCTATGCATTCCGTAATTTCTGGCTGAAGATGCACCTCCATTTTCTTTATAAAAATAAGAAATTGGAAGTTCCTGATTTTTCTGAACATAATTTTGAATCAATGTTTCAGATTTATCCCTTGATCCATCATTTATGACCAGTATCTCACAAATATAATCTAAACGTGTCTGCTGTTTCACAGAATCCAATACCTGAATAATCGTTTTTTCGCTATTATACACTGGAATAATAACAGAAACCTTATCTTTTATCGTATCCATTGTTTTCTCTCACGATCATATTTTTTTAGAATTTTACATGGAATCCCACCTGCAATCACCTGCTCTGGAATATCTTTCGTCACAACAGAATTTGCTGCTATAATGCTTCCTGATCCAATCGTAACACCTTGTTGAATAACAGCTCCTTCACCTATCCACACACGATCGCCTATCACGATAGATTTCATAGAAAGCGCACGCTGATTCGGTGGTACATCTGGAGAATCCTGCTTTGTCCCGCTATAGTTTCCGTGAGCATTGTCGATAATCAGTACTTTTGATCCCATCAGCACATCATCTCCAATTATGACACTCTCTGCGCAACGAATACTAACATCATCTCCGATGTTAACTCCCTTTCCAAAATGAAGGCATTTTCCTGTGTGCTGCCCATTAACTTCAATTCTGCACCGTCTCCCCGTTGTCAACCCAGTTCCAAAATCAATATATTTTTTTCCACGAATCACAATTGGGAAACGAATCATCCGTGCATTTTTTATCATGATTTTTGAACGAATCACATACCATATATTTTGAATTATTTCAGGAATCCCATAATTTGATGTTCTCATAACTGTAACAACACTTCCTTTACTTTTCTCTGAAAAGTATCTTCACATAGATTCTTTTCATAAAACATTCTCACCCGCTTACGCATTTGTATATCATACATCGGTAATGCAGATTCTTCTATATTTCTTCCTATGTTGATACCAATCTTTTCCTTTTCTATAAATCCCCATGTATCCCCATGAATATTATTAAGAATAGGAAGACCTGCCTCCATATAATCCATACTTTTCATAGTCAGCCCTACAAATACGGAGTCTTTCATTATATTTAGTCCATAGTGACAATGATCAAATATCATTTGTTTTTTCTTTTTATCATATATTGTACCATGATAAACCACATGTGCTCCCGCTTTTTTACAGGCTTCGCAAAAAACTGTTCTGCTTTCTCCGTCCCCAATGATGTGTAGCTCTACTTTTGCATGCTGTCTAAATTGATATATAATCTGCGTCACCGCAGAAATATCAATAATATGATTAATTGACCCCAGATAACATAATGCTATAGTATTCTTCGGCAATTCTGCTTTTCCAATATATGGGGTTTGTTTCCGTGCAAGATAAATGGTATGCATTTTTCTTTGATCAATATACTTAGGAAGTCTTGTCTGATATAACTCACACTCAGTCACAATCGCATCTGCTGTATTCAGATATTTATCCCGCATATTCCGCCAATATGTAAACGGAAATATATTTTTAAATTTAGCAACCGGCATCGTCTCCGGCCACATGTCAATTACATCATAAATCAATTTTGTTTTCTGATTTTTTCTCTTATAAATTGCTGCATCCCGCACAAAACAATTTGGTGGAATCAATACCCATAACAAATCAAACTTTTCATCTGTTATCTCTGCAAAGATGCTTCTGGATAGTCTCAAATGTGACCACAATCTTTTAATTGATAGATTCGATGTATATGGAATAGCTTCTACATACTTAAAAGCTTCTTTTTGATCCGTGCGTTTTCTTTTTTCAAAGTGCATATAATCAGAGGTAATGACGGTTACCTCTGCGTCTTTCGCTTTAAAGTAATCGTGTAAAAGGTCTACACGATGCTCATAGGTATCAAAACAATGGATAATACATATTTTCATTTTTTATTTCTCGCTTGAATATTTTTCTTCAGTTTCTGCAACAATGCAATATTTGGCATATTAAATTGGTCAATCATGGAGGCGACGGACGCCAGCATTAGAACTCGTTTCATCTTTTCCTTTCACCAAATACTCAACTAATTAATTCTTCTTTTATAGTATGGTAATATTGATGTATCTTCTTCCATCCAAATACATCAATTTTGCTAACCACCAAAGTCAATATTCCACCAATGATAGTTATAAATATACCGCCCCAATCATTTGTCTCAATCACACTTCCCTTTATTGCAAACATAAACATCTCATACAGAAAGGCGTGTTGATCCTTAAAGACAAAAATATCGAGCATTTCATACAAGACAAACCAAGAGGCAAGCAGCATAAATGTAACCCATACAATTATCTTTACAATCGCCCAAAACAGATTCTTCCCCTTTTTATCATTTTCCAAGCTAACCACACGCTTCTCAAGGTCATTATCCGTTTTCTCAGGTTTAGCCTCTACCGTCTCTACCTTGTCATCCCCGGTCACCGGAGCAACATTTTCTTCCGATTTCTCGACAACCACCGGACGGAATGGAATAATTTCTTTTTCCGGCTCACATGTCATATGAAAGATATCCGGATACGTTTCTTTTGTATACTGCATAAAGTCATCCTTGGAAACACTGTAAAACGGTCTCCCTTCGTTTTCTACCCGTGTCGGTTCCAAGATTGCCTGACAGTGATAGCATTGATACGAAGGAGAAAATCCATCACATACGAAGACATTCTGACCGTGGCATTGTGGACAGCTATAGTGCAATTCTTTTCGAACCAGATTTTTTGCACACAGAACCTGCAGCATACTTTTGGTATATGTAATTTCCAGATCCAGCCGTTCACTCAAGTCCTGCGTCGTAAACTGCTTACATTGCCTTTGTGTCAACTGCGGCAGGATTTTCATACATTGCCGAACCGCTTCTCTTTCGTTCATACTCTTTATAAAGCCCCCATATCTGCTGGAATTCTTCTTCCGAATAATATTTTCCATCCAAAATGTGCAGCGTCAGAAACTGATAATTATCAGCTTCATATTTCACTTGTAATACCCCTCGCGCTCTTGGAAAATTGACCGTCAGGGAAATAATTCTTTTCACGATATCCAAAGAATCCCTGATACACATAAACGTCTTGGCATCATAAATACAATCTACACCATTTTCTCCTGTTAAGTTTGCCGACAGATTATCTCTGTCACTGAATCGAATTTTTGATATATATTTTTCATCGCTTGGAAGAAGCGTATTCAATGCATGATCTTCCCGGTAATCATATAATGCGGTCTGTTGAATCAGGCGATATAGTTCTTCCTCTAAATTTATGATTCCATCCGGCATATATAGTTTTCCGTCTTTTTGTTCTACATGATGCAACGGAATATTTTGTAACATTGCATCGATAATGCTGCTAAGGCTCTCTCTCTTATCATCAATCTCTTTTATATTTGGAAGCCGTTCAAAAAACTGGTTGAACAATTCTTTGCTCATGTCATACAATACATTCTGCGGATCAGCCGCTCTATTGTTGTCCAATTCCAGTTCTAAGTTTTCTTCTACGATACTATAGATTTTATCAAGCTGAATCTGCGGACGGCTCTCCTGTATAATTCCATGCTGATTCCATACTTTAACAATCATGCAGCGCTGTTCCAGATCAACAGTCACCGGAAGATAGGAGCACTCCTCCTCGATCGGACCAGCAGAATCTTTTAACATGCAGAATACAAAAATCAGATGCACTCTGATTAAATTTCCATTCCTTCTTTCTTCCTGTATCGCTGCAAGCTTCGTGGAGTCTTCCTTCTGTGGAATCGTCGCTATGATCTGGTTGTACGTCCAATCTGGGATCTGGAATTTGCGCATAAGCCTGCCCCACGAATCCCTGCTCTTTAATCGCAGACAGGTCGAAGCAGTTAATGAATACACGCGCATCAATCGATGATGACCATATAATAATTCTTGAAAGAAAAAATCATTCAGATCCTCAACAGAAATCAATCCGCTTTGACAAAGCTGTTCTAGCAAAACCCGCTGGTCCGAAAAAGACAGCCTCTGCTCATTTGCAATTTTCTGTTCGGTAAGAAATCTATTCAGGCTTGTTGATAATATATTATCGATAAGTTCCTTAACTATATGCATTCTCTTGTCCTCTGTCTTCCGTAACCCCAAATCCAATAAATATTATTTTTATTATATCACGAACCTTTATCTTACTCAATGTAAAAAACCGGTCAGACTTATCATCCAACCGGTTTTATCACTTCTACCGAAACTATGGCTCCATATTTTTTAATAATGCATTAATATTTATTGCAGGAATTACAACAGGTTCTATATCAGGCTGTGCCGTCATCAGTGTAACCTGTGATCTCAGATAAGGAAACAAAATTGCAACTGTATTCTTTGTTATAATAATATCCTTTTTCTCCTACTCTAACTTGGTTCAGAACTCAAAAAAAATACTGCGTATATAAGTTTTCACATAATTTCAAAATTTCTATTTCAATCTGCTCATCGCTGATTGAAACTCCCCTCTCGGATCAGCAATTAATATCTCCAATTCATGAGACGTTCTCCAGCCATTCACAGCTTCTACAACGTCAAGCATGATCTCCAATGCCTCACGCAGCTCATCCACTGTCACAATAACAAAATTATCCCCCGGATATCTTGCATCATAATAATAGTCTTTGAGTAATGCCAGATCCTTCCTCTCTAATTGCAAGGAAGTATCCACCCTTTTAATCTCATCGTATAAGGCACGCAAATTATGGGATGTCATTAGTTTTTCAATTCCAGTACAAACCAGTTCTGCCACAGAGTTCAACATTTTTTCTGCAATTTGCTGTGCCGAAGCTGCAGCCGGATTGCAGTATACAGGTGACACTGCATCCCTTAAATACCAGAATTCATTGCACGCAATAGAATAATAAGAATTTGCCTTTATCATATTTTCAACTCCTTATAATCTCTTCTTAACTGTTGTGTAAACTTTGAATTATCATGTTCGAAATACTGCGGTGTTACAAAAACCACATCCGCATGCAACATCTCGAGTTCTTCCCGCAAGGCTCCCATCATCCATCTTTCCGGTTTTTCCGGAACTATGATGCAAAAGTCGATATCACTGCTGGCCTTATAATCATTTCTCGCGTAGCTTCCAAAAATCCCAAAACTCTGATATTTGATACTCGAATTTTTAATAATATCTACGCACTTGTTCAACCGGTCTTTAAAATCATTTTCAACAACAGGTGACACGTACGGCATCCCTAAACCTCCACTCTTTCTATAATCTGTCCTATCACAGTTTCTACAATGTCAATCGTAATCTCTAATGTTTCAACAATAAGGAAAGTACTTTCGGTCTGGCTCCCCTTGCATAATGGAAGCCCAGTGCATGTCTTACAATTTCCGGAAAAAATACCATCTGCGTATTTTAAACACAAATTTTTAAATTGTATACTCAGCTGCCTCATCATATGCTTTTTTATTCAGATATACATTTATTTGCTCTAAGAGTTCCGTTGTCTTCCTGTTATATACTTCGGTATCCATGTAATCTTCCAGAATTGTATTGACATCCCAGCCGTTCATAGGCTCCACCGGTTCTGCCAAAACCAGATGCGTTTCTGCATCTTCATGCACTTGCAGTTTGTCTATTCTCACGCTTTTCTATCTCCTAAACCTTCGAATGCATACCATTAAGCTATTTATCATCTTTTCAGTAGTATCATACTTTAATTCTTTTATTTATGCAAGATTTTCCCATTCCAGCTCTTATCCTTCCGTCCTTCTTACCGACTCTTTCCAGTCACACACACGATATTCTTCCTTATACTCACTCATCTGCATATCGTACACACTGTCACCAAACGCTTTGCCCGTCAGGGTGCCAATTTTTCCCGGAATCTTTTTCATCAGCCGGATGATCCAGCCAGTCGCTGGAACCATCACAAGCCGGTGTCCTTTTACCATAGCGATCATCTGCACCAGATCCGAAGTATTGATATACTGCTCGTTCTGTGGGAAAAACACTCCGGTCTCTTCGTTGTCGATCATCCGTTTGATAAACTGTGCCAGATTTTCTATATAAAGCATGGAACGCTGATTATGTACAATCGGAAATAGCGGAAGTTTTCCTGCCAGTTTTGCAAGCTGTGGATAGTTTCCCTTTGATCCCTTTCCGTAAATCATCGGTGGGCGCAATACGACAACCTTAAAACGTTCATCTGCCAGTGCCTGTATTTTCTGATCCGCCTGCCATTTGCTGTCTCCATAGAAATTCAATGGTTTGGGAATTGTATTTTTTGTAATTTTCTTTTCTCTACATCCGCTGTATACAATCATGGAAGACATAAAGAGAAACTGCTGCACGCCTTCCTTTTTGGCTTTTTCGGCTGTCTCTACTGCCAGATCTGTATTCACACGGTAATACTGCTTCTTTTCTTCTTCCGACACCTGTCCCACGTCTGCATGTGCGATTCCCGCCACATGATAGACCACATCATATGCTGAAAAATCGTGTGTCCGCCATGTTTGGGTTCTCATATCCAGCGTGTCAACCTGGTAGTACTCCGGCCATTGTCTCAGCCATGCCTCCACAGAAGTTCCCACATAGCTGTCACTTCCGGTGATCAGAATCTTCTTTTTTCTCCTGCCCTTTTCACTTTCTTCTGTGTCTTTTGCAATGGTTTCCTTTTTCGCGTTGCTCTGTGCTGTTTCGCTTTTGTGTGCTTCTGTCTCTTCTTCCTCTTTGTTCAGTTCGCCGGTTCCACCTTCAACCACGCCATCGTGCATGAGCACGGAGCCAATTGTGCCAAGAAAACATTTCAGATCCATCCAAGGTCCCAAATGTTTGACATATTCGCCATCCAGTCTTGCTTTGTCCGGAATCTCCAGTTCATCTCTGCCATTGATCTGCGCCCACCCGGTCAGCCCCGGTGTCACATCATTGGCACCATATTTCTCACGCTCTGCTACCAGATCATCCTGATTCCACAGTGCCGGCCGCGGTCCTACGATACTCATTTCTCCTTTGAAGATATTAAAAATCTGCGGAAGTTCATCCAGACTGGTTTTGCGCAGGAATTTTCCTACATTTGTGATGTACTGCTCCGGATTCTCCAGCATATGTGTCGGCACATCCTTCGGTGTATCAATACGCATGGTACGGAATTTGTAAATCTGGAAGAAACTCCGGTGGATGCCGACACGCTTCTGCTTAAATAATATCGGTCCCGGTGTATCCAGTTTGATCGCAATACATAAAAAAAGAAGGAGTGGTGATAAGATCACGATCGCCATCCCACTTAATATGATATCAATTCCTCTTTTGATATAATGGTATCCTTTCATGGCGTTTTCTCTCCTTCTTCATAGATACGTTTTTATTTATTCTCCCCTGCCAGTTCCGGGTGATACGTCGGCACAATTTTTTTGACACACTCCCGGATGTCTTCCGGTTCTGTCACAACGTACTCTTTTAATTCTTCCAACTGCTGCATGAATTTTTCTTCATCCAGCTCAATCGGCCTGCCGATATGAATCAGATTGTTTGCGGTATCCTGCATCCCTTCTTCATCCATCAACATCTCTTCATAAAGTTTTTCTCCCGGTCGAAGTCCTGTGAAAATGATATGGATATCCTCATCCGGCTTGTGACCGGAAAGAAGAATCAGGTTCTTTGCCAGATCCAGAATCTTAACCGGCTCTCCCATATCCAGAACAAAAATTTCTCCACCTTTGGCATAGGTGCCCGCCTGCAGCACCAGAGATACCGCTTCCGGAATTGTCATAAAATACCGCACGATATCCGGATGGGTAACCGTGACCGGACCTCCACGCTCAATCTGTTTTTTGAACAGCGGAATCACACTTCCGTTACTGCCAAGCACATTTCCAAAACGCACGGCTACGAAATCTGTCTTCGATCTGCGGTTATAGGTCTGAATGATCATCTCACAGATGCGCTTGCTGGCCCCCATGATATTGGTTGGGTTGACTGCCTTATCCGTGGAAATCATCACAAATTTCTTCACACCGTACCGATCTGCCGCCTGCACAATCTTCCACGTGCCAAGCACGTTATTCTTAATTGCCTCGTTCGGACTCTCTTCCATGAGAGGCACATGCTTATGTGCCGCTGCATGATAGATAATCTCCGGCTTGTAATGTCCAAAAATCCAGTTCATACGATTCGTATTCCGCACGGATGCAATCAGCACAACAAGATCCAGCTCCGGAAACCGGACTTTCAGTTCGTTTTGCACATCATAGGTCGTATTCTCGTAAATATCCACAATAATCAGCTGTTTTGGCTTGTGTGCGGCAATCTGCCGGCACAATTCGCTTCCGATGGAGCCACCGCCCCCTGTAACCATTATGATTTTCCCAGAAACATAATCCATGATGGACTGCAGATCAACGGTCACCGGATCTCTGCCTAACAGGTCATTGACATCTACATCTTTTAATTTGCTGACGCTGACATCGCCGTTTACAAGCTGGTAAATGCCGGGCAAACGTTTCAATGTGCATCCGGTTTCTTTGCAGATATCAAGAATCCCCTTGATCTGTTTCTGTGTGGCCGATGGCATGGCAATGATGATCTCATGCACATGCAGTTCTTCGACTTTTTCCAGAATATCGCTCCGATCTCCTACAACTTTCGCTCCATGAATATAATTGCCGATCTTGTTCCGGTCATCATCAATCACACCAACAACCTTCTTTTTCACATAGCGGCTGTTGTTGATTTCTTTGATGATCTGGTTTCCTGCATCCCCTGCTCCGATCACGAGTACATTCCGTCTGTACACACCGGCTCTGCGCATATTGCGAAGCACACGCAGTCCGCGGTAAGAATATCTGCATCCCATGACAAATACAAACAGAAACAATCCATACAGAATGTAAAAGCTTCTTGGCACCGGGTACATATCCCCCCAGTTCCGAAGCAATATCAGCACTGTCACAACAACGGTATCCAGAATACATGCTGAAACCACATACATCATTTCCAGTGCTCCCGCATAGCTCCAGAGACTGGAATACAGCCGGAGCATCCAGAAAATGATCAGTGTAACAATGATCATAAAAGGAAGTGCTCTCCACACTTCATCCATATATTGAAACGGTACGCTTTTGATATTCAGATCAAACCGAATCAATAACGCAACTATGCTTGCAGCAAACACTGCAAGCACGTCGTAGCACATCAGAAAAATCCGTCTGATCAGTAATTGTTTATCTTGAATGATTTTTTTCATAATTTCAATCTGTTATTTTTGATTCTTTCTCTGTTTTCTCGATTGTTTTTTCGATGATTTCTTCCTGACTGAGGATTCTGTCACTCCAGCCCCTTGAGTATTCTGTACCGTCTGCGCGGTATCTGCTTTTGCACTCTCTGCTGCTCTTGGAACACTCTGTTTTACGACAGTATCACTTTCTGCAGAAACCGCTGTTTCTTTAACAAAGAGATTTTCTTTCTTTACAAGCATACGGTTCACTGCAAGTCCCAGACCAAGCATACCCCAGAATACCGGAGCGGTACATACATTGGAATCATTTGCGATACCTGCAATCATGTACACCAGCACTGCCGCAAATAATCCAAATCCAACCCAGCTGATACTCTCGTGCAGATCCACTCTGCGGTAAATGCGTATCGACTGTACCAGATACCAGAACAGAAATACCAGAAGTGCCAGGGTACCGAGTAATCCGGTTTCTACCCACTGCTGCAGATACCAGCAATGAGCTTTTACGTCATAGCTGTTTGCACCGTAAACATAGTTCTGGCTGATATAATCTTCCTGTGGCACTTCAAACATATAGGTATTTGCCCCACTCCCCATAAAAGCATGCTTTCCAAGAAGCGGAATCGTTTTATTCCAGATATGTCCTCGATTGCTCATTGCATCATCCAAAAATACATTTGAAACCTTCGGATTCTCAAACTTCACTAATTTTCCTGCTGGATTGAGATATTCATATCCGTCCGTATCATTTTTTGAGAAATCCCATTCGACACCATCTATGATCATCTTTATTCCTGCTGTATTATCGGTAAACATGATCGGCTGAATCTGTACATTTGCAAACCGTTCATCATTGAGGGCCAAAATATGATTTTCCTGATCTATCTCTGTTGTCTGAATCTCCTGACCATCTGCATCTTTGCATACCACGGTGATTACACCGTCGCTCCCCAGATCATAGGACACATACAGAGGATTGTTCCAGATATCAAGTTCCACATCATCTGTGTTTGTTTTGATATCGTTTAAAGAGAACTGATCTTTCATATGATAGGTTCCAACAACCGTCTTTTTAAGAGTTTGACCGATGCCTGTCGTATTTGCCAACACTCCTGCTGCAATCACTCCAATGACAACTACAACAATCCCGGCTGCAAATAATTTTTTCTTCCGGCTGAGCAAAACCAATGCGAGAATCACCGCTCCAATTGCCAGTGCAATAAATCCGGAAGAACTTCTGCTTCCAACCAGTGCTACAATGCAAAAAATCTCTGCAACCGCAATTACAAGACGATGCCACATCTTTTTCGCCCCAATAAACAGGCAGACCAGCAATGGTATCAGCATGCCAAAATAAAATGACAAAAAGTTAGGATTGTAAAGTGTCGTATACGCAGTCTTATCTGCGAAATTAAAGGAAATCTTATCTAACTGGTTCCACCAGCTTGTGTCCGTCATCAGATGTTTGCCCAGAGATGTCTTAAAATAATCCAATCCAAAGACCTGGAAAAATCCAATCAGAGTAACAATTGCGATTCCAATACCAGACCAGCGCAGGATTACCTCTATCTGTTTTTCTTCCTGTACATAATTATAGACATAATAACACAGTATCATATAGACAAATATAACCCATACAGGCTCAAAAAGTTCATATGTACCATGTGCCACCCAGTATTTGTGACTGGAAAACAGGGCAGACATTGCAACAAACAATGCATACACCATCAGAAAATAAAAGGAATTTTCAAATGCAAACTCCTTTTTATTCAAATACCGGATCAGTAAAATTGCGAGCATTACAACTCCCACAAGGATGATCGCAATCATCTTCCATGCAAAAAAGAAGTCCGTCTGTTTTGCGGCGCTCTCCGGATACCAGTCAAACTGTGCCAGATTTGTGTCATAAACAAAAGAATGCACAATGATTGGAATCAATCCGATCAACAAGATAACGGGAATCAATATCTTATTTGCTTTTAACGTGTTTTTGTTTCCATTCGTATTCAAGATTATTTTCTCCTTAACGTTTCATTGCCTATAATCATACCCCAAATTTCGTTTTTTTTCAATCATTCCGGCATGTCGATTTTATTTTTCTTTTTATATAGGTAAAAACACTTTTTTGTTACTTGTGTGTTACTTAAAAATTTAACAAATAAATGTGTATGATTGACACGATAATATAAATTTTTACACACGAAAGGAA
>OGJJ01000691.1_pt1 | contig 29015 bp, 24 predicted proteins | sample 1572081 | NCBI WGS metagenome assembly OGJJ01 (sample SAMEA2582122, study PRJEB24529) | metagenome | biome: Human gut stool | place: China | collected 2011
AATTTTTTTAGATAAAAGAGTTTTTTCTCTTTTCTTTTTATTTAAGAGTTATAGTTATATAGTTAATATTATGTATTAGTACTTACATTTACATATAACATAAGAAAACAACTCATTATAGGATTACCCTGACCCCCTATTGAGTTATTTAGTTAAAGTTAGACGTCTTGAAAAAGTCACTCCATTTCGGACCAATTCTTAGTGCTACGCGATTTGGATTGACTCAAAATCCTTGTTTTGTTAATGGAGTAACCCCTAGTGAGACCAAGATGTTAGATTTCAGGGCAATAAAAAAAGGAGTTTTTTGAAGCATCCCCACATGTTGGAGCGTGGCCCGATAGTGGAATCGTTTAGTTTAAATCATAAAATCATAAGTATAAGTGAAGTGATCCCCATAAAAGATTTCTGGTCTAATCGTGCGTTATCAAACGATAGGTTCTAATTCTAGAAACCAAACCTATACCCATAGAAATAGAAGAGAGAACAAACGTCGATACATTTCTTTCATTAAATAAGACTAAGATCAATTCATTGTTTCAGAGATAGTGAATTTTATTGTTTCAGAGATAATGAATTTTGATTGTTGTTTTACAAAAAGGCGATGAATCTAGGTCTAGAGATTCATAACTCTTCCAAGCCCAAAAGACACTAATCTTCTTGCATAAAGTATGAATTGGTAGAATTCAAATGGTGAGCAATTGGAGTAGATTCAGATACAAAAAAATTAGTATTAGTATTGTACAAAGAAAAATGACTACTTAACTACTTACTTTGCTAGTCCAGTTATATGAATACAATTTAACACCGAAACTTACGAAAGAGTTTCTTTTTTCTCTGGCTTTTCTTTTCCACAAATCCAAGAATAGGTCCTAGATTACTACCTATCCGGTTGGCCCGGATAGGAGGTTTGTTTTAGCCTCATGTTATTATTTTGACTTCATTGATTGAATGTGATTAGGTATACCTAAGGCGCATCAATAACTCTTTCATCATGGGCAGTAAAGTAAAAGAGGAAAAAGGTCGTATGTAATTCGATATTGGAAAAATGCCTATTAGATGGAATAAACTTTTTTTCACTTTGATATCCCTAGGGATATCTTGTACACGCGGGAATGCCTTCTTATATATGGCCCAAGCGGTCATAGGCAGCGCTAATGAGATGATAAAATGGGTACAAAAGCATACAATAAATCAATCAAATAAATAATATATTATTTAGGTAAATAAAGGTAAATAATATATTATATAGGTATAGGGCTATACGGACTCGAACCGTAGACCTTCTCGGTAAAACAGATCAAACTGATTATTATCGAAATGATTCGAACTGTTTCAAAGACCCAACATGCATTTTTGTGCATTGGGCTCTTTCATCAACTGATGGATCAATCAGTTAGTCCACCATATTTTATCTTTATATGAAGATAACGAGATGGCTCCATGTGCTCTGATTCTTTATTTATATTCTGATCCAGGAGCAATACCAAAGTGTTTCAAAGGATTACCTTGACGTAGGTCTGTCTTAGGCCTAGATCAACCTCAATAGAGTCCCTGTCGTTCCGCTTCAAGCGTAAAATATGATACTTCATACACCTCAAAGTTCATAGGACGAAAGGAGGTTATTTTGAGGTCCCTATTACTCATTAGGCCTAACATTGAATTAACTGGGTATTCACCTTATCAATGATAAAATCAATGGTGGGTTCTATTTCGTATCCGAATTGGAACTGAATCGAACCCAATACTTGTCAGGCTATTGTTCTCTTGTTCTCTCGAATCAATGGAGTAAGACATCAATCTTTCATTTCAATAAGAGAAGATCCATTTCTTTGATTGCATGATGAACTCCCCTGAAAAGCATTGGCGCACGTGTAAACGAGGTGCTCTACCAACTGAGCTATAGCCCTTGTGATAGATATCTTATCACATAGATCATTTCTTGTCAAGAAAGATATTACATGATCTAACACGATACCCTAATCCGTTTCCTGCCAAGGATTGATATTGCTTAGAAGCCATATTCCATCTATAATAAATACCCGATACGATGCGCTCTATTCTTTATCTTTGTGATGATAAATGACCTACTTAACTCAGTGGTTAGAGTATTGCTTTCATACGGCGGGAGTCATTGGTTCAAATCCAATAGTAGGTAGAACTTATTAGGTACCGGAGTCAATGAATGGCATCTAATAAGTTTTTCTACCCCCCCTTTTCTTTTATGGATTTTGTATCTTTCCCTTATTCCCATCCCGCTCACTACTCTTGTTCGTTACATCAATCAGATTGATTCTACTTTATTGTACGGAATCCAATATGGTGTATAAACAGAACTTTTTATTCTTATGGATTATGTGGATCAGCTAGTACGATAGGATCAGCTAGAAATAGCATTGATAGCCTCTACTCGTGCCCTAGCTCGTCTGAGAGCTAAATTCGCCTCAATTACGTGTCTCTTGCCTTCTGCTTTACTCAAGTTAGCTTCAGCTATTTCAAGAGTTTGCTGAGCTTCTTGCGGATCAATGTCACTACCCTTCTCCGCATCATTTACTAATATGGTGATTTCATTATTGCCTATTCTGGCAAACCCCCCCATCAGAGCCATCGTTAACCATTGGTCGTCGAGGCGTATTCTTAAAATACCAATATCTACGGCCGTGGCAATAGGGGCGTGGTTTGGTAATACGCCGATTTGGCCACTATTAGTACATAAAATGATTTCTTTCACTTCTGAATCCCAAATAATTCTATTTGGAGTCAGTACACAAAGATTTAGGGTCATTTCTTCTATTTGCTCTCTACTTCTAAGTTCATAGCCTTCGCGGTAGCTTCATCGATATTACCTACCAAATAAAAGGCCTGCTCGGGAAAACTATCTAATTCTCCGGAAAGTATCAGTTGAAACCCCCTAATTGTTTCTGCGAGACCAACATATTTCCCTGGAGAACCAGTAAATACTTCTGCTACGAAGAAGGGTTGTGATAAGAAACGTTCAATTTTTCGCGCTCTTGCTACGGTTAAACGATCCTCTTCGGATAATTCGTCCAGTCCAAGAATAGCTATAATGTCCTGAAGTTCTTTGTAACGTTGTAAAGTTTGCTTAACTCTTTGCGCAGTTTCGTAATGTTCTTCGCCAACAATCCGAGGTTGGAGCATAGTTGACGTTGAATCTAAAGGATCTACTGCTGGATAGATACCTTTGGCAGCTAATCCTCTTGATAGTACGGTAGTAGCATCTAAATGTGCAAATGTCGTGGCAGGAGCAGGATCAGTCAAATCGTCCGCAGGTACATAAACTGCTTGAATGGAAGTTATAGATCCCTCTTTAGTAGAAGTAATTCTTTCTTGCAAAGAACCCATTTCTGTACTAAGGGTAGGCTGATAACCCACGGCGGAAGGCATTCTACCTAATAAGGCAGATACTTCTGACCCCGCTTGAACGAAGCGAAAGATATTGTCAATAAATAGAAGTACGTCTTGTTCATTAACATCACGGAAATATTCCGCCATGGTTAGGGCAGTCAAACCGACTCTCATACGAGCTCCCGGCGGTTCATTCATCTGTCCATATACTAGAGCTACTTTAGATTCTGCAATATTTTCTTCATTAATCACCCCGGATTCTTTCATTTCCATGTAAAGATCATTTCCTTCACGAGTGCGTTCTCCTACTCCGCCGAATACGGATACACCCCCATGAGCTTTGGCAATGTTGTTGATTAATTCCATGATGAGTACTGTTTTACCCACTCCGGCTCCCCCGAATAGTCCGATTTTTCCCCCACGCCGATAAGGCGCTAAAAGATCCACCACTTTAATGCCCGTTTCAAAGATTGATAATTTGGTATCTAATTGTGTAAAAGCGGGTGCGGGTCTATGAATAGGAGATGTTGTGCGAGTATCTACAGGACCCAAATTATCAACAGGTTCTCCAAGAACATTGAAAATTCGTCCTAGAGTGGCTCCACCGACTGGAACACTTAGAGGAGCTCCCGTGTCAATCACTTCCATTCCTCTCGTCAGCCCATCTGTAGCACTCATAGCTACAGCTCTAACTCGATTATTTCCTAATAATTGCTGTACCTCACAAGTCACATTAATTTCCTGACCTGCGGTATCTCGACCCTTAACTACCAAAGAGTTGTAAATATTAGGCATCTTCCCCGGGGGAAAAGTTACATCCAGTACTGGACCAATGATTTGAGCGATACGTCCCTGATTTTTTTCCACAAGTGTTGAAACTCCGAGACCAGAAGTAGTAGGATTTGTTCTCATAAAAAACTGAACTATGTCTAAAGTTTTTGCGAATATTACCGAACTGAAAATGTCCGATAGCAAGTTGATCGGTTAATTCAATAAGAAATGGGAGTTAGCGCTCGATTTTGTTGGTACTATTCAATCGAATCCAATTCAATCGCTTACTGATTTGATTCAATGAATGAATTTTCAAGTTCACCCAACCCAATCTTTATTCGAAATATCGAGTACGAGTAGGTAAATAAGGATCATGAGGAAGTCTTTCATTTATCTATCATTAGAAAGAGAAACAATCCCATCTAGAATTAATTATATATATATGGATATATATAATGTATGGAATTCGAACCCGAACTTGATTTATGAGTCATTATTTATATCTCATCCGCTGATCTTCCTTTTTTTTATTTTCGCCTAGTCTTCTTTCCATTTTGTATTCTGTATATTTTTTCACATATACGATATACATATACAACATATATCACTGTCAAGAGTCAATTTTGTATTATATTATTTGGTTTGTTTAGTAGATAAAATAGATAAAAAAACGAAAAAAAAAAAGCAGAAGGAGACCAATTAGGAACTTGAGAAACAGGGGTTGGGTTGCGCCATACATATGAAACAGTATACAATAATGATACATTTGACGAATCAAATACTATGGTCCACTAATGAAGCATTTAAATTTCTAATTAGTTGATCTTAGTTGAGAATTTTGTCAGGGATTGCTGTGAAAGGTTTCATTCACACCTAATCCATGTCGAGTAGACCCCGGTTGTTGTGAGAATTCTTAATTCATGAGTTGTGGGGAGGAACTTATGTCACCAAAAACAGAAACTAAAGCAAGTGTTGGATTCAAAGCTGGTGTTAAAGATTACAGATTGACTTATTACACTCCTGAGTATGAAACCCTTGCTACTGATATCTTGGCAGCATTCCGAGTAACTCCTCAACCTGGAGTTCCGCCTGAGGAAGCAGGAGCTGCGGTGGCTGCCGAATCTTCCACTGGTACATGGACAACTGTGTGGACCGATGGACTTACCAGCCTTGATCGTTACAAAGGACGATGCTACCACATCGAGCCTGTTGCTGGGGAGGAAAATCAATATATTGCTTATGTAGCTTACCCTTTGGACCTTTTTGAAGAAGGTTCTGTTACTAACATGTTTACTTCCATTGTGGGTAATGTATTTGGGTTCAAAGCCCTACGAGCTCTACGTCTGGAGGATCTGAGAATTCCTCCTGCTTATTCTAAAACTTTCCAGGGCCCACCTCATGGAATCCAAGTTGAGAGAGATAAATTGAACAAGTATGGTCGTCCCCTATTGGGATGTACTATTAAACCAAAATTGGGGTTATCTGCAAAGAACTATGGGAGAGCGGTTTATGAGTGTCTCCGTGGTGGACTTGATTTTACCAAGGATGATGAAAACGTGAACTCCCAACCGTTTATGCGTTGGAGAGACCGTTTCTTATTTTGCACCGAAGCTATTTATAAAGCGCAGGCCGAAACAGGTGAAATTAAAGGACATTACTTGAATGCTACTGCAGGTACATCCGAAGAAATGATCAAAAGGGCGGTGTGTGCCCGAGAGTTGGGAGTTCCTATCGTAATGCATGACTACTTAACAGGGGGATTCACCGCAAATACTAGCTTGGCTCATTATTGCCGAGACAATGGCCTACTTCTTCACATCCACCGCGCAATGCATGCAGTTATTGATAGACAGAGGAATCATGGTATTCACTTCCGTGTACTAGCTAAAGCGTTGCGTATGTCTGGGGGGGATCATATTCACTCTGGTACCGTAGTAGGTAAACTGGAAGGGGAACGAGATGTCACTTTGGGCTTTGTTGATTTACTACGTGATGATTTTATTGAAAAAGACCGGAGTCGCGGTATTTATTTCACTCAAGATTGGGTATCTATGCCAGGTGTTTTGCCCGTGGCTTCTGGGGGTATTCACGTTTGGCATATGCCTGCCCTGACCGAGATATTTGGGGATGATTCCGTGCTACAGTTCGGTGGAGGAACTTTGGGACACCCTTGGGGGAATGCACCTGGTGCAGTAGCTAATAGGGTAGCTTTAGAAGCGTGTGTACAAGCTCGTAATGAGGGACGTGATCTTGCTAGTGAAGGTAATGAAGTTATTCGTGAAGCTAGCAAATGGAGTCCTGAACTGGCTGCTGCTTGTGAGGTATGGAAAGAGATCAAATTCGAATTCGAAGCAATGGATGTCTTGTAATTCATTGATTCTGATTCTCGTTCGTTCCACCAATTGCAATTAAACTCGGCCCAATCTTTTACTAAATAAAAGGATTGAGCCGAACCAACTAAAGAATGAGGCTCCTATGTATTTGCATATATCAATATGTACATACGTATGCTATGCAGTATGCAAGCAAGATCTAAAATTCAAATCTTCTCTTTAAGTTAAAACTAAAGAGTTCAATCTTTCTATTGTTGGATCCATAATGAACCCATGGATCCTCGGGATTGGCGGATCATTTTATATTCTCTATAGTTGTGGACTATAGATCAAGCTAAGGGTCACAAGTCCTTCTACTCATCCCGTATATTGTCCTTTTCGTTCCATGTTTCAATAGAAACTAATAAGAATAATATATATATATACAAAAATTCTTCAGAGGAGGGAACAGATCTTTCTTTCTAATGAGTATTTGTCTACGACATGGGAGAAAAACCTCTGTTTTAATTGATCTTTATTTAATTTATTATTGAAGTGAAGAAAAGATTCCATTATATCATATATAGTGTAGTGATATAGTGATAGTGTAATGAGTGATACTCCGGCTTCCATAAGACAAAACAAAAAGGAATCATTTCTTTCAATACTCACTTCTTATTATTAGTATTAGAGTATTAGATAATAATCCTAAGAATTGGATCCATATGCTTATTCCGATCGGAAATGAAATAGTAGATTATTCAGCGAATGACTATTCATATATTGTATTGTATTTCCAAACAGGAGGCGGAGGGGCTTTATGGAAAAATGGTGGTTAAATTCAATGTTGTCTAATGAGGATTTAGGGCGCAGGTGTGGACTAAGCGCGAGTCTTGGCCCTATTGGAAATACCAGCGGGAGTGAAGAACCCATTATAAATGATAGTGAGAAAAACGTTAATAGTTGGAGTGGTAGGGCCAGTTATAGTTGCAGTAATGTTGATTATTTACTCAACTTGGGCGGTGTCAAGGACGTTTGGAGTCTCATCTCCGGTGAGACTTTTTGGGTTAGGGATAGTAATGGTGACAGTTATTCCGTATATTTCGATATTGAAAATAAGATTTTTGAGATTGACACTGATAGTTACTTTCTGGGTGAACTAGAAAGTTTCTTTTCTAGTTATCTGAATCTAAATAATGGGTCTAAGAGTTACAATCGCTATTATGATCATTACGTGTATGATACTAGGCATAGTTGGAAGAGTCACATAAATAGTTGCATTGACAGTTATATTGGTTCTGAAACCAATATGGATAGTTGCATTCCAAATGGTAGCAACAACTCAAGTGACAATTACATTTATAGTTACATTTGTAGCGATAGTGAAAGGGGTAGTGACCATGAGAGCTCCAATCTAAAAACTAGTGGTGTTAGTGACAGTGATTTCGGAAGACATAATGATTTAGATAGAAATAAAAGATACAGACATTTATGGGTTCAATGTGAAAATTGTTATGGATTAAATTATAAGAAAATTTTTAGTTCAAAAATGAATATTTGTGAACAATGTGGATACCACTTGAAAATGAGTAGTTCAGATAGAATCGAACTTTTGATTGATCCAGGCACTTGGGACCCTATGGATGAAAACATGGTCTCTATGGACCCTATTGAATTTCATTCTGAGGAGGACCCTTATAGGGATCGTATCAATTCTTATCAAATAGAGACGGGTTTAGCTGAGGCTGTTCAAACAGGCATAGGCAAACTAAATGGTATTCCTATAGCAATTGGTGTTATGGATTTTAAGTTCATGGGGGGTAGTATGGGATCCGTAGTAGGCGAGAAAATCACACGTTTGATCGAGTATGCTACTGATAGATCTCTCCCAGTTATTATGGTGTGTGCTTCTGGAGGAGCGCGCATGCAAGAAGGAAGTTTGAGCTTGATGCAAATGGCTAAAATCTCTTCCGCTTTATACAATTATCAATCAAATAAAAAGTTATTCTATGTATCAATCCTTACATCCCCTACAACTGGTGGAGTGACAGCCAGTTTTGGTATGTTGGGAGATATCATTATTGCCGAACCCAATGCTTACATTGCATTCGCGGGTAAAAGAGTAATTGAACAAACATTGAAGAAGACAGTACCTGAGGGTTCGCAAGTAGCGGAGTATTTATTCAATAAGGGTTTATTTGATCCAATCGTACCGCGTAATCTTTTAAAAGGTGTTCCGGGTGAGTTATTTCAGTTCCATGGGTTCTTTCCCCGCCCTTGAACTTGAACCAAAGAAATTCAAGTCAAAAAGTAGAAGTAGTAGAGCGATAGATTTAGTTATTTGTAGGCAAAAAAGTAGTTCATTTCGTTTATCAGAATTGAAGTAGTAAGGATGGAGCTTTCTTTGCTGGCATAAAGACAATTTGTAATTGTAGTGAAGTAGTAAGAATCATAAGTTTCAGAGGATTTTTTCTCCAGACCCATCTTTTCCTTTATCCTACCTTTACTAATGAGTAATCAGATCAGGGACGGACCCTTTAGCAACAGAGCAGGATAAAAGATCAAAGTAGTGTCTTTTTCCTTCGGAGAAATCCAAATTAGAGAAATCCAAAAAAGCCCCCTTGTTACATATCAAATGTTCCAACCTAACTAAGATATAGAAATAAATATGCAACACTTCTATATCTCCCGAGAATCATACATTTTTCATATAAATCCTTGTTGGATCAAATTATAACGAATCCTTGAGAAGAAATTTGTTTAGAAACATAAGGGAGGAATAGAATAAGAATAATAAGATTCTCATACATATATTTCCCGGAAAAGGATGGGTAAGTACACTAATTTCTATTTAGTTTAGATCCACATTCTTTGTACTCGTATTCTAATAACTTATTATATTAATATACTTATAATTATAATATATAATTATAATAGATATCTTTATAACAAAGAGAAGTATCAATTAAATACACCGAGGCACCGATTCTATGACAGATCTCAACTTACCCTCTCTTTTTGTGCCTTTAGTAGGCCTATTATTTCCGGCAATTGCAATGATTTCTTTATTTTTCCATGTTCAAAAAAACAAGATTGTCTAGATATGATGTGACCCAATCTCATCAATTTATTTCAATCTTTGGATCATAATACAGATTTTCATTTCATTTAATGGGAATGGTACGACATGCGGCTTCGGACTTCGGACACAAATCACAAATGTAAATAGATGATCATATGGATCAATCCATGTTTATGCATCTATAGCTCGACTTTTATTTCAACGGGTCGATCGGATATCTGGAATATATATCATGTATTGATATGTAAATAGATATATCTAGATCATATGAATGAGGGTGATGCTAGTTTGAATGGGGGGAGATGTTAGTTCTATTTAACTGATTTGATGAATGAATCCTGATTGATGATTTACATCGTGATAGTATTAGTGGATGAAAGTTACTTCGGGAGCGAAAAAACTCATTTTGATGATTCTCTCAATTCCAATAGAATGAAACTCGATCTAATCTAGTATGAATTGGCGATCAGAACATATATGGATAGAACTTATAACGGGTTCTAGAAAAATAAGTAACTTCTGCTGGGCCTGTATCCTTTTTTTAGGTTCACTAGGATTTTTATTGGTTGGAACTTCCAGTTATTTTGGTAGGAATCTGATATCCTTATTCCCATCTCAGCAAATAGTTTTTTTTCCACAAGGGATCGTAATGTGTTTCTACGGTATCGCGGGTCTATTCATTAGCTCCTATTTGTGGTGCACAATTTCGTGGAGTGTAGGTAGCGGTTATGACAAATTCGATAGAAAAGAAGGAATAGTGTGTATTTTTCGTTGGGGATTTCCTGGAAGAAATCGTCGCATCTTCTTTCGATTCCGTATAAGAGATATCCGTTCGATCAGAATAGAAGTTAAAGAGGGTCTTTTTCCTCGCCGTGTCCTTTATATGGAAATTGGGGGCCGAGGAGACATTCCATTGACGCGTACCGATGAGAATTTAACTCCACGAGAAATTGAACAAAAAGCTGCCGAATCGGCCTATTTTTTGCGCGTACCAATTGAAGTATTTTGAAATGAAACAAAGAAATCGAGGAATGAGTGCTCCTCGTCACGAGGGAGAGGGAGGGAACCCAAGAATCCCTTTTTCTTCCTTTTTCTTTTAATATAACTGATGTTTCGCTCCTTTGATCAAAACATTTAGTTAAATCCTATTTCCCACATCCCGATGGAAATATCATGTCCTGCGTACCATGGAGCAGGTGGACTTATGGAACAATCATACCATGAAGTGATTTTAGTCCATCAAAACTATTTTTCATGCGTATGAAATTCCACTTAATTCTTTCATTTTCATATTATTAACAAGTTTAATAAGTATGTATTCATCACATATATCAGGTCGGAGTACAGAATCCATTAGGATTTTAGGACCAATATTTCGAATCCATACATTACATTATATATAGATGAAGATAAGATGGATCATACCCAGTAAATTATCCCTCTTTTGTCAATTAACCTTTCTTTTTATTCATCTTTTTTGATGCTTGTTTCTTGATGACCAAACAATTGGATTTTTTAGAACCACTCCCGTTTTGCCGACTATTTCGGATTTCATCATCGGTATTTTTCAGAATTATCCCCTCGATTATTCCTGGGATGTGGATAATCAGTGAAACAATTCGAAATATTTGATTTATATAACAAAAGAGTTTTTATCGAAATACGAATAATATTCATGTTTGTTACTTCAAGTGCTTCTTTCTGGCATTCATCAAAAAGACCAAATGAACATGCAATTGATCCGAATTTGACCGATTGAGATGTCTGGGGACACTATTTCATTACCTCCGCATTCGAAAAAAATGAACCCTTATTCCATTTCTGGAGACAAGGCCTAAACAAGGACTAAACAAATTACACAATGGGAAATAGATCCATAGGTTCCATACCTCGTTATAGAACTCGTGCTTCATACATCATACAAATATCAGACATAGTCAACAAATGAATCAGGTTCATTAACAATTCACGGATTGGAAGTGACGAAAAAGAAAGCATTGAATCCCCTACCATATCTTGCATCTATCGTATTTCTGCCTTGGGGAATTTCTCTCTCATTTAATAAAAGTATGGAACCTTGGGTGACTAATTGGTGGAATACCAGCCAATCCGAAACTTTTTTGAATGATATTCAAGAAAAGAACATTCTAGAAGGATTCATCAAATTAGAAGAACTGTTCTTGTTGGACGAAATGATAAAGGAGTATCCGGAGACACATATACAAAAGCTTCGTATAGGAATCCACAAAGAAACGATACAATTGGTAAGAATGCACAATCAAGATCATATACATATTATTTTGCATTTCTCGACAAATATAACCTGTTTCGCTATTCTAAGTGCTTATTCTATTCTGGGTAATGAAGAACTTATCACTCTTAATTCTTGGGTTCAGGAATTCCTCTATAACTTAAGCGACACAATAAAAGCTTTTTCCATTCTCTTATTAACCGATTTATGTATTGGATTCCATTCGCCCCACGCTTGGGAACTAATGATTGGTTCGTTCTACAAAGATTTTGGATTTGTTCAGAATGAGAAAATTATATCCGGTCTCGTTTCTACCTTTCCGGTCATTCTAGATACAATTTTGAAATATTGGATCTTTCATTATTTAAATCGTGTATCTCCTTCACTTGTAGTGATTTATCATTCACTGAATGAGTGAAGAACTGATTGAATCTGACAACATAAAATAAAGAAAATTTTAATGTCACTTTGTATATAAACAAACCATTCAAAATCTTACCCATTCTTTATACTTCTACTCGTCGAGGGGAGGGGATTAGATTACTTCTGTATTCCATACAATGGCAGAATCGGGGATAGGGAACTATACTGACTCCCTACCTAATTTATTGTAGAAATTTCCGGGATCAATGATTAGACCATGCAAAAAAATAGAAATACTTTTTCTTGGGTAAAGGAACAGATGACTCGATGCATTTCCGTATCGATGATGATATATGTAATAACTCGGGCATCTATTTCAAATGCATATCCCATTTTTGCGCAGCAGAGTTATGAAAATCCGCGAGAAGCAACAGGGCGTATTGTATGCGCTAATTGCCACCTGGCTAACAAGCCCGTGGATATTGAGGTTCCACAAGCTGTGCTTCCTGATACTGTATTTGAGGCAGTTGTTAGAATCCCCTACGATATGCAACTGAAACAGGTTCTTGCTAATGGTAAAAAGGGAGGTTTGAATGTAGGGGCTGTTCTCATTTTACCCGAAGGATTTGAATTAGCTCCCCCCGATCGTATTTCTCCCGAGATGAAAGAAAAGATGGGTAATCTGTCTTTTCAGAGTTATCGTCCTAATAAAAAAAACATTCTTGTGGTGGGCCCTGTTCCTGGTCAGAAATATAGTGAAATCGTCTTTCCCATCCTTTCTCCAGATCCCGCTACTAAGAAAGAGGTTCACTTCTTAAAATATCCTATATATGTAGGTGGGAACAGGGGAAGAGGTCAGATTTATCCTGATGGGAGCAAGAGTAACAATACAGTCTATAATGCTTCAGCAGCAGGGATAGTAAGTAAAATAGTACGTAAAGAAAAGAAAGGTGGATATGAAATAACCATATCTGATGCATCGAATGGACACGAAACGGTTGATATTATACCTCCAGGACCAGAACTTCTTGTTTCTGAAGGTGAATACATCAAGCTTGATCAGCCATTAACAAGTAATCCCAATGTAGGTGGTTTTGGTCAAGGCGATGCAGAAATAGTACTTCAAGATCCATTGCGTATCCAAGGCCTTTTGTTCTTCTTAGCATCTGTTATTCTGGCGCAAATCTTTTTGGTTCTTAAAAAGAAACAGTTTGAGAAGGTTCAATTAGCCGAAATGAATTTCTAGATCCACGGATTCCTCAACATCGAGCTGGAAAAAAAGCTGAATTTTTTTTTATCGCAATTATATAATTATATTATGTGTATGCGCGGTCAAAAATCACGGGAAGCCCCTTTTTGCTTACTTTTGATTATACTATTTCGAGATATCAGAGATGACTTGTTTTCCAGATTAGAAAATAGCAATAGTATGGAATTTCAAAAGAAGATGATTGGATCAAAATTTGGTTTAGTGTGATTATGCCAGGCCAGGTTTCTTATTGCCACATGGTAAATGGCACGTAATGCCTCAATACTTTTAGATTCTATATCTAATAAACGCATAAGTGGGAAGCAGGGGTAGAAAGCAGGATAAATGAAGAAAAAAGGAAGGCTCCAGGAAAGATTACTCGTCTCCCAAATCTTCTTTCTACAAAGAAAGAAAAGGAATTTTCCGCTCTTTCGTTGCGTAGAAATAATAATGGTTCTGGGTCTCATTCGTCAAATCAAATAAATATTAATTGCGGGTTTATCGGAACCTCTTTGAATTCATAAGAAAGAAGAGAAGTATGGGGGATAAAAAAAGAGGGGCAAGAGAAACTCAATTGAGCAAATGGAATTTTTGCAATGAACTTATAATTTTTAATGAACTTATAAAAAGAAAAAAGACTCGCTTAAAAAGATTTTTAATGTTCTAATTCCGGGTCAAAAAGTGGAAATCTTGGGTTTTCGGGCATATCAAAATCCTTAGTAATTTGATTATCTTATTATACCTTATTATCTTATCTCATCACTCCCATCAAAGTTACAGTTCAAACTTTATTTTTCTATAGTTTCCTAGTTTCCAATTAGTTTAGTATAGGAATGATTTGTAAGGTGTCTCATCTGTAGAAATCCATATTATTTATGTCATTCAAAAGATCCTTCTTTCTTTACTTTATTCTTACTTCGGAAAAGTCCACACTATATCTATGGATACTATGAATCAATCAGTGGATTCGACATTTCAAAAACATTATAAAAAATTAAGGAATGTAGTAATTTCATCGGGGCCAATCAACCACTTTTCATTTAGAAAAATCTAATACATGTATATATTATGATTATGATTGTGTTTGTGTTGACTGGATGAATTTCCACCTCTTATGGAATGGGTCAAGGTCTCGGTCGAAGAGTAAGAACTCAACAGGACCTGACCCCTCCTTATATGGATTTGAGGTCCTGTTGAGTTCTTACTCTTTCATGTCTACAGTACGGTTCATCCGATTATTACAGGGATGATCCCAATCCGGAATATGAGCCGTAGAAGAAAACGCCGATTAAACCGATCACAAGAATACCAGTTACAGTACCTATCAGCCAAAGAGGAATCCTTCCAGTAGTATCGGCCATTTACCTCACTTCCCTCCCCATTTCATCAAGTGGTCATGCTATAGACATAAACAGTCATGGATAGTTATGGGTATGATATCCTTCCGAATGAGATAAGATAATTTCCTTTCTTTCTCTCAATTGAAGAAATAATTGGAAAATAAAACAGCAAGTACAAAAATGAGTAATAACCCCCAGTAGAGACTGGTACGATTCAATTCAACGTTTTGTTCGTTCGGATTTGATTGTGTCGTAGCTCTATAATTAATTCGGATTAGATTTATTTATTTTATCGTTGGATGAACTGCATTGCTGATATTGACCCCAAGAAAAAAACGGTAGGTACAGCTAGTCCGTGAACAGCCAACCATCTCACTGTGAAAATTGGATAGGTTCTATCTATGGTCATTAAGGCCTCCTAAAAGGATCGACTAAATTCATCGAGTTGTTCCAATGAATCGAAACGGCCAGTTATTAATGGAATCCCTTGTCTGCTTTCTGTGAAATATTCGTTGGGTCGAGGGCTTCCAAACACGTCGTAAGCTAAACCCGTGCTGACGAATGACCAACCTGCAATGAATAGGGAAGGTATAGTAATGCTATGAATGACCCAGTATCGAATACTGGTAATAATATCAGCAAAAGCGCGTTCTCCCGTACTTCCAGACATGCTGAGCTCCAATATTACAGTCAAAGGGGGATCGATTTCGTGAAAGATAGAGATCAGTAAATGGAGAAATACTGATATACAATCTTTGTGAGATCGTCAATATTGTACCAAGGGTGTATTTAGAGTATACCGAATCAGTATAGCTATCTTTCCTCTGACACAGCAATGTTGTTTCAATCAGCATCGAAAAAAATAGTACAGAATTCCTTTCTTCCCTTCTTGTTCCTTGTATAGGCCTAAGCAGGTGTCATTCAATAGAATAGAAAATTCCTTGTAATATAATGTTTTACCGGTTTCGAAATAGGCTGAAGATCTTGGTAAAGGTGACTCGATGGCTTTTATTTTTTATTTAATTAAACTTATCTAATCTAATAATTCATGAATGAAATTATCATATTCCACAATTGGATGCAAAATCTGGAAAGGAGTTTTCGTGGTTGTAGAAGTATAAAAAAGGTATTTTCGTTCTAACCCCTTCCAATAAGAGGGGTTGTTTGGACAGTACAATAGCAAATAGTATTCGATAAGGGAAAGTTAACAAACAATAGTTGGAGCAGTCGAAATTCATGATCCAATTATAATGGATTGAACTAAACTGGTTTTTCATTAGATTGTTTCATTAGGTTCAATTCAAGGGTTCCCACCTACAAGAAGATAGGACTACATCATGTGAAAAGACAAAAAAATGTGGAACCCAGAACAACAAAATAATAGTAATTGCTAATCTTGGAATCGAGTTGTATCTGAAATAACGCTTTTTGTTTCTTTGCTTTGAGAAGTCGTGGGATACTTTTTTTCTTCTTTTGAGATATCTTATATTATATTAAATATTAAAAATATTAAGTTATATTAAGTAAGTGAAAATAAGAAAGAGTCGTTATCGGTTCGTTCCAAAACGGATCCAATTGAAAAGGAAAAGCAATGATCCAAGTTGGAATGATTTCCAAATCCAATTCTTCTTTCTATCCCATAGTTTTCCATGAAAGAGAATTTCATTTGTGAATGAAATTACAAGACAGAGTTCGTATTACTATACGAGTTGTTCAATCAACTTGTTGGTTCGGAATCACGAGATCAGTAGATGTCACAGACGATAAATTCATAGTAAGGTAAATTTACTATTTATTTTTCCTTCGTCACATCACGTTTGTTAGTCCTGTTTATAATGAAATGACTGAGAAATCAAAAGAAAACAAATTAGGACGAATTCTTTCAATTTGGATTTTTTCTTATCATCGTATCTCGCAAAAACGGAAACTTAGGCAAGTGCTTTATAAACATATGTGTAAAAAGAACGTATCTCTTTTAGTTCCTTCATGCCTACTATAGCTAGTTATTTCGGTTTTCTACTGACTGCTTCAACTATAACCCCAGCTCTATTTATTGGTCTGAGCAAGATACGACTTATTTGAAATTAATTGAATGAACAATCAAATCAGGAAAATGAGAATTTTCAAATTCAGATTTCTGTAAGATCCCATTCCAGGTATTCTATGGTTTTTACTTCCAGCATCAATTGCAAATTCTTGGACGTTGAGATTACTGGGTGATGCAGATTATTATTTAGATTAGAGATAGATATTACCTTTTCTCCCCTTTCAAACAAGACAACAAATCGAAATGATTGAAGTTTTTTTATTTGGAATCGTGTTAGGTCTAATTCCTATTACTTTAGCCGGATTGTTTGTAACTGCATATTTACAATACAGACGCGGCGATCAGTTGGACTTTTGATTGAGTAAGATTTCTTTTTTCTTGTCATTGACCTCCTATCCTTGATCCTCAGGAGGTCAAATTTCATTTGATTGATGTTCGCAATTAAAGTTAATGTGATTCGATACAAAGTAGCATCACGCTCTGTAGGATTTGAACCTACGACATCGGGTTTTGGAGACCCGCGTTCTACCAAACTGAACTAAGAGCGCTTTCTCACGACAAGAGATAATCTTTTCCCAATACTTCTTAGCTTGCATATAGTATCATTAAATGATACTAATGATCATGCCATCCCCAATTTAAATTGATCCCATGTTACTGCCCGTAAGATAAGTAATAGGTAGGGATGACAGGATTTGAACCCGTGACATTTTGTACCCAAAACAAACGCGCTACCAAGCTGCGCTACATCCCTTTCAATTGTTGTACAGTGTCATTGTAGAGAATCCCTGTCTTCTTTTCCACACCGTTATTTCCTTTAAATGTATCTATATACATTTCTCTTGCCATTTTTTCTTTTTGGTCTCATAACATAAAATAAAAGAGTTAGAGTTAGAATTATGTATATATGAAATCCAAGGTGAAATACAACGTATAAAAGAAAGAGTATTTGATTTATATGCTCAAGAACAAAAAAAAGAATGGAACGGGGCACTTACTTTTTCTTTTATTCAGGGGCAGTAGTATCTCATCTACTGGATCGTTGTACATATCCATTTTAGTTAAGGATTCCGCACACAAATACAAGTGATCTACAACTATATACTATATATATAATATATCTGATCATATATGTGTTAAATAAAGAAGGAGGATTTTCAATGCGAGATATCAAAACATACCTTTCCGTAGCACCTGTGCTAACTACTCTATGGTTCGGTTCTTTAGCAGGTCTATTGATAGAGATCAATCGTTTATTCCCAGATGCGTTGACATTCCCCTTTTTTTCATTCTAGTTATCGGTGTGGTATTATCGATGTGGTAGAAGATGGTGGCTAACAATAAAATTCTCTGTTTGTTAAATAGCCCCTGTCCCTCCCTTCACTTTTGTTGAGTAGGGAAATAGAAGGAATCAAAGTGAATGAAACCTCAGCAAAACTCGGATTCGGGGTAGAATAAATAGAGGGGGAGCAGAAATAAAAATGGGGATCTAGGCTTGGATATTCAAGATTAGATAAGATACTTAAATTAAGTGATACTGAAATAAAATACTGAGATTAGGAATAGTAATTGAATTGTAGTAAATAGTTGTATTACGTATTACTCTATTCTATTGATTGCAACTTGCAACGAAATCTTTCATAATTAGATTTCCAGTTAGCAACTTCTATTTTCTTCCTTTCTCCTTTCTTCTTCTTCGGATTGAAGAAGAGAAGAAAGAGTTGAGGGAATCCAAAATACAAAGGAGGTTTATGCCCAAGGGTAAAAATCCCAGAGTTACGGTTATTTTGGAATGTACCAGTTGTGTCCGAAATGGTGCCGATAAGAAGAAGGAATCACCGGGCATTTCCAGATATATTACTCAAAAGAATCGACACAATACACCTGGTCGATTGGAATTAAAGAAATTCTGTCCCTATTGTTACAAACATACGATTCACGGGGAGATAAAGAAATAGATTGAATGCGGTGTTGCCTTGCGTGTGCCAACATTAGAAGGAACAGGAAGGAATTACATATAACATATCTAGGAGCAAATCAAATGCCATTTCGGGCGGATCCGAGATGAATGAAGAAATGGTATTTTAGAGATAAGGAATAAACCATGGAGAAATTCAAGCGACCCTTTCGTAAATCCAAGCGATCTTTTCGTAGGCGTTTGCCCCCAATTGGGTTGGGGGATCGAATTGATTATAGAAACATGAGTTTAATTAGTCGATTTATTAGTGAACAAGGAAAAATATTACCTAGGCGAGTGAATAGATTAACCTTGAAACAACAACGATTAATTACTATTGCTATAAAACAAGCTCGTATTTTATCTTTGTTACCTTTTCTTAATAATGAGAAACAATTTGAGAGAGCCGAGTCGATTTCTAGAACTACCGGCACTAGAACCAGAAAAAAATAGAAATAGGACTACTCTTCAATCGAATCAGAACTCAAATTATAACTCAAATTGATGTGATACTTTGTTCGTAAAATCCGGAGCTCATATTCAATTGTCGTGTCGGAAGAAAAAAGAAAGAATGGGGGAAGAAGACCCATTTCAATAAAGAAATGGGTTCGTTCATTCCTACTACATTTTCTTTTCCTTTACATTGCTATTTTTACTCTACCTTCCCGGGGTAATTCTCCGGGAAACTCTGTTTCATTTAAATTATTCCGTCGGACTCCTCCCGATCAATCTCCTTATTTGATGATATCATTGGAAATCATGTAAAGGCAATTCCTATTTGATATAGCTATTTGTGCAAGTATTTTACGATTAAGAAGGAGCTGCTTCTTGCGCAGATCGTGTATTAATCGACTATAGGGTACCCCATTCTCGCGGGTTACTGCATTTATCCGAGTGATCCACAAACGACGAAAATCTCGCTTTTGCCTTCCTCTACCCCTATGGCTGGAAACCAAAGCCCTTATTTTCTGTTGAGTAGCAGTTCGAGTAAGTCTTGAATGAGCTCCTCGAAAGCTTGATGCAAATAAACGAATTTTTCTTCGACGCCTCCGCGCAATATATCCACGTCTAACTCTTGTCATAGTTTAAAATGGGACTTTGATGAATAAGATTTTCATGAATAACTAATTGATTTTCATTTCTTTTCTTTCAGTCATTCTTTTTCCTTCTCTTGGTCTAAGCAAAACGGATTCTTCCAGTGTATAAAATAAAAATTCCGATGGCTTTCTTTTGCTACTATAACCTTCCCAACCACGATTTGTTATTTCTTACAGGCAGTTCATTTCCCCATGAATAAATAGTGGGTTCCATCGTTTCTATGGTTACTTCTTAAACGGCGAGGTCCTATCTATACACCGGAGCCCTTTCCCTCAGTTAAAAACTGTTATTGGTAACTTGTACAGTTCACACCATTTGGCTCTACCCATGAATTAGCCAGTAATAGGTCTTTTCACAACGAGATCTATCCATACAGTGACGGTATTTAATTATGAAGGTTGGCTAGGTAGCTGACCCTATCAATCCGTTCTTACAATGGTAAGAGCACCAATACTTTTTGTGCTTTTTAAATACAATTTCCCCGCTTAATGGATAACCATTCGCTACCAATGAGGAATCGCTTTTCATCCCAAATTAAAATCAAGGCGATTGGATTTGCACCAATGGAAACCATAAATTCCATACACAATAGAGGTATATGATAGATTAGATCTTTTTAAAAAATGTAGTTCTTCCATTCTACCCCATTCATTTTCATTGGCACTGGTCATTGATACTGGAAAAAAGGTTTAGTTTAGGTCACAGTTCATGATCTGAACGAGTCACACATACACCCTAGTACATGTTCCTCTACGCTGAGGACATCCTCGAAGAGCAGGAGATTTCGTGACATTTCTCATTGGCTGTCTTGTGTTTCTAATAAGTTGTTTAATAGTTGGCATGCTGAATCGTATATAGAATAGGTTGGTTTAGATCGATCCTAACCTGATGATTATGAATTACTTTCATTTGAGTTGAAGATTCTACTTCGAATCACGGTTCATTCGAATCGTGGTTCGAAGTAGAATTACCGATTTACACAAAATCCGCGCTATTTTCGACTGCTACAAGATCAACAATGCCATGAGCTTGGGCTTCTGTTGCTGACATAAAAACATCCCTTTCCATGTCTTCAGATACAACCCATAAAGGTTTGCCCGTTCTTTGTACATAAACTCTTGTTAGTATTTCGCGAAGTTTCAACAGTTCTTCCGCTTCCAGGATAAATTCTCCTGCTTGTGCCTCATAAAAAGAACTAGCAGGTTGGTGGATCATAACCCTGATTATAATATGTCATAATGAACGATTCCTCTATCTCGCAAAATGGAGCGAAAAGAAAAGAATAAATAAAAATAAAAAAGATAGAAAACCGTACAGGCAATTTTTGCATATTGCATACGGCTCCGCAATGGAATCTACTCTTCTCTTACATCAAAGAAAGAGACAAATAGATCTATCAGATCCAAATTGTTGGATGATCCATTTACCACCCTTCTCCTCGTAGGAACAAAAAAATACTATGATGGTTCCGTTGCTTTAGATAAGATATTCATCTCTCTTCTATGATTCAGCAATCCCAAAGTTTCTTTCTGGTCTGAGTCTGATTAAATAATAAAAATGATAAGGAAAATGATCCCTTTCTTTTCATGCTTAGAAATATTCAGACTCATGTTGTGTAAGGAAAAAGGGTTGTTTGTGACGCTGAAATGGACCCCCGATAATAACATAGGAATAAGATCCAATCGGGACTAACCTTTTGTTTCATACTACTATCTCGATACATAATAATGTTATGAAAAAGCAATAATGATTTGCTCATATCGAACTAAACGTGCCATGCTATTATTACTTATATATTCCATATGGCGAAGGCATAGTCTTATTTTTTCTTCAAGTCAAATAAAAACTCATTGGCGCCGAGCGTGAGGGAATGCTAGACGTTTGGTAAATTCTCCTCCGACCAGGATGAAAGATCCCATCGAAGCGGCTAATCCCATGCATATTGTATGTACGTCTGGTGGAACAATTTGCATAGCATCATAAATAGCTATTCCCGGTATTACCCATCCGCCGGGAGAATTTATAAACAAATAGAGATCCCTGGTATTATCTTCCATACTGAGATATACCATGAGACCAACAAGTTGATTCGAGATCTCGCTATCAACGCCTTGGCCTAAAAAAAGTAATCTTTCTCGATGAAGTCGGTTGATTAGGAAAAATTGTATCCCCGCAGAACCGTACACGCACCTTTCGATACATACGGTTCAAAAAAGTTCGAAAAAAGAAGAATCAATGTGTCGATTCCAGACCTATTCCTTTTTAGTTTAGGCGTTTTCCTGACGAAGGGGTTTATTTTCATTTGCATTTTCCACAAAAATGAGTTTTGGTTTGCCCTCCTAACCTACAAAAAAGAATTCACTGAACATCTTTTTATTGATGTATTGTTTCATCGAGATCCAAATCGCGATGTCATTTTCTTGTTCCTGAATGGGCCTCTTCACTTATTTTAGGTTTATGCTCTACTCCGGGTAAAGATTCGCCCGAATTCCATTTGCACATATAGGACAAATGACCCCAGTACCACTTATTTTTTTCTTACGACTTTTTTATGTCTTCCACCAACCAAGTATTCGATGTATTCATCACATTTATATTTATTAGTGGTTTGAGATCACTCCTATGGTCTTATTTCTGATAGATGATAGAAGTGGTAATCAATATTACCCATTTGGTATTTTCTGAACGGAGCCTGGATACTTCATTTTCTTGTTCCAAGTCAACCATAGATTATTCTAATTGATAAGATAATATTTATCTTTCAAACGAATTGATCCATTTGCACATTTCACGCTCCGAATTATTGAATTGATTTGATGATTCAATCAATCTTTCTTAGGCGAAAGAGAGTGTATCTCGATCAGGGGAGAGAACGGGGAAATCCCATATGACCCAATATGTCCGACAAGTCGCACTATATGTCAACCCAAATTGCATCTTCCTCTCCAGGACTCCGAAAAGGGACTTTTGGAACACCAATGGGCATTACGTTAAAGAAAACGGGGTTAAGTACTATACATCACTTTGATGTGGAAACGTAACAATGGGTTTATTGTCCTCATAATATTTCTTGTTTATCATATTTTATCCATAGATTGGAAGGCTCATGTAGGAAGACAGAATGAAAAAAAAAGAAAATTCTTAGGGACGGAGCGGATCCTTCGAATGATGAACAAGTATCTAATGGATTCACTTAAAAAAATGGGACCAATCCCCCCATTGCGTATTGGTACTTATCGGGTATAAAATAAATCTGCTTCTCTTTGTTCCTGCGAACAGAACGGAATTGTTCCATTATTACTATCACCTGCGGCACGTAATAAATGTGAACCCTTGCACCGAGATAATCACTGAATGAGGTCCATAGCATAGTCTTTTCCAATGTGACAAAGTTACATAGTGTCTATTTTTCTTTGATGAAGGGGTATTTCCATGGGTTTGCCTTGGTATCGTGTTCATACTGTCGTATTGAATGATCCTGGTCGCTTGCTTTCTGTCCATATAATGCATACAGCTCTAGTCTCTGGTTGGGCCGGTTCTATGGCTCTATACGAATTAGCTGTTTTTGATCCCTCTGATCCCGTTCTTGATCCAATGTGGCGACAAGGTATGTTCGTTATACCCTTCATGACTCGTTTAGGAATAACCAATTCATGGGGCGGTTGGAGTATTACAGGAGGAACTGTAACCAATCCGGGTATTTGGAGTTACGAAGGTGTTGCCGGGGCACACATTGTGTTTTCTGGCTTGTGCTTCTTGGCAGCTATCTGGCATTGGGTGTATTGGGATCTAGAAGTATTCTGTGATGAACGTACGGGAAAACCCTCTTTGGATTTGCCCAAGATCTTTGGAATTCATTTATTTTTATCTGGGGTGGCTTGCTTTGGGTTTGGTGCATTTCATGTAACAGGTTTGTATGGCCCTGGAATATGGGTGTCTGATCCTTATGGGCTAACCGGAAAAGTGCAACCTGTAAATCCTTCATGGGGTGCGGAGGGTTTTGATCCTTTTGTTCCGGGGGGGATAGCTTCTCATCATATTGCAGCGGGCACCTTGGGAATATTAGCGGGTCTATTCCATCTTAGTGTCCGCCCGCCCCAACGTCTATACAAAGCATTACGTATGGGCAATATTGAAACTGTGCTTTCCAGTAGTATCGCTGCTGTGTTTTTTGCAGCTTTCGTTGTTGCTGGAACTATGTGGTATGGTTCAGCGACTACTCCGATCGAATTATTTGGTCCTACTCGTTATCAGTGGGATCAGGGATATTTCCAGCAAGAAATATATCGAAGAGTTAATGCCGGGCTAGCTGAAAATCTGAGTTTATCAGAATCTTGGTCTAAAATTCCCGATAAACTAGCTTTTTATGATTATATCGGTAATAATCCGGCAAAAGGGGGATTGTTCAGAGCCGGCTCAATGGACAACGGGGATGGAATAGCTGTTGGGTGGTTAGGACACCCTGTCTTTAAAGATAAAGAGGGGCATGAACTTTTTGTACGTCGTATGCCTACCTTCTTTGAAACATTTCCGGTAGTTTTGGTAGATGGAGACGGAATTGTGAGAGCCGATGTTCCTTTTAGAAGGGCGGAATCAAAGTATAGTGTCGAACAAGTAGGTGTAACTGTTGAGTTCTATGGTGGTGAACTCGATGGAGTCAGTTATAATGATCCTGCTACTGTGAAAAAATATGCTAGACGTGCCCAATTGGGTGAAATTTTTGAATTGGATCGCGCTACTTTGAAATCCGATGGTGTTTTTCGTAGTAGTCCAAGGGGTTGGTTCACTTTTGGACATGCTTCGTTTGCTTTGCTTTTCTTTTTCGGCCACATTTGGCATGGTGCTAGAACCTTGTTCAGAGATGTTTTTGCTGGTATCGACCCAGATTTAGATGCTCAAGTGGAATTTGGAACCTTCCAAAAACTGGGGGATCCAACTACAAGGAGACAAGTAGTCTGATACAACATTTCTTTCGTATGTCTAGCCTATGTTTCATATAGGGTACTGGAGAAATATTAATTCGAATCATCACCTATTACTCTTGACCTTTACTTGTCTGGGAAATGATCCCAAATGAACAGGTATGGAAGCTATAATTGTAAAACACGATCGAATCTATGGAAGCATTGGTTTATACATTCCTGTTGGTCTCGACTCTGGGGATAATCTTTTTTGCTATCTTTTTTCGAGAACCGCCTAAGGTTCCGAATATTCCGAATAAAAAGATGAAATAATTTTTCATTATCTTTATCTCAATTGAAATGATGACCCTCCGATGGGGAGGGTCATCATTTCAACTAGTCCCCGTGTTCCTCAAAAGGATCTCTTAGTTGTTGAGAGGGTTGCCCAAAGGCGGTATATAAGGCATACCCCGTAAAGCTTACAAGTAAACCAGATATGAAGATGGCGACTAGAGTTGCAGTTTCCATTATTAAGTGATTTCAAGACCACGATGGATCTACGATAAGATAGTTTATTTACAACGGAATCGTATACAAAGTCAACAGATCTCAAACAATGCATGGAATAGGATTTATGGCTACACAAACCATTGAGGATAGTTCCAGATCTGAGCCAAGACGGACTATTGTAGGCGATTTTTTAAAACCATTGAATTCGGAATATGGTAAAGTAGCCCCTGGATGGGGAACTACACCCCTTATGGGTGTCGCAATGGCTCTATTTGCAGTATTCCTATCTATTATTTTGGAGATTTATAATTCTTCCGTTTTGCTGGATGGTATTTCATTAAGTTAGGTCCAGAAGAACGGATAAGTCCTAACTTTCAATAAAAAAAAAAGAATCACTTAGGATTCGGATTTCTAGGTCATCTCATTCTGTTTGGTAGTTCGACCGCGGAATTCTTTTGTTTCGGTATTTCCGGAATATGAGTGTGTGACTTGTTATACCTATTGATAGTACAGAGAATAAGTCTGTCATCTCATAGAGATGGTTCTAGCCCGTCAGATAGTCAGTCTAGTATCTGGAGCACGGACTATATGGAATAGATCAAGAACTATTTAAACTATGATTCATACCTACTATTCATACCTCGTGACCGGCCTCCAACTACTATTATTTTTTTCAATTAACTTTTCAATGAGGCGTTTTAGAAATCGAACCACCTTTTTCCTTCAAAATCATGCTTAGAGCTGAGCGAGGGACAGGATAAATATTTCTATGGATTCTTAGTTATTATATCTGTTCATTGAATAAGTGAAGTGATGATCAAACGAAAGGGTTCCCACTCAGAGAACTCTTTGGTTCTGTTTTATTCTTTGTTGAATCATCGTGGTTCTAGTAGGAATCTGAGGTTTCAATTGATTCATAGGGTCTCAACAAGATAATTCCTATCAATAGTAAATTCGTATGTATTACGTATAAACAACAATAAAATAGGGTAAGAGAACATTCAAAAGGCCTGTAACAATCAACATAGGATGAGCCAACTTGATTTTTTGGCGCTATCATCACAAAGAAGAGATTTAGGGTTTTGGTTCCCTCATTTTATTTTATCGGGAAAGATTGAATCAAGTGAAGTCTCTAAAAGGTTTCAAATCTTTCTTTTCTATTGCACGTTGCAACCAGAACCAGTATTGGGGTGTTTTCGCTTGAGCCGTACGAGACGAAATTCTCATATACGGTTCTCAGAGGGGGAGTCCCTTCGGTTCACCTATCTCAATAAAGTATATGATTGGTTCGAGGAGCGTCTCGAGATTCAAGCGATTGCAGATGATATAACTAGTAAATATGTTCCTCCTCATGTCAATATATTTCATTGTCTAGGAGGGATCACACTTACTTGCTTTTTAGTACAAGTAGCTACGGGTTTTGCTATGACTTTTTACTATCGCCCGACCGTCACAGAAGCTTTTGCCTCTGTTCAATACATAATGACTGAAGCCAACTTCGGTTGGTTAATCCGATCAGTTCATCGATGGTCAGCAAGTATGATGGTTCTAATGATGATCCTGCACGTATTTCGTGTTTATCTCACAGGTGGTTTTAAGAAACCACGTGAATTGACTTGGGTTACGGGTGTAGTTCTGGCTGTGTTGACTGCATCCTTTGGGGTAACTGGTTATTCTTTACCTTGGGACCAAATTGGGTATTGGGCAGTCAAAATTGTAACTGGTGTACCTGAGGCTATCCCTATAGTGGGATCGCCCTTGGTAGAGTTATTACGCGGAAGTGCTAGCGTGGGTCAATCCACTTTGACCCGCTTTTATAGTTTACACACTTTTGTATTACCTCTTCTTACTGCCGTATTTATGTTAATGCACTTTTCAATGATACGTAAGCAAGGTATTTCAGGTCCTTTATAGAGAAGACGGAGCATAGGTATTTGTAATAGATCATATAATATTGGGTAGGAACAAAAAAAGAGTATTTCATTGCTATAAATATGGATTATTGAAAAGAATAAGACATGTTATTTGGATATTTCCCTTCAACCACGAAGTATTTTTTATTTGAGACGAATAGTTGAAGTGGATTCTCGGAGGAGAGGATGGATTATGGGAGTGTGTGACTTGAACTATTGATTGGTCCATGCGGATATATTATCCGCCACATTGGAATTCATAAACAAATGTGTCTCTGTTCCAACCGCCGCCCCCCCTGCGGAGCAAGAGGATAGGCTGGTTCCCTTGAGGAGAATCTTTTCTATGATCAGACCCGAATCATGTCATGCATGAATAGGCTTCGTAAGATCTAGTAGAATAAGTGATGTGGCATGATCCAGATTATGTTCTATCTATTCCACTTCCATTTATTTAACTTATAGTAGGGAATGCATTCATTTCCCCTGCATCGACCCCGATCTATGATACTATCGGAGTGAAACACGGGATCTAAGGAAGAATCGAGGCTAGACTTTATTAGTAACAAGTAAATCCTTTGTACGTAAGAAGACTCTAAAAAACAATATTGTGCATCAATTACAAGGTATGAGACAATCCAAAAAGCATTTGATCATGATCGATGTAAGCCTACTTGGGTATTGAGCATTTATTTGTACGAACATAGTTTCCTGGATGGCATATGGATTTTATATGAATCCATTTCATTCCTTTGATTATTGCTCGAGCTGGATGATGAAAAATCATCATGTCCGGTTCTTTCGGGGGATGGATCCATAAGAATTCACCTATCCCAATAACAAAGAAACCCGACTTGAATGATCCTGTATTAAGAGCAAAATTGGCTAAAGGGATGGGACATAATTATTATGGGGAACCGGCATGGCCTAATGATCTTTTATATATTTTTCCCGTAGTAATTCTAGGTACTATTGCATGTAACGTAGGTCTAGCGGTTCTAGAGCCATCAATGATTGGTGAACCGGCAGATCCATTTGCAACTCCTTTGGAAATATTACCTGAATGGTACTTCTTTCCCGTATTTCAAATACTCCGTACAGTACCCAATAAGTTATTGGGTGTTCTTTTAATGGTTTCGGTACCAGCGGGATTATTGACAGTACCCTTTTTGGAAAATGTTAATAAATTCCAAAATCCATTCCGTCGCCCAGTAGCTACAACAGTCTTTTTGATTGGTACGGCAGTAGCCCTTTGGTTAGGTATTGGAGCAACATTACCTATTGATAAGTCTCTAACTTTAGGTCTTTTTCAAATTCAAATAGATCTTGAAATACTAAGGTAAGGCGGGATATTACGTATGTATCTAGTTAGGCATACTTCAAAGTTGATCCTCCTAGATACATCTCTTGAATTTTATTATGGACCTATTCTGAAAAATCCACGAATACAGACTATGCTGAAGATTCAAAATAGACTTTGTTTCTTCTTTTTTCGTTAGTGTGTATATTTGAGTGTGTATATTGATTATGATTATATATTACAAATTCTTATTCAATTCGAATTGAATAAGAATTTGTAATATATAGGAAGAATAAGAATAATTCTAGTAGCTAGTAGAATTTTATAGTTAGTTTAGTTATAAAAAATAAGAAATAAGATAAAGATAAGAAAATAATAGAAATTTTATTTCATTATTTTCTAGTTAATAAAATAAATAGTCTTTAATTTCTAATTCTAATTTTTTCATTTCGTGCTTTCATTCGAAATGAAAAAAATAATTTCAACGGGATTCAAACTGATTTTAATTTTTAAGCAAGTCGATTGTGAAACCCTTCTGTAGAATGTCGAATATTTGTTTTA
>OGJJ01000703.1_pt1 | contig 28681 bp, 25 predicted proteins | sample 1572081 | NCBI WGS metagenome assembly OGJJ01 (sample SAMEA2582122, study PRJEB24529) | metagenome | biome: Human gut stool | place: China | collected 2011
CCGTCATAATGTTTTCTCCCGCCTCTGACAGGATTCCGGAGGCGTGCATCTTTCCGGCGGTGAGAATCACCCGGTCTCCCACTGCCTCTTTCAAGCTTTTCAGTGCCTGGTTGATTGCCTGGTTGTCCACACCCACGCCGGGATTTCCGGTGAGCACAATCATGTCCACGCCCATATCTGCTGCCTTTTTCGCATTTTCCACAGTGGCACGCCTTCCCTCGGTGAGACTCCAGACGGAAACCTCTCCGTCCGCCTGTACCACGGCAGGCTCCAGGTTGATTGCCACCATTCTTCCGGTGAGACGCTTTACCTCACGGATGGTATCCTCCGGGACAGTCTCCGGCAGTCCGTTAATCACGGGATGCTGCACATCAAGGACATTCAGCATAATCAAATCGGATCCTAAGGAAGTGACAAACTCCGCATTGGTGATATTCACCAGCATAGGTGTCACCGTTCCAATGGTTTCTGTTGCCAGCACCCGTCCCTCACTCTCCGTGATGGACTGTAACAACTCGGCTTTATTATAAGATGCCAGTTCCCTGGCAGTACAATCAATCAAACGTTTCGGCATGGTTTCCTCCTCCGTCTTTACGGGTTTTGGGTTAAATCTTCCACTAACTTTTCAAACTGCATGGCATGGGAAGCTTTGATGAGAATGTTATCCCCCGGCTGTAACAGTCCGGGAAGTTCTTTCCGGAGCGAATCCAGTTTCTCAAAGTGATAGACTTCCATCCCTGCAGCCCCCGTTTCTCTGGCAGCCTGTGCCATATTGGCAGAAAGTGTCCCCACACAGATCAGCACATCGATTCCATGCTCCGCACAGAAAGTACCGATTCCGGCATGAAGCTCTGCTTCCTTCTCTCCCAGTTCAAACATATCGCCCAGAATTGCCACTTTCCGTCCGGTAGCATTGGTGAGAAGTTCTACCGCCGCTTTCATGGACACAGGGTTGGCATTGTAACAGTCATCCAATACCACATAACGCTCTGTCTGAATCAGATGGCTGCGTCCCCCTATCGCCTGGACTTTCACCGCTCCGGCTGCGACTTCTTCCGGGGTCATACCCAGCTTTAATGCCACCGCAGCTGCTGCAAGCGCATTATAAATCTGGTGCTCGCCGGGCAGCTTTACCTCCATGGGAAAGGTTCCATCGGGGGTATGTACCATCATGGAACTGCCAAAGAGTCCATTCATTGTTACCCCGTCAGCATAAAATTCGTTCTGTTTTCCTTTTCCAAAATGGGTAAGTGTCATTTCCGGTTTCAAATAAGGCACCGCACCGGTTCCCAACAACTGTAATTTGTCATCGTCTCCATTGACAATAACCTGTGCCTTCGGATTGGCAAAATCAAAAATCTCTGATTTGGCTTTTAAAATACCGTCTCTGGTTCCCAGATATTCCAAATGGCACTGTCCGATATTGGTCATGACACAGATGTCAGGTTTGGCCATCCGGGACAGATTGTGCATCTCTCCGAAATGATTAATCCCCATCTCCAGCACCGCAATCTGGTGTTCCGGTCGAATCTTTAAAATCATCAGAGGAACGCCGATCTCATTATTGAAGTTTCCCTCTGTTTTCAATACCGTATATTTTTCCGAAAGCACACCGGCAATCATTTCCTTGGTACTGGTCTTGCCCACGCTTCCCGTGATTCCCACCACAGGGATGGTAAGCTGTTCTCTGTAATAAGCCGCAATGTCCTGTAATGCCCGGAAGGAATCTTCTACCTGTATGCATACTCCCGGCAATACTTCCGGCAATTCCTCACAGACTACACCCAGCGCACCCTTTTCAAATACCTGTGGGATAAAGCTGTGACCATCCGCCCGTTCCCCCCTGGTGGCAATAAAAATGCCGTTCTTTTCGATCTGACGGGAATCAATGACCACGCAGGCTGCCTCGGTGTCCGGCACGATCTGTCCCTGGGGACACACCATTTTCCCTCCACATGCCTGTGCAATCTGTTGTAATGTCATCTGTTTCATTTATTCCTCCATGCACTCTGCACGATATTTTCACATAATTGTGGGAAATCAATTCCCATTGCCTGTGCCTCCTGAGGCATCAGGGAGGTGGGAGTCATACCCGGCAGAGTGTTTGCTTCCAGACAATAAAACCGGTAATTTTCGTCCATCATAAAATCCATGCGGGCATAATTTTTCAGGCGAAGTGCCTCGAAAGCCATCTCTGCGGCATGCTGCATGGCAGCTGCCACATCCTCCGGCAGGTCTGCGGGACAGGTTTCCACCGTAGAACCTGCCTGGTATTTATTCTTATAATCATAGAATCCCTGAAGAGGTGCAATCTCAATTACCGGCATTGCCTTGCCATCCATAACCGCCACAGAGAACTCCCGTCCCTTGATATATTGCTCAATGACCAGTTCCTCGCCATATCCAAAGGCATCTTTCTTTGCCTGCCGGTACTCTTCTTCATTGTGAACCATATATACCCCTACACTGGAACCACCGGTACAAACCTTTACCACACAGGGAAACGGTACGGTGTGAGGATCTTCCTGATTCTTTTTCAAGCGGATTCCCTGCGGGGTCGGAATGTGATACACCTGAAACAAGTCCTTGGTGATTGCCTTATCCATGGCCATGGCAGAGCTGACACAATCGGTTCCCGTATAGCAGATGCCCATGAGATCGAAGCAGGCCTGAATTTTGCCATCCTCGCCATACTGTCCGTGAAGCGCCATAAACACCACATCTGCCGCCTGGCAGACCCGGATGACATTAGGGCCGAAGAAATTCTTCGCTCCATCCGGACGCATAGCTTTCACCGCCTCAATATCCGGATTCGTCTCCCGGATTGCCTGAACATCTGCCGCCCAGTCTTTATCCATTTCGAAAATATGAGCGGGGTTGGCTGCGATTTCCTCATCTTCGATTCCCAGGTAAACATCGACCATTGCCACGTTGTGGCCTTTTTTCTTCAATGCCTTATATACATTGGAACCGGAGCTTAACGATACCTCCCGTTCCGTGCTGATTCCTCCTGCCAAAACAATAATGTTCATTTCTGATCCTCCACTTCCTTCATTCGATCTTATCTATCTATATGCTCCTACTGTGTGGCAATGACTGCCGCCAATAGCTGTATATATCCTGCCATTTCTCTGGGAGCATGATAAATCTCCTGTCGTAAATCCTGATTTTCGGTATTCCGCCCCAGTAAATAGTGCAAATGATTCTCCAACACCGTTGCATATTCGTGGTTGGTTATAATGTGGTTCATTACCGCAATGATTTCCATATCATCCAGAATTTTCTCCGGCTCTTCACTGGCGGTAAGATAAGTGCCATCTCTGGCATCTAAGGCAATCTGCTCTCCCATGGTACTGATGGTTTTCATCAGTGAGGTACAGATGGTCTTATCTGCCCCCTTTCTGGTACACAGATATGTCACTGCTCCCCAGAAGGTAATGTCATCCATGTGATCTGCATCAGGCAAGCCGCTCTCCGCAAATTTTTTTATGTATTTCTGGTAAGCAGCTACTCCGGTTGCCCGGTATAGCTCTGTTGCCGCAAAGAACAGTTCCTCTGCTTCACTATCCAGTTTATTCCCTATGACATACTTCCATGCACGATCCGATGCCTTCAGGCAGATTGTCGCAAAAGTATTATCTTCATTTCGATAGGCGTAACCGAATTTCGCCATCACAGCACTATAAAAAGCAGTACGCCGCAAAGTCTCCTCTGTATCTTCTACTGCTTCGTTCTCATCCTCACCTGCATAAACCGCTCCGGAGGCCTCCTGCATCGTAAGAAGCCACTGTACCTCTGAACCTAACAGCGTAAGGAACTGCCCTCCGTCTTCACATGCCAGAATACTTTCACCGTAAAGCTCGTATGTCTGTAACAGCTTCGCCAGAAAACAACAGCTTTCCTGTACTGATTTCTGCGCATCGGATAAAAGAATTCCCTGTTTGTCCGTTCGGCAATCAGCCATTTCATGCAATGCCTCTTCCAAAAGACTTGTATACAAATCGTCCTGGATCGTAAAATCATAAGACTGCCCCAAATACATGCATTGCAGCCGATATGTGCCGGGCGTGGTGAAATCAGAGAACAGGGCATAGGCGTTTTGATTTTCCTTTTTTTGAATCGTACCGGTATACACCACTTCTGTGCTGTCCCGGTCAATAATGGAAAAGGTATCCGGTATCCGTTTTCCCTCCAATATGGCAGTCTTGCCCCCGTTGGTCGCATATCCCTGTTGATCCACGATAATTCCCGGTGTAGACACCTTCACCTCGTAGGAAAAGTCCGGCGTCAATCCCCAGTTATTCCATGCCGCGTCCGTCTCTTTATCCAGTTTTAACACCGTAGGGGTCGCCTGAGAAGCAGAACAGCCACTCAGGCAAAGAATTCCGGTGAGTGCCATGCAGATGACGGCTTTCCATCTGTGGGTCAAGTCCATATTGCTCCTTTGCTCATAATCCTTTACATTATAACGCGGAACAAGGTGCAGGAAAAGAAATTTTAGCACTTTTTCAAGACTTTTTCTTTCTCATTTCTGATATAAATGATTTCACCGTCCAGGATTGTATAAAGTGTATCTGTAAAGGTCTCCATGGGATTTCCCGTGAAGACGGCAATATCAGCATCCTTTCCCGGTTCTAAGCTGCCTATCCGATCCGCAACCCCCAGGATATCCGCCGGGTAATACGTAATGGAAAGGTAAGCCTGTTCCAAGGGAAGACCGCTTTTGCATGCCAAACCGGCACATAATGGCAGCGATTGAATCAGCGACACCGGATGATCTGTGGTAATGGCTGTTTTGACTCCTGCCCGGTTCAATACCCCGACTGTTTTAAATGCCATATTCTGCACCTCGATCTTACTGCGGCTGGACAGATCCGGTCCCAGAATTGCCGGGAATCCACTTTCTGCCACCTTTTCCGCAATCAGATGTCCTTCACTGCAGTGATCCAGCGTCATGTCCAAATCAAACTCTTTTGCAATACGAATCGCCGTAAGGATATCATCGGCTCGGTGGACATGGGCTTTTAAAGGAATTTCCTTCTTTAAGACAGGAATCCAGCATTCCTTCTCGAAATCCGTCTCAAAATCCCGGTCTCCCTTTTCCTTTTTTCGCAGGTATTCCCTGGCCTCAGATAATTCCTCCCGGAGCATGGCAGCAATCGCCATCCGGGTACAGGGAGATTTTCCCATCCCTGAGAAATTCACTTTGGGATTCTCACCAAATGCCACTTTCATCGCTGCCGGTGCTTTTATGACCAGATCATCAATGCACCGTCCCTTGGTTTTCACCACCGCAAACTGACCACCCACCACATTGGAGCTGCCGGGTCCGATCATCGCACAGGTAATGCCGGCACGCACCGCATCATCAAAAGCCGCATCCATGGGATTGATGGCATCGATGGCACGCAGAAAGGGAGTGACGGGATTCACGTTCTCGTTGCAGTCATCCCCTTCCATCGCTTTCTTTTCCTCTGTAATTCCCATATGACAGTGTGCTTCTATGATCCCCGGCATAATGATGCCTCCCTGGGCGTCCAACCAGAGAATTTCCTTTCCCTTCAATTCCGGCGGCAGCAGCTTTTCCTCACCCACTGCCAGGATCTTTCCATCCTGTACAAAGACTTTTCCATTGGGGATACGCGTAAAGGTGCCGCCCGCCATGGGCAGCACCGTACCATTCCAAATACCGATGATTGTCTTTTCCATTTTAAAACCACGCCTTTCCATACGATCCCTTATTCATTCATAAAAGACAGGGGATCTACCGGAACCTCATCCTTTAATAATTCCAGATACAGGTTGGCGCCTTCCACACTGTAATATTTCGTAGGAGCTGCAACTTTTCCGATGATATCACCCTTTTTCACATAGCTTCCCACGGATACCTGAAGTTCATCCAACTGTCCGTAGATGCACTCATAACCATCCCCAAAAGACATGGTAACCAGATTCCCCAGTTCATTACTGTGGGTAATGTCGGTAATCTGTGCTTCCCACATAGCTGCTACATCCGTCCCCTCGGTAACACCAATCACCATCGCAGGACTCAATCGGTACTGCTCCAGGGTTGCAAAATACACCGGCTCCTCCATGCTGAAATTTACCAGCACCTTTCCCACAACGGGAAGTGCCAGCGTGTTTTCTCCGGAAAAGTGCAGATCCATCTTCTCCACACTGGCTACCGACTGGGAATTACTTTCCTGTGCTTCCCCGGTTTCTGTGCTCTCCGTCTGTTCTCCGCTCTCGGAAGTATCTTCTTTTCCTTCCTCCTGATGTGCCATCTGGGTATCATCCGCTTCGGCAACCTCTGTCAGTTCCATCTCCGGATTCTGTACATTAACAGAGTCCACTTCCTCCAGATCCGGCTCATAGTCCAAATCGTTGTTAGGTGCTTCTTCCACCGGTGAATTCTGATTTTTTGCCATCAGTCCATCCGTATCCTGCCCCTGCTCCAACTGGCTGAAATCCAGACGATACTCCTCCTTTTGCTCCTTTGCATTGTTACCTTTTACATATACGCCCGTCATTGTCAGGGCTGTCAGCACAAAGAATGATGATGTAAGCATAATGACCTGTTCTTTTTTTCTCATAAAAAACCCTCCATTTCCTGGTCGTATGCTTAGTCTTGCCGGAAATAGAGGGTTTATGCATCTTTTATTTTGTTTTATGTTGCAACATCCAAATGCTGCACCGTGCCTGCTTCTCCGTTTTCGAAAAGAAAGACACCGGTTTGCCGGATGTATCCGTTTGTCGCATTGTTTGCACCGTTTAAGGCAAAGTTGGTAGAGACACTTTCCAGACAGATTGCTCCCACACCCGCATCTTTGAGATGATAGAGTACATCGTTACCGTTTTCATCCTGTGTCCAGATCAAAAGTTTATCAAAAATTTCATCATCTTCATCGATCCAGCCGTTACCGTCCTGGTCGTACTGTGCCAAATCTTTGAATCCGTTTCCGGACTTCGTACCAAACAACTCACTCCCATCGTTAATGACTCCGTCACCGTTTCGATCCAGTGCCAGATAACCACTTCCCTGATTTAGGCGGGAAATGTTATCCAGGATTCCATCATTGTCCAGGTCAAAGGTAAATTTCTGATCCGAAAGCCCTGCAATATTACCATCCAGGTTAATGACTAACGGATCGCATACCTGCACCTCGGCAATGGTATAGTTCTGTTCATAATATTCGGCAAAGCTGCGACTCATATTCACTTCCAGACCGAAATTGATTTCCCGTCCATCTGCCGTACGCACCGTTCCCGTGGTGGAAAACGAAGTGTTTTCCTTCTCCATGTGAAGATACTGGTTCTTACCGGTAAGATACTGCGTGGTCGTCAGGTCTCCCCCGGTATTTCCGGTGAGAATATCTGCCATGGAGCTGAATGTAGGTTTCTGAGGGCTTCCGAATAAAAGCTGATAAATGTAATTGATACACTCCTGTTTAATGGTCTGAATCATCGCCGAGGTACTACGCTCTTCTCCACTGCGCGTCACCCGGATGCCGGTCAGTCCGCTTTGAAAGCTGTCATACAGATCGTTTAAAGAACCTCCTGTTCCCGAGAATATGTCATCCATATCCTCTTTTGTATCTCCCATACTCCACTGCTCATTAAGAAAATCATTATTTTGTGTGTTGCTGAAAGAAGAGCTTTTCTTCCATGCGGAGTAAGAAGAATACTGTCTTACGGAATCCATTCCTATTTGACTGGAATTAATTCGCAAACATGAACCTCCTTATCGGTTTTGCTTTTCAGAGATTTCACCAGGCCCGGTTCTTTTACTCTGTATGAACTATATCGTCCTTTTCGGGATAAAACTTTAGTTTCTGTCTTTCGGCTTATTTATTGACAATATTGTGAATCCATACGCCCTTTTTTACCAGAATATAACCAATGATGCACTTTAATGCCTCTGTCATACAGCAGATGAAGTACAGGGGTACAATAGGCAGTGCTGTATGTACGCAGAGCAGATACGCCACCGGAATATTCACCACCCAGACGAACACGGAATCAAACAGGAAGGTAATCATGGTTTTTCCGCCGGAACGAAGGGTGAAATAGCTGGCATGGGTAAAGGCATTCAAAGGCATGCAGATCGCGGCAATCCGAAGGAAAGCAGCGGCGTACTCTTTGACAATGTCCTCCGTGTTATACATATCCGGAAACAGTGGCGCCAGTGCAAACATCAGCGCTCCAATAAACAGACAGCTTACCACGGCGAAGAACAGCAGTTTGCGGTCCGTGTCCTTTGCCTGCTCCATCTTCCCGGCTCCCAAAAGCTGACCTACCACGATTGCAACCGCATTTCCTATGGCAAAAAACACCACATTAAACACGTTGGAAATGGTGGAAGAAATATTCATGGCTGCTATGACAGAAATTCCCCGCAGGGAATAGGTCTGGGTGAGGAGTGCCTGCCCGGCAGCCCACAGAGACTCATTTACTAATAATGGTGTTCCTGTGATAAAAATGGCTTTTGCCAGATTTCCCCGTACCAGAAGGGTGCGGTATACCTGATGCTGCCATTTATTCCGCTCCTTATGACGGTGCGTCCACACCATCACGATGATGAGTTCCACATAACGGGAAATGACCGTAGCAATAGCCGCTCCGCTGGCTCCCAAAACCGGTGCGCCGCATTTACCGAAAATCAGAATATAGTTAAAAACCAGATTAACCACCACTGCGGTAACCCCTGCCTTCATAGGCAGTACCGTTTCTCCGGTTTCTTTCAAGGTAGAGGCATAGCACTGTGTCCATGCAAAGGGAATGATTCCCGGAATCATGATCCACAGGTATTCTTTTCCGCTGCGAAGCACCTCTGCCACATCGGTGACATCTGCTTCTCCTTTTAAATATAAATTGATCAGGAGATCACTCTGCGTACAGAATAAAGCCATGGCAATCAGGCTGAGAAGCAGACAGACCAGCACCTTAAACCGAAAGGTATCCCGCAATCCTTCATGGTCACCTTTTCCATAGAACTGAGCCCCGAAAATTCCGGCTCCGGATACAGCTCCAAACACACAGATATTAAAAACAAAGATCAGCTGGTTGGCAATGGCCACACCGGACATCTGTGCTGTACCGATCTGCCCCACCATGATATTGTCCAACAGGCTGACAAAGTTGGTAATGGCCTGTTGCACCATAATGGGAATGGTCACCCGGAGCACCATCATGTAGAAGTCTTTATCACCAATATATTTACGCATGAAATTTTTCATAAATCTTCCATCCTCTGATGAGCAGAGGTTTTACCTCCTTGTTTTGCGAAGCAAAATGCGAATCCCCTGATGAGCAGAGGTTTTACCTCCTTGTTTTGCGAAGCAAAATGCGAATTCCCTGATACGCAGAAGATTCGACAGCATCTTACATAAGCGCGGTAACTGCAATTCTAATACAAACACTTGCGGAATGCAATAAATTTCCTTTGTTTTTCTTCATCTTTGGGCTATAATGCAGATAATGTTATCGGGGAAGAGAGGACTACAATGACTGCAGATGAAAAATATATGAAAGAAGCCATGAAACAGGCAATGAAAGCCTACCGTCTGGGGGAGGTTCCCATCGGCTGTGTGATCGTCCGGGAAGGAAAGATCATCGCACGGGGCTATAATCGTAGAAACACAGACAAAAATACGCTGGCTCACGCAGAGATTACCGCTATCCGCCGCGCCAGCAAGCTTGCCGGAGACTGGAGGCTGGAAGATTGTACGCTGTACGTAACTCTGGAGCCTTGTCAGATGTGCGCCGGAGCCATCATACAGGCCAGGATTCCCGAGGTATTTATCGGTTGTATGAACCCTAAGGCCGGTTGTGCCGGTTCAATTTTGAATGTGCTGGAAATGCCGGAATTTAACCACCAGGCCATTGTCCATCGTGGTGTTCTGGAGGATGAATGCTCCGCCATGCTGAAACGTTTCTTTAAAGAGCTGCGCATCCGCAACAAATTAGAAAAAGAGGAAGCTGCCTCCGGCATTGACAAACCTCTTTAAAAAGGCTATACTGAAAAAACCGTATCCACATCGCTGACCTTTATAAGTGGCGTTGAAGTTTGGGTCTCACGCAATGGAAGTCTACGAACCGTGTCAGGGCAGGAATGCAGCAGCACTAAGCAGAATTTTCCATGTGCCGTGAGGGTGCCTGGCGGAGCTAACTGTAGAGGTAACGGGTGTGGATACGGCTTTCTTTTATCCAAAGGAGAATTTCCATGTCTGAATTACAGAACTTCAATTCCTATACTGCCGATTTACTCAGCGCCTGTACCCTATGCCCCAGAGCCTGCAAGGTCAACCGCATAGCAGGACAGATTGGTGTCTGTGGCGAGGGCGCCCAGATCCGTGCTGCGCGGGCAGCTCTCCATTTCTGGGAAGAACCCTGTATCTCCGGGAAGTCCGGTTCCGGTGCCGTTTTTTTCAGTGGCTGTAGTGTGGGCTGCGTTTTCTGTCAGAACCAGACGATTGCCCATGGTGAAACCGGGTTTTCCCTGACAAGCAGGCGCCTGTCCGAAATTTTTCTGGATCTTCAGGCACAGGGTGCCAATAACATCAATCTGGTAACTCCCACCCATTTTATTCCACAGATCCGTGAAGCTCTGCTTCTGGCGAAAGATGCAGGTTTGTTTCTTCCCATTGTATACAACACCAGTGGTTATGAAAAAGTGGAATCCCTTCATCTCTTGCACGGGTTAGTGGACATCTATATGCCGGACTGTAAATACTATTCCCGTGAGTTATCCACACGTTACTCTCACTGCGGGGATTATTTTGCACAAACCTCGCAGGCTATCACCGAAATGGTTCGTCAGGTAGGAGTTCCCCTCTTCAACGGTGATCCTGAGGATGACAGCTACTCCGATGAGGTTTTGTTAAAAAAGGGCGTTTTAGTACGCCATCTTCTCCTTCCCGGCTGTGTGGAAGATTCCAAAAAGGTTCTCTCCTGGCTTCATGAAACCTTCGGAGAACAAATTTATATCAGCATTATGCGCCAATATACCCCTCTTCCTCAGGTCGTTTCCTATCCGGAATTGAACCGCACGGTCACCGATGCGGAATACGAGGAACTGGTGGATTATGCTCTTTCCATTGGTATCGAACAGGCTTTTATCCAGGAAGATGGCGTGGAAAAAGATAGTTTTATTCCGGCTTTTGATGGTAAGGGAATTCTATAAAACCGTTATAGCATGACACGCTTCATATAATATCCAAATGTGCCGTCCGTTGGTCTTAAGGTACGGGATTCAAATCCCTCAAAGCCAAAGAGGATGGCCATTTTTTTCTCCTGTTCATAAAAAAGCCCCGGTACGCCAATATAGTACTCCTCCTTGCCGGTGGAGTCCGGCATCTTCCCCAGAAGGATATGCTTGTAATTATAATAACCATGAAGCAGGAAGCGATTGCTCCGCAGATGATAATCCCCCTCTGATAAAAGCGTAAAATCTTCCGGTGAGATGCTTAGATAGATCCTTTCGTCCTGAAAGGGATGAACCGTGGTGTATTGTTCCAACAACGTTTCCCATTTGGACTTGCCGGGCTGTTGTATCTCTTTCACCGCTTCTGTCCCCTTTACTGCCTGTATTTCCTGGCTGCTTATCGTCTGACTGGTTGTTTCCTGATCGACTGTTTCCCGGATCGCTGTTTCCGGACTGGCTGCCTCCTGACTGCTTGTTCCTCGATCGGCTGCTTCCGGGCTGACTGTTTGTTGCTCTGTTTCTGACACAGATGTCATTTCCTTTACTCCCGGCCACTTTCCAAACACCTCGTAGTCCTCTGTAAGATCGATACGAATCCCCCACATTTCTTCCGATTTCCAGTCTGTTTTTTCCTTCGCTGTTACACAGGATTCAGAAAATTGCAGGATATTCTTCTCATAGTTTGCCGTACCTACAATAAAACTGCTTCCATCCGTCAGTTCCACCCGGATCTTTTTTTCGCCTTCCAGTAAAAAGGCTTGCACCACTCTGAGATTCACTGTGAGATTAAGCCTGCCGTCGATTATTTCCATCTTGGCAAAACCCGCACTCCCCAGTTTCTCCGGTTCCTGTAAATCCCATTCCCCGGAACTTTTGTGAATCAATTCTAAATAGATCATCTTTTTTATATACATAAAATCACCCCGTTGCAAGTCTATGCCGGCAACGGGGTGTACATGATTAATAATCTATATTATCCAAATATTTCATATAGTTAACAACCATCAATGCAATTTTAAAGGTGAGCGCATCGTCAAATACACGGATGTCCAGGCCGCTGCTCTTCTGCAGCTTCTCGATACGATAGACCAATGTGTTACGATGTACGAACAGCTGTCTGGAAGTCTCCGATACATTCAAATTGTTTTCAAAGAATTTATTGATTGTAGTAAGCGTCTCATCATCCAGATCCAGAGGAAGATTATCTCCAAAAATTTCTTCGATGAAAATCCTGCACAAATTCACCGGAAGCTGATAAATCAGACGTCCGATTCCCAGCTTGTTATAAGCGCTTACATCCTGCTCCGCATAGAAAATTTTTCCAACATCCAGAGCCATCTTGGCTTCCTTATAAGATTTAGAGACATCCTTTAATTCCTCTACCACCGTTCCGTATGCCACTTTGACATTCAGCATAGCCTCGGCATTCATCATATCCACAATGGTGTGTGCCGTCTGATCCAGGTATGCCAACTCTTTATCGCGGTCTGCCTGCACACCCGGCTCTCGATCCAGAGCTTTAATTAAAATCACACTGGTTTCATCCACTGCGGTGATATAATCGCCGGTATGGCTGGTAAACATCCCTTTCAGCAGTTCGGTAACCGTATTATCCTTCTCCCTATCCTGCTTCGTCTCAATCAAAAATACGGCTCTGGGCTGTACCGCCTCCACATGCAGTTTCTTTGCACGGTTGTAAATATCCACCAGAAGAAGATTGTCCAACAATAAATTCTGGAAAAAGTTGTTACGGTCAAAACGCTCTTTATATGCTACAATCAACCCCTGCATCTGGCTGACTGCAATCCGACCGATCATATAAACATCATCACTGGAGCCTTTTGCCACCAGAATATACTGCAGTTCATCCTCGTCGTAAATTTTTAACAGATGTCTGTCCCCAATAACCTGACTGTCTGCAGGCGAATTTGCAAAGTTCCGAAGCAAATCTGCGGTCAGTCCCTCTGACTCAAAGGTAGCCGCAACTGTCTGTCCTTCCAGATCAAAAACGCCTAAATCTACTTTCGTAATGCTTTTTAAATCATCAATGCTATTTTGAATTACCTGTCCGGAAATCATATTTAACCTCATTTCTGCGCAGCTTTTGCGCATGACGAGTTTGTGTCAAGTAAGCGCAGACACAAATCTTTCGTCCTTTCTGTTTGGTAAGTCTATATTTTTAGAATAGCACAAAAAAAACACAAAAGAAAGAAAAAAAACGGGGATGCATTTGCATCCCCGTTGGAATTTACTAGTTTGTGATCGTCTGCTCGGTCTCTTTGTCGAATACATGAATCTTTTCAACATCGAAAGCGAATTTAACGGTATCACCAGGTCTTGCGGTAGTACGAGAGTCAACACGAGCGGTGATCGGGAACTCAGCCAGATCAAAGTACAGATATACTTCTGCACCAAGTAACTCGTAAACTTTGATGGTAGACTCGAATACGCTTGCAGGAGAAGCTTCGATATACATTTCGGAATCATATACATCCTCGGGACGGATACCGAATGTAACGGTCTTTCCAGCGTAACCGCCGTCGATAAGCTTTTTGGATTTTGCAGGAGGGAGAGGAATCTCACGGCCGGCAATCTTTAAGCTTGCAACATCACCATTAACAACAACTTCTGCATCCAGGAAGTTCATCTGAGGAGATCCCATGAATCCTGCAACGAACAGGTTCTGAGGTTTCTCATATAAGTTCTGAGGAGTATCAACCTGCTGGATGACACCATCCTTCATAACTACGATTCTGGTACCTAAGGTCATAGCCTCGGTCTGGTCATGTGTTACATAGATGATGGTAGTACCTAATCTCTGATGTAATTTAGCGATCTCGATACGCATCTGTACACGAAGTTTTGCATCCAGGTTGGAGAGAGGCTCATCCATCAGGAATACCTTCGGATTACGAACGATTGCACGTCCCATAGCTACACGCTGTCTCTGACCACCGGACAGAGCCTTCGGTTTACGATCCAGTAACGGAGTCAGGTCAAGGACTTTAGCAGCCTCTTTAACCATCTTATCAATTTCATCCTTCGGAACTTTTCTTAATTTCAGACCGAAAGCCATGTTGTCATATACGGACATATGAGGATACAGAGCGTAGTTCTGGAATACCATTGCGATATCACGATCCTTAGGCTCTACATCATTTACAACTCTGTCACCGATCTTCAGCTCACCAGAGGAGATATCCTCCAGACCTGCGATCATACGAAGGGTAGTAGATTTACCACATCCGGAAGGACCTACGAAGATGATGAACTCTTTGTCTGCGATTTCAAGGTTGAAATCCTTAACTGCCTCAAAGCCGTTAGGATAAACCTTGCAAATGTTTTTTAAAGATAAACTTGCCATTTATTGTTTCCTCCTATATAGATATTTCTTGCTTATCACTGGATTTAGTATATCGTAAACTATATTTCCTTGCTATACCACTATTCCACAAAGATTTCTCTTTCCGTTGTAACTATTGCTAGGAATTCAGGAGTAAATGGACAACATGACCAATTATTCAAGATCTGCTTAGACATGTTGCACAAGGTCTTTAGGAATCTTGTTCTTCTGCGCTTCCGCTCTCTCCCATCTCTTCCAGGTTTTCCTGAATTTCCCGGTGGATGTTTTCTTTATCGGCTTTATCCTGCGCTTCTTCGCCTTCTTTGTACACGTGCCACTGGTCAGGATCTGCATCTTTTTGCGCATCTTCCTCCACCGCAGGCTCAAACCGCTTGAAGGTTCCGTTATATAAATAAGCACACAGCAGGGTTGGTACAGAGATTCCGAAAAACAGTACAAAAGGAATCAGTCTCTCCGAAATCAGTATTGTAGCAACCGGCAGGCACCATATTACGAGCATCAGCAATGTTTTCGGCAGGCTTACCAGTGCCATCACCGCAGCATTTTTGAAAGTATTGCGGATCGTATTCTCATAATGGGACAATACCGGGAATACATACATAAATACCAGTACCAGAACCAGGGTCACTGCCGTGATAACCACCTTCAGTGCGGTAGGAAACTGGATTGTGGATTGTGTCAGAATCCGGTAATCCCCATATAATACAGCCATAATCACCAGCACAAGCAGCCAGATCAGCGTAGCCTGCTTGAAGTTTTCCTTGAAGGATTTGAAATATCCTTTCGTAATATAGCAGTCCTCTCCGCGCACAATCTTTAAACACATATAGTTTAGTGCTGTCAGTGCAGCTCCTGCCGGAATGATCAGAATGCAAAGAAACAGAGTAAGAATGTTAAGCCAGAGCAAATCTGCCATTCTCCCTAAAAACCGCATTACCGGACTGTCTAAGTTAAATAATCCACCCATTTTGTCATGATTCCTTTCTTATGATCTTTCAGATCAGTTTTCTTTCCATTGGTGTATATGTAATTCCATCTCTGGTCACTGCCGCTTCCGTATCTGCAAACCCCAGACGGTGATAAAAGCCCACTCCATAGGGTGCTGCATTTACTGTAACATGATCCTCATATCGTTCCTCTTTCAGGTATACGCAGAGTCGTTCAATCAATGCTCTGCCAACGCCCCGTCTGTGATACTGCTCATCCACAAAGAGCAATGAAATATGAGTATAGCTGCGAAGTGTGATCATACCGATGATTCTGTCCCCGTCATATGCAACAAACATCGTATAATCGCCGTTCAGAAACATCTGGTATAAGATTTTGTCATTCACAAAATCGCTGAAGTTACGGATTCCTTCCGTCGTGTAATCCTGTGCTTCAAATCGCAAAAAAGTGCGCCATGCCAGCTGCATGGCATCATGCCAGTCCGCCTTCACAGCCGACCGTACGACATAATTCTTGTCTGTGTTCTCCATTCCCTTATCCCATTTCTTTATTCTTTTTCACCAAATATCGCGGCAAAAAAATCATGGAACATCTGCTTGATATGCTCCCATAATGTGAGAAGCACGTTATGCTTTACTTCCTTCGCCTTCTCCTTGATCTCCTCACCAATCTGTTCCACAAGCTCCTCACCGGTGTCTGTGAGGGTCTGTGTAATTTCCTCTGTGGGAATCAGTTCTCCCATCTGGGAAAACACACCGGTCTCTTCCTGTGCTGTCTCGGTTTCCGATACCGGCAAGTCTTCCACACTTTCCTGTACCGCATCCGTCTCGTCTGCCCACACAGTCATCGCCGGGGTAATCATCACTAACCCCAGGATCACAATCCATTTATATTGTTTTTGCCAGAATTTCTTCATAGAAAGAAAGCACATCCTCATAAACCTCCCCGTGCTCCCTGTCATTCAGGATTTCATGGCGTCCCCCCGGATAGAGTTTCATCGTAACATCCTGTACGCCGGCCTTGCGGACTGTGTCTGCCGCCTGTTTGACACCTTTTCCATAATTTCCCACCGGATCCTCTGCTCCCGCTACGAAGAACATGGGCAGATTCTTAGGGATTCCGGCAAGCCGTTCTTCATCATGAAGACGCCAGATCAGTTCAAACAATGTAGAAAATCCATTGACAGTAAAAGTAAACCCACAGTCGGGGTCATCATTATATTTCTGCACGGCATCCAGATTCGAAGTAAGCCATTCGTTTTTCATGGTGTAATTGGGGATTTTCTTATAATATCCGCCAAATGCCAGTTTATCAATGAAGGTACTGACATGCGTGTCACCTTTAAACAGCTTTTCTGCCTTTGCCAGAGTTTTGCTTAAAGCAAGCAGTGCTTTCGGCTGCATGCCGGTTCCCATGATGACTGCCCCCTGCACCTCATGCCCATATTCGGTGAGATAGTTTCTGGTAATAAAGGAGCCCATGCTGTGACCCAGGATAAAATAAGGGATTCCGGGATACTCCCCCTCCACCACCTCGTGGAGTTTATGCTCATCCCGCACCAGCACGGAAGCAGCATCCCCTTCACAGAAATAGCCCTTCTGACCATTCTCTCCTACAGACTTTCCATGCCCCAGGTGATTGTCTCCCACCACCAGATAGCCATGTTCTGTCATAAAAGCAGCAAAGTCCCCATAGCGCTCGATATGTTCTGCCATACCATGTACCAGCTGCAGGATTGCCTTCGGTCTGCCATCCGGTATCCATTCCACTGCATGAATTCTCGATTTACCGTCATTGGATGTGAAATAAATCTCCTTTGTCTGCATGGTTGTACCCTCCTCTGTAATCAGTTATTGTCAGTATACACGAAAATACCCCCAAATGGGGGTATTTCATAAAAATTTAACAAAGTCATTCATTAACAGATTTCTGCTCCGGCGGGCATAGGTTTCTCCGGCGTCATCAGTGCCAGATTGCCATCTGCATCCTCGGCACATAACAGCATGCCTTCGGAAGTCATACCGGCCAGTTTTGCAGGCTTTAAGTTGGTCACAACCATGACTTTTTTGCCCACCATTTCTTCCGGCTTGTAGTACTGTTTAATGCCAGACAAAATCTGGCGAACCTCGCTGCCGATCTTTACCTGGGAGCAAAGGAGTTTCTTAGACTTGGGAACTTCCTTGCACTCTATAATCTCGCCTACCTGGAACTGCAGCTTAGCGAAATCATCATAGGTAATTTCCGGTTTCTTTTCCAAATCGATTCCCGCTTCTTCCGGGGTCTCCTCTGCAGGCTCCGAAGCCGGCACTCCAGACTCAGCGCGCTGTTTTGCCTGAAGGACTTCCACCTTCTCCATAATCTCCTTCAAGTCCTGACGGGCAAAAAGGATTTCCGGTGCATCGGTTACTTTATTTCCACTGGGATACTTGCCAAATTCCTGCAGGGTATCAAAATCACGAAGCTGTGTATTTAACTGCTTTGCAATCTTCTCTGCGGTTTCCGGCATGAAAGGCGCAAGCAGGGATGCTCCCATGTTGATTCCCTCTACCAGATTGTAGAGAACGGTTGCAAGTCGGTCTTTCTTCGCCTCGTCTTTGGCCAGTGCCCAGGGCATCGTCTCATCTATATATTTGTTGCAGCGTTTGAAAAGGACAAAAATCTCGGAAATGGCATCTGCCACCTTCAGATCTTCCATCTTCTTGGCTACACGGTCATAGGTGGAGGTTGCTACTGCCTTCAAATCATCATCGATGGCCTTTTCTGCCGAATCAGTGCTCTCGCCTTTATTCTCCACAATACCGTCAAAATATTTGTTGCTCATGGAAATGGTACGGTTTACCAGATTTCCCAGGGTATTGGCAAGATCGGAATTCAAGCGCTCTACCATCAGATCCCAAGTAATCACGCCGTCATTTTCAAAAGGCATCTCATGGAGTACGAAGTAACGCACCGCATCCACGCCGAAGAAGTCCACCAGATCCTCTGCGTAAATCACGTTTCCTTTGGACTTACTCATCTTGCCGTCTCCCTGTAACAGCCAGGGATGACCAAAGACCTGTTTCGGCAGAGGCTCACCCAGTGCCATCAGGAAAATCGGCCAGTAAATGGTATGGAAACGGATGATATCCTTACCAATCAAATGCAGATCTGCAGGCCAGTATTTCTTGTACAGCTCATCGCTGTTACCATCACAGTCATACCCTAATCCGGTGATATAGTTGGTCAGGGCATCCAGCCATACATAAACTACATGCTTATCATCGAAATCCACAGGAATACCCCATTTGAAAGAGGTACGGGACACACACAGATCCTGTAAGCCGGGAAGAAGGAAATTGTTCATCATCTCGTTTTTACGGGAAACGGGCTGAATAAATTCCGGATGGGCGTTGATATGCGCAATGAGGCGGTCTGCATATTTGCTCATTTTAAAGAAATACGCTTCCTCTTTTGCAGGCTTTACTTCCCGTCCGCAGTCCGGGCACTTGCCGTCCACCAGCTGGGATTCTGTCCAGAAGGACTCACAGGGTGTACAATACAAGCCTTCGTATGCACCTTTATAGATGTCTCCCTGCTCATAAAGCTTCTTAAAGATTTTCTGTACCTGCTTCTCATGGTACTCATCGGTTGTACGGATAAATTTATCATAGGAAATATTGAGCATATCGCAGATATCCTGAATCTGCTTTGCAACCTTGTCGACGAACTCCTTCGGAGAAACACCTGCCTCCTCTGCTTTTAACTCAATCTTCTGTCCATGCTCATCTGTTCCGGTCTGAAAACGTACATCATAACCGTCCGCACGTTTGAAACGAACGATACTGTCCGCCAGAACGATCTCATAACTGTTACCGATATGAGGCTTACCGGAAGTGTAAGCAATCGCTGTAGTCAGATAATATTTTCCCTTCATTTTCATAGTCATTACTCCTCTATTGTGCCCAGAAATGCACGGACATTTGCCGCTACATCACCTTTAAAAATAGCCGATCCGGCTACGATCACATTAGCACCTGCCTCTGTCACCATTGCCAGATTGTCCAGCTTAATTCCACCATCAACCTCCAGATCCGTAGAAAGACCATGGGCTGTCAGGTACTCCCTCACCTTACGGATGCGCTCTGTAGACTGGGGCAGATATGCCTGTCCGCCAAAGCCCGGCTCTACGGTCATCAAAAGAAACAACTCCACCTGTGAAAGATAAGGGTAAACTGCCTCCAGTTCCGTCCCCGGCTTAATGGAAATTCCAGCCTGCACACCCGCTTCATGAATCTGTCGAATCACTGCGGCAGGGTCTTCTGTCGCCTCTAAATGGAAGGTGATGCTGTCAGCACCACAATCCACAAAATCCTGAATATAACGCTCCGGCTTTTCAATCATCAAATGGACATCGAAAAACTTGTCGGTGGTTTTACGGATGGAGGAAATCACCGGCATACCAAAGGAGATGGAGGGAACGAACAGTCCATCCATCACATCAATGTGAACATACTGCGCTCCCGCCTTGTCAATCTGTACAAGCTGCTCTCCCAATTTATTAAAATCAGCAGATAAAATCGATGGTGATAAAATCATGGCTCTTACTTTCCTAAATATTCTTTGATGGACGCATAAACACCCTTGCCATCTAATTTGTATTTCTCTAACAGAACCTGTGCGGAACCGGACTCACCATATACATCCTGTACTCCCAGCTTGCACACGGGAACCGGTGCAGCCTTGCACAGTGCATCACAGACAGCGGATCCCAGACCTCCGATAACGGAATGCTCTTCCACAGTGATCACCTTGCCGGTCTTCTTTGCACTCTTCACGATCAGTTCTTCATCCAAAGGCTTAATGGTACAGATATTGATCACCTCTGCATCCACACCGTCTGCCTTTAACATTTCTGCTGCCTCTAAAGCGCTGTTTACACACAAACCGGTAGCAACGATCGTCAGATCCGTACCCTCTTTCAGCACATTACCTTTTCCGATTTCGAAGTGATAGTCGGGTCTGTCGTTAATAACCGGCACAGCGAAACGACCGAATCTCATATAAACCGGACCCTCGTACTCATAAGCTGCTCTTACGCAGGCTCTTGCTTCAATATCATCAGAAGGGTTCATGACAACCATTCCGGGAATGGTACGCATCAATGCAATGTCCTCATTACACTGATGGGTTGCACCGTCCTCACCAACGGTGATGCCGGCATGGGTTGCACCAATCTTCACATTCAGATGGGGATAACCGATACTGTTACGTACCTGCTCGTAAGCTCTGCCTGCAGCAAACATGGCAAAGGAGCTTGCAAAGGGTACAAAACCAACGGTAGATAAACCGGCTGCAATACCGATCATATCAGCTTCTGCGATACCGCAGTCAATATGTCTGTCGGGATATGCTTTCTTAAACATAGCGGTCTTGGTAGCGGCTGCCAGGTCAGCATCCAGTACAACGATTTCCGGATGTTCTGCGCCCAGTTCTACCAGAGTGGCGCCATAACTTTCTCTTGTTGCAACTTTCTTTACATCTGCCATTCTTATTCACCTGCTTTCTCTAATTCCGCATCGATTTTTTCCAAATCAGCCATTGCTACCGCGAATTCCTCGTCATTAGGAGCCTTGCCGTGCCAATCAGCCACACCTTCCATGAAGGAAACGCCCTTTCCTTTCAGGCTGTGTGCAATGATAGCGGTAGGCATACCCTTTGTCTCACGGGCTTCCTTGAAAGCAGCGCGAATTGCATCGAAATCATGGGCATCCACGTTGATTACATGGAAATTAAATGCCTCGAATTTTTTGTCAATCGGATAGGGAGAACATACATCATCAATGTTTCCATCGATCTGCAAGCCATTGTTATCCACGATGACACAGAGGTTGTCCAGCTTACGATGTCCTGCGAACATAGCAGCTTCCCAAACCTGTCCCTCCTGGATCTCACCATCTCCAAGTAATGTATATACACGGAAGTCTTTACCAGACATTCTGGCACCCAGAGCCATGCCCACAGCAGCGGAGATTCCCTGTCCCAGTGATCCACTGGACATATCCACACCGGGAATATGCTTCATATCAGGATGTCCCTGTAAATAAGAACCCAGATGACGCAGTGTCAGCAAATCCTCCTCCGGGAAATATCCTCTGTGTGCCAGAGCTGCATACAATCCGGGAGCAGTATGTCCCTTGGAAAGTACGAAACGATCTCTGTTGGGATCTTTCGGGTTTTTCGGATCAATGTTTAATTCTTCAAAATAAAGGAATGTAAAAATGTCAGCTGCGGACAAGGATCCGCCCGGATGTCCGGCTTTTGCGCTGTGAACACCTTTTACGATACCCTTGCGCACCTGGTTTGCATGCTTTGCAAGTTCTAAATTATTCATGGTTCCCTCTTTCTGTCGTCTCTAGCGACTTCTCATCATTTAGCAGAGTCGTCAATACTATATCACAGTTTTTCAAAAAGCAAAAGGGGTTTTCTTATGATAAAGGAAACAGCCCCACAAGAGCTGCGGAGCTGTTCCTTAAAGGGATTATGCTATTTCTCAAATTACTGACATAATTTCTTGAATTCGTCAGCTACGAACTGAACCTTAGGTCCGATAACGACCTGAACACTGGTTTTACCAGGTCTGATAACACCTGCAACACCCGCCTCTTTAATCTTCTTCTCATTTACAACGGTGTTGTCTTTTACTTCCAGACGAAGTCTGGTAATGCAGTTGTCAACGCTGGTAATGTTTGCTTTACCGCCCAGACCCTCTAAGATGGTAGCTGCAATAGCGGTATAGTCATTGTTTGCCAGTTCAACAGTTGCTTCTTCTTCCTCGTCATCCTCTCTACCAGGAGTCTTTAAATCGAATTTAACAATTACGAAACGGAATACCAGGTAGAATACAACGAAAGCTGCGATTCCAAGAGGAAGGATTAACCATGTCCTCTGTGCTGCCGGCAAGGATGCGGAGAACAGTAAGTCAGTAGCACCAGCGGAGAAACTGAATCCTGCGCGGAAACCTACTAAAGTGGTAATTACGGTAAAGATACCGTACAGTAAAGCGTATACCAGGTACAGACCAGGCGCTAAGAACATGAAACCAAACTCGAAGGGCTCGGTAACGCCGCAGATGAATGCACATAATGCTGCGGAACCTAATAAACCGATAGCAACTTTTTTCTTCTTGGTCTTTGCAGTCTGGATCATAGCCAGAGCAGCACCAGGGATACCAAACATCATACAAGGGAAGAATCCGGACATGTACATACCAAGACTCCAGGTAACATCTGCAGATGTCTCACCAGCCCAGAAGTGGGACAGGTCGCCAAGACCGATGGTGTCGAACCAGAAGATGTTGTTCAATGCGTGATGTAATCCGGTAGGGATTAACAGACGGTTCAGGAATGCGTAGATACCAGCACCAACTGCGCCTAATCCTACGATACCACGACCAACTGCTAACAGTAAGCCGAACAGTAAAGGCCATACGAACAGCAGGATTGCGGAAACAACGATGGAAACAACGCCAGCAACGATGGCAACGCAACGCTTACCGCTGAAGAATGCCAGCCAGTCAGGCAGCTTGGTGTTCTTGAACTTGTTGTAGCAGGTAGCACCAATGATACCAGCCAGAATACCGATGAACGGGTTTGCAATCTTGCTGAATGCAAGAGTTTTATCTGCATTCTCAGCAAGGGAAGGCATGAGAGTTGTTACAGAACCTACTGCAAGCAGGTTTGTCATCATCAGCCAGGATGCTAATGCTGCAAGAGCAGAAGTTCCGTCATGATCATCAGCCATACCAACACCGACACCGATTACGAACAACCATGCCATGTTGTCAATAAGGGCTCCACCTGCTTTTACCAGGAAGAAACCTAACTTCGGAATAAATCCGACAATGTCACCACCCTGCATGGTTGCGGGACATAATAAGTAACCAATACCCATCAGAATACCACAGATGGGAAGGCACGCTACGGGAAGCATTAATGCTTTACCTAGTTTTTGTAAATATTTCATTTACACATCCTCCTTCATAAGTATAATCCCTTTTATTTTATGCCGGATGATTCCGGCTAAAATACAAATTATTTCGTTACGTGCAGAACCGCTTCACCGGGCTCTACATCCTTTCCTGTGACTGCCTCTACTGCCTGGTAATCACCTGTGTTGCAGACCACCATCGGTGTGATGGTATCAATGCCAAGGCCTTTCAGCGCATCCAGATCTGCGGAAATGAGTAAATCACCTTTCTTTACGGCATCTCCTGTGGCTTTGTGGGCTGTGAAATGCTGCCCATTTAAAGCAACCGTTTCCAGTCCGATATGAATCAAAAGTTCCACTCCTTCCGTGGTGGTCATGCTGACTGCATGCATCGTATCAAATAATAAATCAATGGTTCCGTCTGCAGGTGCATAAATCTTTCCTTCTGTAGGAAGAAATGCCACGCCTTTTCCCAGAATTTCTTCACCAAAGGTGGGGTCGCTGACTTCACTGATGGGAACGGCTTTTCCTTTTACCGGAGCCCCGATTTCCATGCCGTCCTGCTTCTTTTTGAATAACTGAAACATCTCTATCTGCTCCCTTCTGTCTGATCTTTCATAAAAACTCTTTTAATATGAATGGCAAGATACATAATCTCTTCTTCTGTAATCGTATCGCCATACTTGTCTTTGATGAACTCTGCAACTTTTCTGCCGCAGGCAAATTCCCGCGGATATTTATTCTCCAACGATGCAGCAAATTCCATATCATCGTCCGGCAGAAGTTCATGGCTGCATACCCGTCGGACCAGAAATTTCAAGTGGCTCAGAAACCGTTCGTAATGGATGGAGTCCTCATCATAATCTGACTCCATTTCCCTCTGAATATACTGTAACAGTTCTTGAAGCATGTTGGTTATTGCAAAGGTATGACTGATGTCGGTATTATATTCTGCATTTACAATATGAAGTGCAATAAAACCTGCCTCATCCTCTGTGAAATCCGTATGTAACTGCTCATTCAACAAGTTAGTGGCATATTCACCCAGTTGGTATTCCACTCTGTAAAACTGTCTGATTTCCCAAAGGAGCGCATTTTTCAGGCAGATTCCTTCTGACTGGCGCTGAATTGCAAAGTTGATATGATCTGTCAGAGTGACATAGATGCTCTGATTCAGTTTGGTATCCAGAACTTCCTTCGCTTTGGCGATAATATTTTCCGTCAGCTGCATGTGTTCCATTGGGATATTTTCCAGGATTTCCTGAAACTGTCTGGAAATCGTCTCGTTCTCAATGCGGAAAACCTTTTCAATCCGGCTCTCATCAATGGTGTCACCCACATGCGCCTTGAATCCGATTCCTCTTCCCATGACAACTACTTCCTGTTGTTTGTCATCAAAAGCAGATATGACATTGTTGTTTATAATTTTCTGAATTACCATTTGCTTCTATTATCCCCTTGGAAGCTGTAATTAAAAAAACCAAACTTTACTTCAATCCATGCATGAATGTTGTAAAATTTGGTTTTGCCTGCTAGTCAGTAACAATCCAATCAATATTGTTGTGTACAAGTATTATCATAATCTAATTTGTGCATTATGTCAAGTTTTTCTTTTAAATATTTTGCTTATATAGATATTTTGACGCGACTTATAAAACGTTTTTGACCAGAATGTACAATTTTATCAATTTCTTGCGGTTTTCTTTTTACAGGTTGCTGTTAAAAAATGCGCTAAGACCTGCTGCCGCATCTCCTTCATCTTCGCCTTCTATTTCCACCTTTACAGTCTGTCCCTTCTTTACCCCCAGGCTCATCACGGCCATCAGTCTGGAAGCATCTACCGTTTTGCCCTCTTTGGTCAGGGAAACATGACTCTTATATTTGCCCGCTTCTTTTACAAGCAGCCCTGCCGGTCTTGCATGAATTCCCAATTCGTCCTTTACTGTGTACTCAAATGTTTTCATTTTAAATCCTCCTTGTTTTTCCGAAGGAAAAATCCGAACTCTGTGAGCAAATGTCTCCTACGGAGCCATCGGATTTTCCTCCTTGTTTTTATTTGTTCACGCTTGCATGCATGATTTTATCTCTCACCGGAAGCACCATGGAAGGGGAAACAGATAACTCATCAATTCCCATCTTAACAAAGGTTTCCGTCAGTTCCAGATCAGCTCCCAGTTCACCACAGATTCCTGCCCAGATGCCTGCCTTGTGAGCACTTTCTGCCACCATGCCGATCATACGCAGTACTGCGGGATGATGAGCATTATAGAAAGTGTCCAGATGCTCGTTCTGGCGGTCAATTGCCAGGGTATACTGGGTCAGATCGTTCGTTCCGATACTGAAAAAATCCACTTCTTTGGCAAGGTCGTCAGCAATCATTACCGCTGCCGGAGTTTCAATCATGACGCCCACTTCCACTTCCTTATAAGAGATGCCCTGTTCCGTGAGTTCTTTCTTCACATCGGCAATGATTTCCTTTGCTTTCTGTACTTCCCAGAGAGAAGTAATCATGGGCAGCATAATTGCAATATTGCCAAAAGCACTGGCTCGTAACAACGCCCGTAACTGGGTGCGGAAAATTTCCGGTCTGGTGAGGCAGATACGAATCGCACGATAGCCCAGTGCAGGATTGTCTTCCTCGTCCAAATGGAAATAATCTACTTTTTTGTCCGCGCCGATGTCCAGAGTACGAATAATCACCTTCTTTCCTGCCATCATCTCTGCAACGGTTTTGTATGCTTTAAACTGCTCTTCCTCCGTGGGATAGTCCTGATTCTGCAAATACAAAAATTCACTGCGGAACAAACCGATTCCTGCGGCATCATTCTGTAAAACCGCAGCTACATCCTTCACACCCCCAATATTGGCATAAAGCTTGATTTCCTTGCCATCCTCTGTAATGGCGGTTTTGCCCTTCAACTGCTCCAGCAGTTCCCGTCTGTGAGCTTCCTGCTGCTGTTTCTCCCTGTATTCCTTGCATACATCCTCATCCGGATCTAAGATAACCGTTCCGGTAAAGCCGTCCACGATTGCCTCTTTGCCATTGATTTCCTCAGGCACCGGTGTGAGTACCAGGGCAGGAATATTCATCGTACGGGCAAGAATCGCTGTGTGGGAATTGGTAGATCCTTTTCTGGTAATAAAAGCCAGTACCTTTTCTCTGTCTAACTGAATTGTCTCACTTGGAGCCAGATCATCTGCCACAATGATGTATTTTTCGTCGGGTTCTTCCGTTTCTTTGGGCTGGCTCTGTTTATCGGAAAGGACACGGATCAGCCGTTCCGAAATATCCTTCACATCAGCAGCACGTGCTTTCATGTAGTCATCATCCATCTGGGCAAACATCTGGGCAAAATTATCTCCGGTCATTGCCACGGCAAATTCCGCATTTACAGACTGGGTTTCTATCATGTTATGGATCGAATCCAGATAGTCCAAATCCTCCAGCATCATCTGGTGGATTTCAAAAATTGCCGCATTGTCCTCGCCCACTTCCTTCACTGCCTTCTCATACAGTGCCTGCAGCTGACGTTTCGTCTCTTCCTTTGCCCGTTCAAAACGCGCCATTTCCGCAGCGGTATCTTCCACCTTTACCCGGCGTACTTCATGGTTCTGTGGTAACAGCTCTTTGATTTTTCCGATTGCAATGCCCCCAAACGCAATCTTTCCCTGTACTCGCTGCATGATTCCTTTTTCCTCCCTCTAAATTTTTCTGTTTATTATGACAAAAAACCGAAAAAGTACAGACACACAAAGCGTCTTACTTTTCCGGTTTAGTGCATCTTGATGCGAACTACCCTTCAGTTACTCTTATTATAGGTATCTGATTCGTTTTTGTCAAGTTTGCTTTTTTATTTTTCATTTTCTACGATTTTTTTGTTACTTTTTCCCTGTTGTTTCTGTCTGCGTTTCTTAATCGTTTTCCGCAGCCGCAGCAATAGAAGAACAGCGCCTCCACAGCCGCCTGCAATCGCATACAGCAGGACATTGGACTTTTTCTCCAGGATGCAGTAGGTTCCGCTGTCTCCCACAAGGGTGGTCTGTAGGTATTCACCGCGTTCTACTACTTCTTCCTGCTGCCAGCCGCCATCTTCCTCGTAACGCCACAGCTCTGCTTTTCCTCCATAGGGGTTATAAAGCCGAAGGGCTGTTTCCTGGTCAGGCTGTACAGCCGCATTCTCCAATGTCAGGAAGTAAATGCGATAGTTTCCCTCCGCTCCTTTAGGAGCCTGTAAATCCGAGCCGGTTTCCTCAGCAGTGGACACGTGGAGTACCGCGTCGCTGGTAAAAGAGCTTTCCACCAGCGCATAGGGCTTTTTACGTTCGCTGTTCTGTCCGTTGCCTTCTTCTGCTGCCACCGCCTGTTCTGCATGGGCATCACTCTGCACCACACTTACCTTTTCCACATATTCTGCTTCCAGTACCCGGTTGCCGGTCATGGTCTGCCCGGACACATCTTCCCACACGCCATAGCAGCCTTCTTTTTCCGGGATATCCGGGTAGGTAAGATGATCCAGGGAATCGCCGTAAGCCACTTCCTCATAGCCCAGCACCTGATCCTCCGTGCGGTAGGTTATTTTCAAATGGTGAAAAGCAAGGGGAACTTCTTCGCTTTCCAACATTTCTTCGTAGGAAAGCGGCTGGGCGATTCCGTCATAGCTGATGCCGTCGATTCCGTAAAGAGCATCTCCTGCAAAAAAGTTGTTCCTCACCTTCTGCTGTTCTTCCTCTTCTTTTTCATAGGAAGAAACCTGACCGGCAATGGCGCCGCTTCGTCCTACGGTTGCCTCCACTCTTGCCAGACTATAGCAATCGGTGAGTTCTTCTGCATATCCCGCGATGCCCCCCACGTTTTTGCCTCCGCTTACCTCGCTGATGGCATAGCAGTTACGGATCACGGAAAGGGACTGACCGCAGATGCCTCCTACGAAATCCCCCTCGGTGCTTTCCACGCTGCCATAGCCCTCGGAGTGAACCACCGCACCGATCTTCATATAACCGACCACGCCGCCTGCTCCGTCCTTTTTCGCCGTAATATAACCTTCATTGACGCAGCCGCGAATGACACAGCGGGTAGCGTAACGGTTTCCGATGGTATAGTCCACGTTACCCGCCGCATTGTCCTCCGGGTCTTCCTCGTCAATTGCCATGGAGCCGGCGATACCGCCTACATTGATGTCTCCGTTGACGATTCCTTTATT
>OGJJ01000704.1_pt1 | contig 28622 bp, 48 predicted proteins | sample 1572081 | NCBI WGS metagenome assembly OGJJ01 (sample SAMEA2582122, study PRJEB24529) | metagenome | biome: Human gut stool | place: China | collected 2011
CATGCGCGTCCAAATAGTCGGATTGAGCTTTTCCATTTCTTCGCGGGCAGCTTTCATCTTGGCTTTCGAGCCTGCTAAAGCTGCTGCTGTCTCATTAACTCTTATCTTTTGCTTGCGGTAAGCCTCACTAGTTGCGCCTGCTTTATTTTTGATTTTTTCAAGCTCGTCAACTTGCGACTTGTATTGCTTGCTTAGATTTTCAGTGGCTTCTTTGAGGTTTTTAGCTCTTTCTTGTGCCGCTTGCCGTTTCTTGCCCTCAGCTTCAAGTCGTTTCACGTAGCTATCAGATAGCTCGTTCATTTTCTTGTAGTCTGTCTGCAAGCCTGCCAAGCCGCTGGAATAGTATTCCATGGACTGTTTGGCTTTGTCCTGTTGCGCCTGCATGCTTGATAGCTTAGTGGTCGCTTGGTCGATTTGTTGTTGGTATTTCAAATACTGCTCGGCTGTTTGTTGGGTGTTGCCTTTCAACTCTGACTGCTTCTGTTTCAGAGCGTCTACTTTTGCTTGTTGTGCTTGGATTGCATCGCCCAAGCCTTTATAGCGAGCTTCTGCTGCTTGCGTATAATTGCCGACCGCTTTTAATTGAGCTTCTTGTGCTTTCCATGCGTTCGTTGCAGTAGAGACTACATTAGTTAGACTTCTAACACTCTCTGACGCTCTCACTAAGTCAAGGGCAATTTCAGTTGACATTTGCGCTTGTACTTTTACCAAATAAGTTTCCTCCTTTCGTTATTATTTTATAAACGCCATAGGGTCTACCGCTCTATCTTTGACCTCTTTCGCAGCTAATACTTCGTTTAGGCGGTAATAATCTGCGTTTTCGTACTCATCCAACGTCCACCCGAAGTTGATTAGAGCTTGTTTTTCTGCCAAATCTAAATCCTGCAATACGTTTTCTAATTCAAAAACACGTTCGCCCCAACTTATTCGTCTTTTGGGTTCTCTGCATTCTCCTTTTGGATTTCTTCCCATTGCTCGTCTGTCAAGCCCATCAAACGACTAGACAAGTAGTTAGCAATTTCTTGTGTGCGCGTTGTGTCCAAATCTTCCAAGACTTCCATTTGCTCGTCATCAAGGTTTAAGATAGCGCGCAAGAATGCGAGCGTCGCAGTGATAACCGCAATATTTGCTTTAAACTGTTCTGTTGCTGGTGCGTCTTCGTCAATGTCAGAGATTTTAGCAATTTCGAGCTGAAACTCATTCATTCGTCGAATGTTGCGGTTTGACGTTAAGATTACAAAAGACTTCTTGCCTAACTCTTTAATTTTTATGTTTTTGATTTCCATTTTTTAAACTCCTCAAAATAAAAAGGTCGCATTTTAAATGCAACCTTGAAAAATAAAAGTTAAGCAGCTATAACACTGCCTAACCTACGTACTACAATTATCCTGTATGGCTTTCAGAACCTGCTGCTGCGGCTGTATAGCCACCGAAGACTTCTTTTAACATGTTTGCTTTTTCAAATTTGCTATCTCCTGAGTAGTAAATCTTGTGTGTTTCGTCACCAAACGCAGCAGTTGTCAAAGCGTTGTACGTCATGTTATCGTCTGAACGAGTTTGTGCCGTATCTGTATCAGTACCCACGTTTTGAGTGGTTTCTTGGAAAATTCCGTCACCAAAACCAAAGAACACAGAATTCTTGCGGTCAAGCGTTTGTGATTCGATTAGCACCGCAACGTGTGGCTTATGGCCTTGATAAACAAATCCACCCTTTCCATCAGGTTTGTACCCTTTTAGTTTTTGTTTTAGCTCGAAAGCTAGGTTGTTAAAGTCAAATGCGACTTGTGGAGCGCCAGGCGCTGTGTAAACGTCTTGTACCTTGTTATTTCCTGGCACTTTGGTCACAGAGCCTTCCAAATTTGTGATGTTGGCGGTCTTCGTACCAAACATAGAATCGTCAATTTCAACGATTCCACTTTCGGACAATCCATTCTCGCCCTTAATCAATTTTTGGTTGTCGTCAACTAATGCGACAGTAACCATTTTTAAACCTACAATTGCCATGCAGTAATTCTCCTTTTTGTTTTTTAATTTATTAAGTTTTCTTTTGACACATAAAAGACCGCCGTCATCTGGAAAGTGTCGGGGTCTGTCGCGTGTCCTCTAATATCGTTAATCGACCAATGATGTTGCTTTAGCAATTTCAAAAGCCGATTTTCAAATGCTTCAATGTCAAAATCCAAATCTTGTTTATAAAAAATCTGGATTTCGATTTGTGTTGTTTTGCTAAAAAAGCTATTGTTCCCAATCAATCCAAGGTCGGCATTAACATCTGTAATCAAGATGATTGTCTCGTCAATGTTTTCTTGTTCCTCTTTCGGGAGATTGCTAGTATATACTTTCTGTACTTCGCTGGTTGTCTCATCGTCTAATAGCTTTTTCATTTCCAAAGTTGCAAGCATAGACTAACCTCTCTTTCTTAGGATTTTTTGGTATTCTTCTTTTTCAGCTGCTAAAACTTCCTCTAGCACCTCTTTTGATTGCTGTAACTCTGTCACGAAGTGGTCGCCTGTCAATTTCTTCGAGCCGTCGTTTAGCCAACGCGCTATATTCGCATTCATGCCATCGCTCCAGCCGACAGAAGATACTCCGGTCTTACGATTGTCAACATCTGACTTTTGGATAACAATGTCATCAGCTAAATGTTCTCGACCTCCACTTTTTCGCTTGTGGTCATAGTGCTTCTTTCGTGTAGTCTCCTCAAGCCTTTCTTTAAACACAAGTGCCCCTGCGCTTGTGATTTTTGCTTGCTCGTCTGGTGTCAAGTTAGTTAGCTCTTTGACCTGCTTCAACCAATCCTCAAGCGCGCTATCTAATCCAACCATTACGCGCCACCTACCTTTTTCTTCGCTCGTAGCGTGATAAAGTCGTACTTCCCAAAGCCCTCTGTATCGTCGGGGCTTATGGTTACAATGTCATAATTAACGTTTTTAATTTTGACTTGCATTTTGCTATGCACTTTTTCATTATGTCGAATACAAATATTAAACGTGTCGTCTAATCCGCTCTGCTTCGCTAAGTAAGTTTGGTTCTGCGTGCGCTTGACTGGTCGATAATGTAGAGTAAATAACTCTGCGAATTTTGGGATATTCACTCCAGCTGCGTTTGGGGCTGATTTGATTTCTCCAAAACTAGCTACTTTGCTAAATTCAGAAGGTAAATAGCGTTTAGCCATTTTCTACCTCCTCCTCTTTAAAAACGTCATACATACCCCGCAACTGCCCAATAATGCTGTTAGAAGTTAAGTTGATAGGATAGGCTTGAGCGTCAGACAAACTTAAGCGGTATTGATAGTACGAACCAGCTATCGCAATCACTGCAACGTCTAGCAGAGAAGCGACATCTTCTCGAGCATAAAATTTTCCTGACTTGTCCTCGCCTATCGCATTCTTAACTGAGTGTTCGGCAGCTTCTAAATAGCCTTTGATGAGGACGCTATCTTCGCCCTCGTCAAGGTTCATAGCTTTGTTAAACCGTGCAATGTCAACGCTCATAGCTTACCTCTATTCTGATTTTTTCAAGTTTGCTTCTTGGTCTGCGATTGTCTTAAATGACGCTGCCACGAATGCTTCTTGGTCTGTTGTTACAACGTCGAAGCGGTCAATGACACGGATTTTAGTTTGGTCTAAGCTGAACGCGTCACCAGCGACGTTTGACGCTTCGATAGACATGCTCTCACGGTCGAACAATGTTACTGCTTGTTTGAGGTCTCCGAAATAAAGTGGATGTGCTCCTGCGTTGTCAGCCAACCAACGGTCAGCAATTTCAATCACTTGTTTACCTTCGAGTAGATAGCGTTCTGGTTGCGTTGGGTCGCGTTGTAGCAAGTAGTCGCCCATTGCATTTTTAACTTTTGCGAGAGTAGCAAGTCCGCTTGTATTCGTCATAAAGAATGATGTAGAGCGAATTGCAGGGTCAACGCCTTTCAAAGCAAGGTCTTTGATGTCGTCAAATTTAGTAATAGTTGGTTTGCTTGGAAGTGCTGCGATTTTTTCCAAAATTGCTTTGTTGCGAGTAACAACAACTTTCTTAGCAACCCAAGAATTGAGCCAAGCCAAGATGTTTTCAGCAGTATCTTTCAACAGGCTGTTAGTTGCTGTCAGCATACCTGCATAGCGCTTGATAGCATACTTGATAAGAGCTAACTTAGGCGCGTCGATATCTGAAATGCTTGTAGTTTCATCTTCCAGATTTGCAAGAGCTGTGATGTCAGCCCATTTCTCATAAACGCGAGAGCCTGATGTCGTTGAAACAGATTCCACTGTTACATACTCTTGTAATGAGTTGTATTGACGAACTAAGCCGTGGATTGCAGTTTGAATATCTTTTGGAATTGTCAAACCTGCATTAGTTCCGTCGTCTTCCTTAGAACCAACTGCGGCGTTCCGATAAGTACCGTTCAAAAGATTCTTAAAGTCTTTGATAAAGACATTCTTTGCTGTTTCTTCTTCATCAGTCAAAGATTCTACGTCTTTATCGTCCATAGCTGCCACCTTAGCAGCGCGCGCTTCTACTAATTGTTCACTCAAGGCGTCGCGACGCACTTTTGCGTTGTCACGTTGATTTTTGAGAGCTTCAAACGCTTCTGCTGAAAAATTATCATCATTCAAAGCGTTATTGATTTGCTCGTTGAGGTCTTCTACTCGGTGTCCTGCCTCAATCCAAAGAGCGTTTAAAGTGTTAATATCCATTTAGTTTTCTCCTTTTTTGTCTAACAAAATAGCCAGTTTCTGTTCTCTTAACGAGTTCTTAGGCTGACTTGGTTGTTTATTCATTTTTTCTTTAGCAATCAAATTTTTAAATTTATTGATTGCTGCTTTGCTTGGCAGTTGGTGGACTGCGTTTTCAAAAGTCGGTTCGTCGTCAGATTCGTTAAACATAATTTCATCTGCAAAGCCTTTATCGACTGCAACTTTGGCATTCATCCAAGTTTCGTTCGACATCATCTGTAAGATGTCTGTCTGACTTAAGCCTGTTTTCAGCTCGTAAGCTGCTGCGATTGATTCGTCAATGCTATTCAACACTCCGGATTCGTGCTCTAAGTCGTCAGAATTTCCAACAGTCGAAACTAACGCTTTATGTATCATCATTTGGCTTGTCGGTGACATTCGCACTGTATTTCCAGCCATAGCAATGACACTTGCTGCGCTTGCTGCTAAACCTTGGATATTGACTGTCACAGCTTTTCCGGAATCCTTTAGCATAGTATAGATTTCACTCGCTGCAAAAACGTCTCCGCCATTCGACGCAATATTTAGCGTTATTTCGTCGTCTTCGTCATTTGCGATAGCTTGCTGAACCTTGCCCGGATATGTACTAGACATACCGAACCATTCATAAAACTCGCCTACGTCATTCGAGACAACGTCGCCTTTAATGTCAATTACCCCCATTTCCCTCACCCCCTTTCACTTGCTTAATAAGATTGTTTGGATTTTCGGGTTCTGGTAAGTCAGCTGGAACAACTTCCGCCCGTTGCAGCATATACAAGCCTTGATTTTGAGCAACTGTGCCATTCTTGACAAGCTCGTTAACGCGCTTGATGTACGTAAATCCCATCGGGTCAACGGCAGGGAATAAATCGCTGTCTATCTCTGTGCCGAGCTTATATTCTAGCTCGCTTAAAAAAGGTCTCAAGTAACGACTAACCGCATTAGCATACATGCTGGAAATCATCTCAATAGAGGACTGTTGGTCTCCTTGCCCGCCTAAATAGCTGTCTGGAATCCCGTAGACCTTTGCAAATTGCTTGCTTGTCCAATCTGTCTGACTTAACAGTTGAGCAATATTGGATTTGATTTCTATTGGCGTAAATTCTTCCAAATCGTCCAGCACGAGCGGGCCGCCTGTCATTTGGTTCATCACTGAGCGAGAGCGTGCCTTCTTCTGTTTATCAGATAACAACCCGCCGTTCTTAATTTTCAAAACCCCGTTCATTTTGAGGGAATTTCTTAAAGCGCTCATAGTGAGGTTGTCAGATGATTTCTGTATTTTCATCTCACGCTCTAAGGCAGCTAGCGGACTAACTCCAGTCTTGCCACCGTCCACAGATAACAATCTAAAATGTAGTATGTCGTTTTGTGGGACGTATAACTTAGACGCGATTTTAGGGTCTTCAAAAGTGATATTGTAATAAAGCCCGTTCTCGTACTCTAAACGGTTGACCGTTACTTGTGACGGCCTCAAAAATTCCCACTTCACGTCTCCGCCGTTTTCATTGCGCCAACGGTAAGCAAAGGCTTCTCCGCCCAGCAATAATTGGGCAAAGATAGCTTGATAAAAGCCATGTCTATTTGCGTTAACGCTTGGATTATCTAAAATACCTTGCGTCTTCTTACGCTTAGCGGTTAGACGTGCATTTGCTAAGTCGCTTGATAGCTGGTTGATGACGGCAAACAAGTCCGAGTTTTTCAAGGCGTTCTTAGCGGACACCCATTCGCTACCAGAGAGGAATTGGTCAAGATAGCTTGCGCCATCTCCACTAAAAAACCGGTCTAAATCAGCCGGTTTCTTTTCTTCTGCTAAGTTTAAAAAAATAGGTGGTTTAAATATCGGCATAGGTTCACCTCCTTTCTATTTACTTGAAATAGCTCTAACAATAGCTTCAACAATTTCATAAATAACAGAACCGACAACCATAATTAGAGTTATCATCATAAGAAAAAAGAATGGAGATAACGCAAACCCAATTACTGACCCCAAAATCACTAATAACACACTCATTTATCTTCCTTTCTAGGCGCTAATTCGCTAATCAATCCGGCCAAAATAAACGTAATAGTTAAGCAGATGCCAAACACCAACCAACCTGCAAAATACATTGTCACATTGATTGTGATTGCTGCTGCAAAAAACATAATGACATCAAAAAAAGCCCATAATAGGCTGAAAAATGTTTTAAAAATCTTCATTTTCTCCCCAATCTTCGTCAATTAGTCCAGATTCCGCAGATTCAAACCATTCTCTAACGGCTTCCGCGGACATGTGCTCTACCATATAGCTTTTATCATTCACAAGCCCGTAGTCTTCGTAATGATACATAGCTTGATACATAGCGTCGATAATAGCGTCTACTACGTCAATCTTCAAGGTTGATTTCATCTTGTCAACCTGTATACCGATGTTATCCTCTTTGACAACAGCGTTTATTAACGCCTTTTCCATAATCTTATCGTCCAAGCGAGTGATAGAGCCCTCCACAAAGACCTTTTGCAAGAACTTAGTCGGGTCTTTCAGCTCGCTTGTGCGTTGTCTAATTGGCATAAGCGGATAGCTTGTATTCAGTTCGAGGGCTTTAATTACCTTAGTCACGCCCATAGCGTCGTAGCCAAAGAAGATGACTTCAAGTTGGTTATCCTCTATGTAGTTTACTAGCCAATCAAATACTTGGTCGTCGTTGATAAGCCCTTGTGGGTGACTGGTAATCGTACAGTAACCCTCTTTCTCTAATTCTCGGTAGTTCAAGCCGTCTTGCTTTTCTTTAGCTCCAATACTTCCCGCTTGATTCCACGGAATAAAGGAGTGCTGTTCTACGTGCCACTTCTCCTCGTTGTCATGCGGATAGACAAAAGCAAATGCCGTATTATCCGAACTCATAGAATAGTCAACGCCCACATACACGCGCCGTCCTGTTCTTGGGAAGTCGTCTACAACGGCTTTCTCAATATCTTCTAAATTTAGAAAGCTATTAGAATCAGCGTTTAACCAGCAATTCATATTCTTCACTTGGAAGTCTGCCGGTTTCCCCATTAACATTTTCTTATCTCGCTCCGATATAAGCCCTCTAAGGAGCTTATCGTGCTTGTCTGGTAGATTAAGCAGCGGATTGCTTTTAGCCCACGTATCAGGCTGAAATGTCTCTTCTAGGCTATCCTGCGTCCAAACCAAACAAAGCTGGTCGTCACTTGCTCGGTCAAAGTCTCGTTCCATAACTTCAATAAGTTTTTTCTGCTCTTTGTGAAACGGTACGTCTGGCACTTGGTAAGATGTGGATATTTCCACGAAGCGAGCGCCCGGCGTGTTGATTTGCCCAGAAGTGATTTTAGAAATGCCGTCATCTCTAGTCAATTCTCCTACCTCGTCTGCTATAGCTAGTAAAAAGTGATTCGAGTCAAACTTGCCAGATTCAAACGATATCGTCTTGATAACGTTGTTATCGTTCGCCGCCTTAATCTCTCGTGAGTATAGCTGCAAATTCATCTCTTGCGCTAGTGACTTAAAAGGTTCTTTCTCAATCACTTTAGCCATCATGCTTTTGACATAACCGAATAGCTTCATAGTTTGGTCGAAGTTGATGGAGCTAATTAAAAAGTCCTGATTTGACAAACCAAGACTTTCGATTAAAAATGCATGACATTTTAAAATACCAGCCAACATTGTTTTCCCTTGCGCACGCGCGATTGATAGGACTATATTCTTAAAACGTGGCAAACCGTCTAACGAGCGCCACCCCTCTATCTGACTAAAGATAAACTTCTGCCAGTCCATAAGTTCCAACGGCTCGTCTAAATTGTCAATATTAGGCACTAAGTTAGCAAATTTCAAGAAGTTCTTAAAATGCTGCATGGAATAGCGATAAGGAAAATCCTCTTGACCTTGCCGCTCCAAATCTCTGAGATGACGAAAGCAAGCGAGCTTGATTGGATAACCAGAAATAATCTTACCGTCTAAAACATCAAAAGCGTATTTCGTTCCGGGGTCGTTGTATTTTTTCCGGACAAAAGAAAAATCGATACTTTTATAAGCACCGATTACATCTTTTGTTTTTGTTAAATCAATTTCAGTTATATTTCCTCACCCCTTTATCACGCTTTCCAACTCATTATATGGATTCTCACTCTGTAGACCCTACAACTTAGTTGTATCTAATTCATTATACCCATCGCCCTCTTCATCCTCAAAGAATGTTCCTACATTCTCATAATCCGATTCATCCTTATCAAGAGATTCTTCATCATCGTATAAAGAAATGATTGGCATGCAACTATAATCAGATACCTTCTTAGTCATTTTAGCAAACTCCCTAAGAAAAACAAGCTGCTCATCAGTACATGTCAAATAAAAATCAGTTGAATCGTCACAACCTTCGATAGAAACAAATATATTTTTAGACATACTATATCACCTCCTTTTTTGTTCGTCTTGAAAATAGCTTGGCAGGATTCGAACCTGCGCCTCTAAATTAAAGATTTAGCGTGCCACCTCAATCACCTCAAGCCATCAGGCATTAAAACTTCTTACTCTGCCTGCACGGGTAACCCATCTCCGCAGTTTTTGGCGTAGTTTTTCTGACGTCGCGACCGTCAAGGTGTCTATAAAATATTATTTTCCTAAAAACTCTTTGAGCAGTTCTGCAGTTGATATTTTCTCATTATCCGCGCTAGCGACCGCTAAAAGGTCTTGCCTGCCTTTTGGTGTCAATCCCAACTGCACACCTATTTTGTTCAAAGTATCTACAGTATCTTTCATAGTTGCTACTGCTGGATTCTTTTTGTATCCCAAAAACTGCTCGCCCAAAATCTCGCCGCTTCCCTGCGCTTGAATGGGTCTTGTGATGGTTTGCTGTATGCCATTTTCTTTTATATCTTCGTAGGCTAACTTGTAAATTTCGTAATTTGTGCAGTAGGTTTCAACCAAAAAGCTATCTATCCTTTGTACCTTTTCGGTGCTCTCTAAAAACGGAACGATTTTGCGCCAAGTCTCCCTCGCAACTGTTCCCAAATAGTTCGGCGGGTCGCTGGGTAAACGCCCTTTGTTCTGCCGATAGTAAGGATTTTTAACCAAGCAACTTCACCTCCTAATCCGTCCCCCGTGACACCCCATAAAAATCTAAAAAATTGGCGCGTGATGTAAGACGACATCTTGTCGCGGCTCTCTTACTCCCACAAGGGATGGGGGGGGTTTTAAAAAATTTATTTCCTCATCAGATTTGCAATAATTTTTATGTCTTTTATTTCTCTTGCGTTTCGTTTCAATTCGTTGCTTTGACCTGTACCATAATATTTTTGTTCCCACTTTGTTTTCAGCTTGTGACAATCACTGCATGCTGTCGCCAAGTTTTTTAGCTCCGCTTTTAGAGCTGGATTGAACTCAATTGGCACGATATGGTCTGCTATTTTGCTATTGGCCGTTACCCTGCCTTGTGCTAGGCAGTAGAGGCAAATGTAATTATCTCTCTTTAAACAATTCAATCTCAACGAAGACCAAATGCTCTTTCGATAAAAACTGTATTGTTCTTTCTTGCCTTCGTCTTGATTGCGTTTGTATTTGTTGTATCTACTTCTGCTATAGCGTTCACGCTTTGCTCTAATCTCTTGCTCTTGTGCTTTGTGCTTATCACAGCACAGACTATCTCTATCTATCAATGCGTGGCAACCTGCCACCTTACAACGTTGTATTCGCGGCATGTTACGCCTCCATAAAATATTTGGCGTCAAGGCTGCACAGACGCCAGCATACGAAATGGAGATACCATCCTTTTTTATTTTATAGTACAGCCTTTTTATAACCGCAAATGTCATTTTTAAGAATGCCGGCTTGTAGCGAACATCGAGAAATTCTACAATTCTTTTTTTGTCAAAATTCTTAATCGGATTCTGCCGATGTTACTACAAGAATCCAATTATAACTCAGGAAAGGAGAGGCTTGATTGCCTCACCCTCAATTCTTGATACTACCATTCTAGCAGATTTCAGACTTCATGCTTGTGCAATCACTATCATTTACTATCAATCCTGAAAGAATGACATCAAGTTCTTTCACTGCTTGCTTTTTTAAACGATAATAAGTAGGCAAGCTCATACCTCCCATACTATCGCAAATATCATTTGCGTACATTCTATTGATGTATGTCATTCTTAATATCGTTCTATGTTTCGGATTTTTCAGCTTATTGATAAGTCTACTAAGTTCGAGTTTCCTGTTAATAACCTCATTAGTGTCTTGCTCAATAGCTTCTTTCATCACGACTAGCTGAGTATAAACATCATCAATCTTGCGAGTTTGTCCGCCTCTGACTTTATCTGCTTGAAACTTCTGACTAGAGAGCAAACCTGCTTCTAACTCGCTGATTTCGTCAATTCTGCTTTGAATATCCATATCAAGATTTTGTAGCTCGTTCAAGAGCTCTTTAGCCTTGTTCACTCTCTGTCTCCTTTGTGGTATAATAGTCTTTGTGGAAACTATTAGTCGAGGTAGAGAGTGCCTTGGCTTTTTTGTTATTTATTATAAAGCACAACGTTACTTGAATGAGTATAATATTCTTCGCCGTTCGTAAATGTTACTCTAATGCTATCTTGCTTGTCGTATTTCGCCCACGCCTTGACTTTCCCTTTGACAATGCGACCGTCAATGAGTTTTACTTCCGCATACTTGAAATTAAAGGTCGTTCCTAAAATGTCTTTATTCCCGCAACCCGCAAGCAATCCAAGTGCGACCGTTAATAATGCTAGTATTTTAAAATTGGTTTTCATATTCCGCTCTCTCCTTTTCCTCAATCAGCCAGTCCAGATTCTTTCTGGTTTTTTTGTTTCGCGCTTCATTTTTCGTGAATCGTCATATATGGTTCTTTTAACTTTACACGACCACATTTTTTACATCTTGCACAACCAAACAGCCAATGGTCAGAGACATTAACGTAATAATGCTTGCAGAAGAATATTCTTGTATTCCTTATAGTTCTTTTGAAAAATGTTCTTGATTCATATTTTATTTTGTCTAAAAAATCAAACATCTCTTACTTCTCCTGTAATTCTATTTTCTTTACCCCAAAACACACAATATGGTTCTGGGTTGCTGTCTGCGTAAAGTTTAACGCAAGAATATTCCCATTGGCTTTTCGTGTATGGATAATGCTTTGGTCTGTTTCTCATTTGACCTCCTCAATTTTATCTTTCATATATATATTTATTTTACCAAGTTCGATCATCAATGAATAGCGTCTTGCAGTCTAGACATAGCATGATGCTGGCAGGCTTTTGTAAGCCAGTCGAATTATCAATATGATTCCAATCAGTGTGATGATGCATTGAAAATGTCGAATAACAATTCGGACAAATAAGTTGATTCATTCTTCCACCCCCTCAGCTTATCTTATGACTTTCAAGATTTCCAAATTCCTGACCATAATTGACAAAATAAGAACCAATCAGAATGGCGTCTGCTTCGTCGTCTTTGACTTGCTTTTTAAACTCTCGCTCGACGGTCTCGATAGACTGTTTTTTCATTGACTTCTTGCTGCGGTCTTTGTAGCTAAATTTCCAGTACTTGCGCCAAGTCGACACATTGACGAAGTAAATCTCGTCAGCTACTAAACGCCCTAGAATCATTCCTGTCACAATCCCGATTTTAATCATGGATTGCTGATTTGGCCCCATGACACTATTCTTCTCAATCACAATGCCATCAAACGGCTTATCATATTTTTGGAGTGCTCTAAGCTGTACTGTTTTCAGCTCGCTAGCCATGATTTTTGCTCGCTCATAAAATGATTTTTGCTTAGGCTTGACCACTCCGCTTTTAACAAGGGCTAAGCCGTCATAGATAGCCCAGCCTGTTCCAGTCGTGGAAACATCAAGCGACATTGTCAAATTGCTCATTGCAGCTCTCCTTTTAGACCGCAGAGGTCAAAGAGATTTTGTTTGTTTAACTCAATATATTCAAAAAACGCTTGTAGTTCGGCAAGTTTTCTTTTGTCTCTCTTGACACCCAGACTACTATGATACTCAGTAGCCTCATTAGGTACAGCCCTAATGTCTAACCAATAAAGCGGTTCAAACACATCTCCGTTCTCGTCAAGAGATGGCTCTGCGTCTTGGTTACGAAAGACTGCTTTTATATCATACTCAATCATGTTTTTGATTATGATTTCTTTGTTCTCAATCTCAATGATAATTGAGGTTTTGGGTACGTTTATCTTTGTTATCATTAGCTTATTTTCCTTTTCAAAAATCGCGACTGCCACTTTGTGAGATTGGCTAAATACGGGCAGTCGCTTTATTCATCCAAACGGTCACAAGACCGATTGACACATTTTCTAGTTCGCTTTTATCGTGGTTCACGGCACGTTGGCTTTTATTCTGATAATCGGTTAGGTATCGCATAAATAAATTATCTAGCTTTCTCCGGTTCCCAAGTTATGATAAAACCTTGTCGGAAATAATAAGGTTTATTTTCATCCAAAGAAACTATCTTTGGGGTTTCTGTTCTGCGGTCAATAACAAGCTGCTTTAATTCTTTAGCTTTCATAGTCCCTCCTTAAATTTGTTCATCAAATTTCTCCAATCAAATCATTCAAACTGATAACTGCATCTAGTTTTTTCTGACTTCGGCAGAAGTCGCAATGACCGCACTTTTGAGGCCTTTGTTTGCCTTGAATAACATCCCAAACTTCGACAATATCGGCTTTTAGGTTGCCTAAACCTTCTTCAAGCCATTCTTCGTCGATTTTTAGGATATCTTTATCAGGAACGTTTTCTTTGCTGACTGCGACAATAAGAGGCCTAAACTCCTTACCTGTCATCTGTTTTAATAATTCGCGATATAAAGCCAGCTGTCCATGATAGCCAAAATTCAAAATGTTATTGACTGCCGCAGGAACTCGTTTTCTTAAATCTGCGTTCCATTCTTCGGAGTAGATAGATTTCATAGTTTTCAAATCCACGAAATAACCTCTTGACAAATTGACACTATCAAGTTTCCCTTTGACTGGCACGCCTTCAATCTCGCCATAAACAATCATTTCTTTTTCGACTTCATCGCTTGGGTAGCCGTGATATAGACGATTGAAGCCGTCATCATCTTTTAAGCCCTCAATCATCTTGTCGCCGATAATAAAGTCAGACTTTAATTTCCCTTTGTTCTTGCCAGTTTTTGCAAGCAACTTATCACCATTCTCTGCCATAAACTTTTTATGCGCTTCTGGGTTTTCAAAATAGCTGTGTACATAGTTTCCGAGTAGGAGAGGGGTGTCGTCCCGTTCTTCTACCCAATCGCCACTATCAACAGCGTAAGCTTTGGCTTGACATTGCTTGTAGCGTTTATAATGCGAGTAGGACAGACGACTAGTATCTTGATAATAGTTCTCTTGTGTTAGTTCAACCATTACATCAAATCCTCAAGTTCTTTAAATAATTCGCCTTGCTCGCCGTCCAAAACTTCTCCCGTTTCTTTGTCGACTTTTGGTGCGGTTGTTTCCGTTTTGGAAACATCCACTTTATTTTGTGATTCTTCGACTACTGGATTTTCTTGATTCTCAACGCTTTCCTTTTTGGAAACGGTTGGATTCCCAAGAATGCTGTCAAGACTTTCGGTCTCTTGCGGTGTTATGTCTTTTACTCGACGTTCGTTGTCGTATTCGTTTTCAGTGGTTCGATTAACTGCGTCGATAAACAAATCGTTGTCGTCGCTAGTGTTAAAGAATTGCTTAGCTGCCCGATTGATAACTGTACGCTTAGCCATTTCTTGCGGAAAGTCGTTTTGAACGTTTTTTGTTTTAGCTTTTGACCAAGACTTGTCAATTTCTTTTTTAGTCATAACCGTCAAAACTTTTTCGCCATTCTGTTTTTCAATAATGCAATATGCTCCGATGATTTCGTTGTCTGCATTCGTCCAGTCTGTTTCGTGGCTGACAAATACTTTGCGTCCGTTTTCGTTTTTGATTTTAAAGTCGTCACCTTTGTAAATAACTTCCGCATAAATATCTTTGACTTCCGGCAGCTGCTTAACTACTTTCATTGTTCCAAAGTAAGAGCGGGTCAATTTGACCGTTGTTCCGTAAGGTACGAAATAACATTGTGTTTTCGCTGGACTAAGCCCTTGCGTAACCATATCCAGCAAAGCGTTATAAATGCTTTCATCTGTACACTTTTCAAGCAAGTTCCCGCTGCTAGAATTTTTCAAAGCGTAGTAAGCAGAGCTAAGAGCATTGCTCACGCTGTAATTAGGCGCTATCTTCAATCCCTCGCTTTTCATAGCGTTAATTCGATTAGCAACGCTTGAAGTCACTTGTTTTTGAGTTAGTTCATTTGTCATTTTATTTTCCTTTCGTTTCGACACGTTGCAGTGCCATTTTCAGACTTTATTTTGTTCGGAGGTATAATTATACTTGCGATATATTTTAAGTCGTCAGAAATAACATCTTGCTTTATTTCGAGACCTTAAAACGCATTTTAGCACGTTCAGATAGTGCTCGTTTTTGCTCTGCCGAAATTTTTCGTTTCGGTTTGGCAAACGGACTAACATCTGCTTCAAGCATTTTAGCTTGAATGTAAATCCGATTACCTCGTTCATCAAATTCTTCAGATAAGATTTCATAAAGTTCAATACGCTTTTCAATTTTGGTAATATGTCTGCGTACACTTGTTTCAAAATACCAACAATTATCCAGTTCATCATAGCGGATAACTGTCTCACGTTCTTCTGGTAGATATACCATATTATTTTCTCCTTTTTCTAAATAATTCCATAACTTTTCGCTTTTTCGATAGTCGGATTAAAATATTTACTCTCTGCTTCTTTTCTGGCTTTGACTGCTTCGTCAAATTCCCTGAACCGTTTATAAAAAACGGTCTTTCCTTTAAATGCTAAATACGCCTGCCACAATCCTCTAGAATTGTCAAAACGAACTCCCGTCACTCCGCTTTTATTATTTTTATATAATTTTTGCGAAGAAATCAATTTAACATCTGTCCCTTTTTCGACAGCGTAGCGTGGTTTATTTGCCTCTGTTGCTTTTTCAGTCAAAATACTCTGTCTGGAAGCTGCTCTTTCTTTCAATAAGCAAGTACAGCTTCGAACCTTTTTTCTTTTGTCTGTGGTAGTCAATGAGCTGCCACGCACCACTTTTTTATTCCCACAATCACATTGACAAAGCCAATATACTGCTTTATGAGTTGTTTCTGCACGCTTGATAACAGTCAATCTACCAAACCGTCGCCCTGTTAAATCAATTAGTTTTGGCATGTTATTTTCTCCTCTTTGTCTTTCTTAAATTCCAAATCTCACGCTTTAGCCGTTTGTTTTCTTGCTGCAGCGCTAAGATAATATCCTGTTGTTCATTGATAACCTCGCCCAGCTCATGTCCAAGATGTAAATAGTCAGCGCGCCAGTTGTCAATCTCTGCTTGTTTGTCGCTTGGGTTATAACCTGCCGTCTGCGTATATGGATTCTGCTTATAGATGTCGTTGTGACACCGAAAGCAAATCCCGTCTGTTGGTTCAAACATATTAGTCCTCTTTTTGACTCATCCTTTTATAAGCGCACATATACATCAATCGTTCCAGACTGTACATAGCAGCTTCGTGAGCTATTCTTTTCATAGCTTCTTCTGCGGTAAAAGCTCCACCTAAAAAATCAGTAGTAATTTCAATGATTTTTTGACTAAATTTTATTTCATTCTTAATCGCTTGCTCTTCTAGTGATTCTAGTTCTGTATTTTCCATTTGTTTTTCTCCTAGATGTTTTATTTTGTGAAAAATCTATTCACAATCGTTTCGAGTGGTTTATTCAGAATCCACGCGCACATTTGGAATGGATTAAATTGTCGTTTTGGGTCTTTCTCGCAAATCGCTGCGAATTTCTGATATTGTTCTAGCGTTAGCTGCATATTAAACTTCTCTGCGAACCAGTCCTTAAAACAGTCGTATAATTCCATGTTTTCGGCAACTGGGATTTTTTCTTTCCGTTCCTGTTCCGAGTGCTCGTTTGACCATTCAGGAATATTCCCGTTTTGGTCTTGCTTTTTACGATTGCGATTGGCTTCGTGTAGCTGTATCGCTTCTAAGGTTGTTAACCCTTTATTCGCAAAACTGCGAGCTGTTGCATTGAAATATTGCATTGTTCTCCCGTTATTCAACACACACATTTTCAAAATTTCATAGACTGCTTCTGGTTCAAATTTATCTACAGCTACCCAATCTGTTATTTGCTGGATTTCGATAGGTGATAACAATCTACCGAAATTTTCTTCAAATCGTTTTATCAACTCTGATAATTCCATATTTCCTCCCTACTATATATAATCAACAGTAGACATTGACGACGACGTCTTTGTCATTCAGTATTTTTTATTTTAGTATTTTGTCCGTCCGTACTTTGTATAATCAGTACTTTGTATATCGCAAGTTCTTCATTCGATGAAAATTCATTCGATGAAAATTCATTCGATGAAAATTCATTCGATGAAAAATTATGCTATGAATTTATGTTTCGCTTGATAGCAATTCATCTTTTACTTGCTTGTCAAAAGCGGATTTTGTTTGTGGATTCATTTTTTTATCGCTTGCAAACTTAAACCACTTGAATTTTTTATATCCCATAGAGCAACGTGTGCGGTAGATATACCCTGCTTGTATTAACTCTTTGAGCGCCGTCTTTGTCCGATTGGGAGGACTACTAGAATTCTTTATCAACTCGTCTAAATAAATATCCCAATCATCTGGCTTGCTTAAAATATAGAGCAGCAATCCACGCGCTTCCCACGATAATTCCTTGTCTTGGACAAAATCGTTATTTATTGCCGTGTATTTATCGTACGGATTTCTGAAATATTTTCTGCATTATCTACGTACCTCCCTCTAATACTGCCAGCTCGAACTCTTTTTCCGGGCCTCTGCTAGTTTGCGTGCACGCTCTCTGCGGTCATGCTCGATTGCACAAACTACGTACATTGCTTCAAGCTCTATGCGTTCATCTTCTCGTGCTTGCTGTTCTGCTCGTTTTTTAGCTTTGCGCCAATCAAGATGATTGCAGAAAGCACCAATCAAGAAGAAGAATGCTAGCGTTACTACTGCTCCTAAAATTTCACTCATTCGACACCTTCCGTTTTAATAATTCTTCTTTGATTTTGGCAAGCATGCGATTATCGGCTAAAAGGAAGATTTCAAAGTCCGAGGGCTTGTTTTCGTCCTCAATCATGTGCTTATTGAGAGCTATCTTGCCGTCAATCCACCCGATCATTTCAACCATTTATTCCACTTCCTCAATTTCAAATGCTGGGTTATCCCAAACGCCCAATTCTTCAAGTTCTGAACGAGTAAAGCTGGTTTGATACTCACCCGAAAACACCCTTAAATCGTCGATGAAAAAATCATTGTCGTTACAGTTTTTGTTTAAATAACCTTTTTCGTTTTGAGTTACAAGTTTAAGTCTAGCTGTGTACAGCTTCTCTTTCTCGACCTCGTAGCCATCCAGCCAAGCACGAGCGAAGATGTCTTGATTCTTGTAATTGTAGCGCTCCCCAAAATGCATCAGCCAGCTTGCAACCGCAAATGGAGCACTCTTACTTATTGAATCTCTCAAACTTCGCCTTTGTTTTTTACATTCTTCAATCCAATCAGCCACAAACTGCGGAATGACTGGCTTTTCTGGCTCGTCGATTTGGCTTATAATGCCTTTTGCATATCGAAGACCATCTTCGTAATTATACGGAAAACTAATGATGGGGCGTGGTAACGACAATGTTCTATCTATTTTCTTAATTGCTTCTTGTTTGTTCATTTATTGCTCCTCTTAACTGTAATAGTGTATTCTTCGCCCTCAAATTCGATGGGAACTTGTATGCTTTTTAAAGCGCCACCTCTATAATGTACTTCAAATAATTGGCGGATGATAAGCTCGCCGATTTCTTGAGGTGTTTCAAGTATGTTTTTCATATCATCCTCCCACTCCGTTCTCGTCCGCAATCCGCTTCGCTTCTTCTGCTTTCTGGCGCTCTTTCATCTGATAATCGCTATTCAGCTTGTTCAAGATAATATCCTGTGATGAGTTTCTATTTTGCAGCTTTTCAATTTCTTCTGTTTTTATTTTAAGCTCTGTTTTAAGCTCATTAATCTGTCGCTGCTGATGTTCTGTGGATGTGATTAAGCCGACGGCTAATAACAAAGTGACAAGCAATAAGCCAGTTAAGCCCAAACATACATTAGCGACCGAACGTTCATTGGCTCTTACTCGTTCATTCAGTGTCATTCCTTGCCCTCCACCAGTTCCTTGTTTTTGTAATCAATATCTAAAAATTTTCCTAGCCAGCCAATAATCTTTTTGTCGGGCAAACGGTCGTTTTTGCGATTAGTACAATAATTTGCAACGACTGCATCTAAAAAAATTCTGCTACTATTAAAATTTGGGTGCGCTAAAATGTGCTTTTTCAATCGTTCTGCAATTGTCGTATTCGGGACATATTTTAGTTGTTTTTTTATGTGCTTATAAAACATTCTAGCTTCTTCGCTCATTTTAACATCCCTCTCAATTGCTTTCGTATAAGTCCTTCTTTTGGAAAATCTGCTAGTCCCTTATTTCCGTTAATAACAATGAGTTTTCTCAACATTTTAGGGTTTTGATTGATTAGTTCAAGAGCTTGCTTAAAATTTAGACTTCTCACTCGGCTCATATAATGTCCTGAGCAAAATTCAAGATTGTTAACAAAACACTGTTTTATAAGTTCGTCCGTCCATGATTTTTTTATTTCGTACTCAACATTTAAAAAATCAAGCTCTTTTTTTATTTTTTTAAAAAGTGGATTTTTAGGATTTGTATTGATAATAATCATAAATACCCCTTTCCTTTCCTTCGAAAATATTCCCGACTACCTCAAAATTTCCACCGTGCGAAAAATTAGACATGTAATCCGTAACCCATCTATCATCATGAGGTTTCAAACGATAACTGCCCTTTTCGCTGTCGTAAAAGACTGTGTATAGACTGTCTAAAAGTCGTACTACATCCCCCTCAAAGATTTCTGTGCCGTTCTTATCTTTGATTCCTGTTGATTGCATGAGAACAACCTCATCTTTGTCAACTCTCATCTCTGTATGACGTGCAACATCTTCAATTCTGCAAATATCAACACTTCGCAGGTCATAATCAATAACCGTCACTTCGCACATCCATTTTAGGGTTGGCAACCACGCTCTAAATTTTGGTATCAATTCCATTCGCCTCCTCAAGCTCAATATGTATTTTAAGACCTGTAAATTCTTCAATTCCTTCTGATGTTGCGTTTCGCTTAAACAGCTCTATAGCGATTTCTTTATCATTTTCAAAACTTCCAAGCCAGCGGTCACAATCCCCGCATTGCTCGCAGTATTCTGGTTCCTCGTAGTGGTCTAACACGTACCAGCCGCCGAGGTGATTTTCGTATAAAAATTTCATCCTTCTACCTCTTTTTAAAAATTGTCATTCTGTCACCTTCAATTTTCATCGCACCTTTTGGCACGACTGAAAAAGTCAGGTTCTTCCAACCTTCGGCTAGCTTAGCCAATTCCCGCTCTACTACTTCGACTGGCTTCTTAGCCAGCTTATTCTTGTATTCGTTGCCTAGCCTATAATGGTCGCGCTCTCAGCGTTGGATAAGCGTTATTTGTGTGTGGTTTTGCATTTATCTTCCTTCCTTGCTTTTTTAAAATCTTTGCCAATTCTCGTTATACCAGTCTCGCACAGCGTCGCGTGGATAGCGTATCTGCGTTCCACGTCCTCTGTCGATTTTTGGAAAGTCTGAAAATTGGGCATAGCGGTCAAACGTTGTTGTTGAGCAGCCTAGCATTTTCATAACTTGCTGTTGAGTTAATTCAAGCGGAAGAGCTTTCTCAATGTCAAACATTTGACTAATTTCAAGCAGCGAATTTCGTACGCCGTCTGTTATTTTGTTTACAAACGTTAAAATAATTCCCTCTTCCATTTCTCCCCCTTTTCTTGTCTTTTGTGTTATAATCTAAGTAGTATTATTTGGTGTGCCACTCACTTGCGAGTGGCTTTTTTGTGCGTTCCAATCTGGTATAATAAATACAGAAAGGATAGAAATAATGAAACAACTTTTTAATCTCATCGGGTCAACTATCAAGTATTTTGCGACTAATTGGATTGCAATAGCCGCCCTTGCTATTTCTTATCTAAATTACCGTCAAAATAATTCTCAAATCGAAATAGATTCAACTGGTCAATCTGATTGGTTGTTATCACTTTTGCTAAACAGTGGAGAAAGTATCGTCAATGAAAATGGATTGCTTCATGTAAATTTGCGAATCATCAATTCTTCGGGCGGCGATATCAGTTTCTTTGATTTGATTGTTTTAAGCTCAAACAATAAGCAACTTACATATCATTGTCAAAAACAGCATAATGTATTTACTCGCTTAGAAGAACGATTGATTATTTCAGGATTAAAATCTGACTATGACATCATTGAATTAAATATCCCAGAAACTAATTTTGGTACTTTGAAATCTCATAGTCTAACTTCGTTAGATATCATTGTGCCAGCAGACGACATCAGTTCTGAATTATTTGTTTTCTTTAAAACAACCAAGAAAAATTGGGTGTTCCGTAAGAATAAAATAGGATATGTTAATTCTCCCTATCAATCATTTTCTGCGTCATATCGGGTGGAAGAATCAAATAAACCGAACTATAAGGAAGCTTTAGAAGTTTTGCGTAAACAATAGCTTGCGCCTTTGTCTCGAATCGCCTTTGAACTCCTAACACTCCATAACATATTTTGCCTTCCATTCCATTCATTTCCTTTCTTATTGCTTAGCTTTATCAGCTAATGCCTTTTCTTTTAAATAATCGAGACCGAAAGGGTCTTGCTTTATGTCTACGCATATTTTTTCAATCCGTGTAGCCTCTTCAATAAGCGTCTTTCGGTCTTTGTTTCTTGCTTTGAGCTCCAAATCAATGGACTCAAGGCTTTTTGCAATGCGTTCTAATATTTTCTTCATAATAGTTCCTTTCTATGCTATGTTATCCTGCTCAATCAGCGGTAAGACACCGTGTCCCTTCAACAACTCATACAAGAACAAGCGACCTTTCTGCGTCCATGTTGTCGTAACATGAGTGCGTGCTTGCCCTTTGCCGTCCACAAAATCAAAGGTTGCGCTATCTGTATAGCCTTTGCCCATGTATTTCTTGTACAAAATCCATTGTCCGTTAACTTTATGTTGCACTCCGAATTCGTGTAAGAGGTGGTTGAATTGTTTAGCGCTCATGCCGTAATCAGCAGCGATTTGTGTCACGCGCAAACTAGCTTTGCTTTCAATGATTAAGTCAAGGTATCTAGCTTGCTTCTGCGCTTCTTCAAGCTCAATTTCCAATTGAGACACCTTTTGGCGCTCTTCCTTAAGTTGAGTTGCAAGATTGATGATGGTGTCTGGCGACAAAAGCACCTCTTCAATTTTGCTGTCTGTCAAGTAAGCTCCATGCTTGCGAATTGTTGGTAACACCTCACTAGTTACCCAGCGTTTAAATTCCTTCGCCTGCGGCAATTTGCTGGATAGGATAAGGGAGTAGAGACCCGATTCGTTGATGATGGTCATGTTACGATTTTGACCTGATGCACTGAATTGGTGCGTCAGCTTATCATCTTCATCAACATGATTTCTAATAGCGTTATCCGTTCTTGCATACCCCAAAATCTCTGCCACGTCCTTTCCGACAAAGTAAGGCTCGTTGTCAATGGTTACTGTACGGACTTTCTGCCCGTGGAAATTAAAAATCTCGTTCATAAAATGCCTTTCTATGTTGGTCTTGTTCAACTTGAATTAAATTCAAGTTGAAGTGTAAAAAAATTAAGTTCCTAACAAATCCGAAGAATGTACATTGTAGAGTTTGCAAATTTCAATCAAGTTTTTCGTTGAAATAGAAAAGATGTTCTTTTCCCACGCGCTAACCGTTTGAGAAGATACTCCAACAGTTTGACCAAATTCTTTTTGGCTCATTTTGTTTTTTGCCCGAAGCTCAAGAATTGAAATTTTTGGTTTTAATTCTTCCATGTTTTCGCTCCTTTCTTTTATTTTATAGCTAGCTAAGGAATCGAACCTTAGTGCACCACTCTAGCTCAAACTAATTATGCGATATTGTACTCTGTTCTAATGTCATTCCACATGTCGCTCATAATTCCATTATAATCTCTATCAATATCTTCATCTGTCATAGTAAACTCGTCTACTGTTATGTGCTCTGTTTTATAATAAGAGCCTCTATCGTCTTTATATTCAACCTCATACATATCATATACTTTAATTGAATATGTAAGTGTGAATCCGTTTAAATCAAAATCGTAATCACGTTTAACAAATATTTTATTTCCTGTTTTTACTGCTTCCATTTTTTGTTTTCTCCTTTTATTTATCTTACAAGTCTATTATAACTTGAATTTAATTCAATGTCAATAGTTTTTTTGATTTTTTTTCAAGTTTTTTTAGTTTTTTTAAAAAAATACTTGAATTTGTTTCAAATTTACTATATAATACAATTGTAAAAGAAATAAAAAGGAGAGGCAATGGATATTAAAGACAAGCAAAGAGGAGCTAGATTAGAAGCGCTTAGGTCTGCAAAAGGAATTAGTCAAATTGAACTTGCTAAAAAGTTGGGGTATAAATCAGATTCCACTATATCAAAATGGGAAGCTGGGATGAGTATTCCGACTGGTGGGAAATTGGTTGAGATTGCAAAACTGCTAGAGACGACAACGGATTATATATTATTCGGAAATTCAAATATTGTATTAGGCGATAATAACGGCGTAAATGGTTTAAACGGAGGAAGCGGAAATACAAACACTTATAATTTCGGCGGTGGTTGTAGCGAGAAGCAAGACAACCACAACGAAAGTATGCACGGCATGAGCAAGGCGGACTTAAAACTGCAGCGCGTGATAGCAAACAAAATAGAAAAGCAGATACAAGTCGAGCAGAACATGAGTGACAAAATGGATAAAATCGCTGATAAGCTAGATACGCTTATTGGTTTGTTAAAAAGTAGGTGAATATTATGGGATTGTTTGATTTCGGGCAAACAGAAGAAGAAAAAGCAGAGAAAAACAGACGAAAAGAAGAAAAGAAACAATTAAAACAAGAAGCTAAAGAGCAACGAAAAAAGGAAGAACAAGCAAAGATAGAGGAAAACAGGGCAAGAAGCGAAAAGTTTAACAAGACGAAATCAACTACTCGTTCAACGTGTTTGGTTTTAGATGAAGAAAACAAATTTTTCAAAATCTTATTCGGAAATTTGCTGAACAGCTATAGAATCTTTTCTTTTGACGAATTACAAAATTACGAAATTTATGAAAACGGTTCTTCTGTTTCTAAAGGAGGTGTTTCCGCTGGGCGAGCAATGATTGGCGGCGCTTTAGCGGGCCCTGCCGGTTTATTGTTAGGTGGCTTGTCCGGTAAGAAAAAAGTCAATAGTGTTTGTGATAGATTGTCTGTTAAATTCTCAGTTGGCGGTTTACATGACGGAACTTATGAAATTAAGCTAATCACACAATCTACTAAAAAAGATTCATTCGTTTACCGAGATGCTGTGAAAAAAGCTGATGAAATTATTCATTTGTTTGACAACATCGTTGCTGCCACAACTGTTGTCACCGAAAACAATCTATCTATCGCAGATGAACTCTTAAAATTAAAATCCTTGGTTGATTCCGAGATTTTGACGCAAGAAGAATTTGAGTTGCAAAAGGCAAAATTATTAGGAAAATAAAAAATCCCAACACGCGCACCGACCAAAGCTAGCGTATTGGGAAAAACAACAGTATGAGAATTAGGCTCTAAAGCCTTTTTCTTATACCTATTTTAGAAAGGTATAAATAAATGGCGAGCTATAGAAAAAGGAGTAATGGTTGGGAGTATCGCGTATCTTATAAAAAGCCAGATGGCTCTTACGGAGAAAAAAGCAAACGTGGCTATCGGACTAAATCCGAAGCCGAAAGAGCGGCTGCCGAAGCGCAAAGAGAACTCGCTGAAGCTGTAGAGATTGATAGAAAAATAGAACTAGCTGATTATTTCAAAAGGTGGGCGGAAATTCACAAAAAGCCGCATGTTAGCACGGGAACGTGGAAAAGCTATCAGCAAGCCGTACGGATTGTCACAGAATATTTCCAGCATACAAAATTGACTGCAGTCACTTCTACTACTTACCAGCAATTTTTAAACGAACTAGGCACGCGCTATTATCAAAAGACGATACACGGGATTCATCATAAAATTAGACGGTCAATTAAACAAGCTGTTGTAGACGGCTACATCACGAGGAATTTCACAGAATTAGCAAAAATCAGCTCTACTAAACAATCCAAACCACTTGAAGATAAATTCTTGCAACTTGACAAATACCAAGAACTTATCAGCCTACTAAAAAAAGAGACCTCTAAAAAAGACTATGTACATCTCTATTTGCTTGCTGTTACTGGAATGAGATTAGGGGAAAGCCTAGGCTTGACTTGGCAAGATATTGATTTTGACAAGCAGCTAATAGACATTAACAAGACTTGGGACATATATAATCGTCAGGGCTTTAAGCCAACCAAAAATAAGCAATCAGTCCGCAAAATTCCACTAACGCCCGAACTATCTCTTGTTTTAAAAAAGTACAAATTTAGCGCGTGGGAAAAGAACTCATACAATCGACTATTCACAAGAACGAATCACACATGGCTTAATCGCCTTATAAAAAAACTCACAGACACAAATATCCACATTCACAGCCTGCGGCACACGTACGCTAGTTATTTGATTTCCGAAAACATTGACTTGTTAACTGTTTCAACTTTGCTCGGGCACAAAGACTTGACTGTAACTTTGCAAACCTATGCCCACCAGCTAGAGGCAAAAAAAGAACAAGATTTTGAGGAAATAAAAAAACTTTTTGGGTAAATTTTGGGTGATAAAAAGTAAAAAGCCTATAATACAGGCTTTTGGAAAGGATATGTATGATAACCAAAGAATTTGATACGATTGCTGCCATTTCCACTCCTCTTGGTGAAGGGGCTATCGGCATTGTTAGACTGAGCGGGACGAATAGCTTTGCCATTGCTCAAAAAATCTTCAAAGGAAAAGATTTAAGTACGGTTGCCAGTCACACACTAAATTATGGACATATTATTGACCCAGAAAAAAACGAAATTTTAGATGAAGTTATGATTGGAGCTATGCGTTCTCCGAAAACCTTCACACGTGAAGACGTGATTGAGATTAACACCCACGGAGGGATTGCTGTGACCAACGAAATCCTCCAATTAGCTATTCGCGAAGGTGCCAGAATGGCAGAACCTGGTGAATTTACCAAGCGCGCCTTTCTCAATGGACGTGTGGATTTGACGCAAGCAGAGGCTATTATGGACATTATTCGGGCAAAAACGGACAAAGCCATGAATATCGCCGTCAAGCAACTGGACGGTTCTCTGTCCGACCTCATCAACAACACACGTCAGGAAATTCTTAACACACTAGCTCAAGTCGAGGTCAATATTGACTATCCAGAATACGACGATGTTGAGGAAATGACCACCAAACTGTTGCGTGAAAAAACAGCTGAATTTGAAAAACTGCTGACTCAACTTTTAAAAACAGCTCGCCGCGGTAAGATTCTACGCGAAGGAATTTCGACTGCTATTATTGGTCGCCCTAATGTCGGAAAATCTAGTCTCCTTAACAACTTGCTCCGTGAAGATAAGGCTATTGTAACGGACATTGCTGGAACCACTCGCGATGTCATTGAAGAATATGTCAACATCAACGGAGTGCCACTCAAATTGATTGATACTGCGGGTATTCGTGATACAGATGATATTGTCGAACAAATCGGAGTAGAACGTTCTAAAAAAGCGCTCCAAGACGCTGACCTTGTGCTTCTTGTGCTAAATGCAAGCGAGCCATTGACAGAACAAGACCGCAAACTGTTAGAAATCAGTCAAGACACCAATCGTATCTTGCTGCTCAATAAAACCGACTTAGAAGAAAAGATTGAAGTTAACCAGCTTCCCGATGACTTTATCAAGATTTCTGTTCTCCAAAATCAAAATATTGATAAAATCGAAGAACGAATCAACCAACTTTTCTTTGAAAATGCAGGCATTGTAGAACAAGACGCTACTTATCTCTCTAACGCTCGCCATATTTCTCTGATTGAAAAAGCTGTCGAAAGTCTCCAAGCTGTCAATGAGGGACTGGATTTAGGAATGCCTGTTGACTTAGTGCAAGTAGATCTGACTCGGACCTGGGAAATCCTTGGTGAAATAACAGGTGACGCCGCTCCTGATGAACTCATTAGCCAACTTTTCAGCCAATTTTGTTTGGGAAAATAATAGTAAACAAATTCGAACAAAAACAAGTAAGCTCTATGATTTCTATAGGAATAACCTTAGAAATCATAGAGCTTCTTACTTTTCATCAAAAAGAGAATAAGACAGAACTAAACATTTAAAATTTTTAGTTCGTAGTTTCAGCCTTTCATTACTAAACCGATAAAATGGCAGAAACTTCGTTCTCACAGAGCAGACACAACATTACAATCTAATTGTCATGAACGGAGATCCTTCTGTATTGTCAGTTGGATCCAAACTCCGTACTCTAAATAAATAATCTACTGAATAATAGCCATTATTATTAGCATTATACGGATCCATTACATAAGTCATTCCGTTGTTATAGCCTTTCATGACCAGTTCATGTGTAACAGGATAATTTGCAAATACACTGGTTCCTACTGCACCAAGCACATGGTGTCCCATAGCAAGTGCTTCTCGCACAGCTGCGGTTGAACCTAAAACATCCGTTTTCAACCCCCAATGTCGAGCTGCTAATACAATACCATGGCTCGTTGTGCCGTAACTTCTCTTATTAAATTCATTTGTAGAATAATAGAGATAATCTGCCACAGTCGTTGGTAAAACAGTCTGTCCTGTAATACCAGAAATTGCCATAGCGACTGTCGTTGGAACGCAGCCTGTTGCAGCAAACGTATAGCCACCATAAGTTCGTCTTGCCCAACGACTATCACGTTGAGAATAATATAGTGTCGGATAAGACGTTTTAGAAACTTGTACTGTGGTGCCCGCCACTCCAACGAGTTTACCATTGTTTTGAATGTAATACAAATGAATATTGTATTCTCCGGTTGAGTTCTTATGGTCACTCGCTTTCACAGTTATCTTATAGGTACCGTCTGATCGTTTCGCAGCAGTGTACCAAATGATGTCATCTTGACCATTTACACTAGACCACGTTGGCAGCTTCACTTCACGAACACCATGAGGGCTGGAAACATTAGACACTACCACGTCAAATGTTCCTGTTTTAGGATTATTATTTTGAATCGTGATTTTTCCAGTTGGTTTAAGGTTTTCCGCAGAAATTGTCACATTGGTTGATGTACCGCCTACTCCAATCAATGTTCCATTGTTTTGAACATAGTACAAATGAATATAGTACAAACCGGTTGAATTCTTATGATCACTTGCTTTAATGAGTGCCTTATAAGTTCCATTGGTCTGTCTAGTGGCAGTGTACCAGATAATATCGTCCTGACCATTGACATTAGACCAGGTCGGTAATTTCACTTCACGAACACCATCTGGATTAGAAACATTGGAGACAATCACTTCAAAAGTTCCTTTATTCGCATCTTTATTTTGAATCGTTAATGTACCTTTTGGACGTGCAATTGAAACTTCGGTAGTTGTTCCACCTACTCCAACGATTTTACCATTGTCTTGGATATAATACAGATGAATATGGTACAAACCTGTGCTTCTTTTATGGTCACTCGCTTTGACAGTTGTTTTGTAAGTTCCATTGGCCTGTCTAGTGGCAGTGTACCAGATAATATCGTCCTGACCATTGACATTAGACCAG
>OGJJ01000710.1_pt1 | contig 28505 bp, 22 predicted proteins | sample 1572081 | NCBI WGS metagenome assembly OGJJ01 (sample SAMEA2582122, study PRJEB24529) | metagenome | biome: Human gut stool | place: China | collected 2011
AAGGCGAAAAAATGTGCCGGGAATATGCCAAAAAGTTCTATGATCTGCTGGGCGACGCGGTGTATGATGAGGATGTGGCCGGGCTGGAGGAGACACTGGTGCGCACCTTAAAGGAAAAGGGGCTCACCCTCTCCACCGCCGAGAGCTGCACCGGCGGGCTGATCGCACAGCGTATCACCTCGGTGCCGGGCTCCAGTGAAGTGTTCGGCTACGGCTTTGTGACCTATTGGGAGGCCGCCAAGGCCAGGCTGGTGGGCGTGGAACCGGATGTCATTGCAAAGTACAATGTGGTGTCGGCCCCTGTGGCTGCCCAGATGGCTCTTGGGGCCGCACAAGCCGCCGGTGCTGAGATCGGCATCAGCGTGACCGGCGTGGCCGGGCCGACCGGTGGAGATGCCCTCCGCCCGGTGGGCACGGTGTATCTGGGCGCGGCCCGGGGGGAGACGGTGTATCTGAAAAAGCTGTCTGTCTCCCGGCCCGATCGTGCATTGGTGCGTGCCCGCGCCGCGCAGGCCGCCCTGGAGCTGGCCCTGCGGCTGGCACAGGGAAAAGTTCCCGCAGGCACAGAGCCCTTTGCCCGGGACGCACAGCACAGCGCCGAAGCGCTGGACAAGCTGAACGAGGTGTTCCTGGGCCACTAAAAGGCAGGGGGAATGCAGGGTGACACAGCAACAGGAGACCGGGTGTGTGCTGCGGCTGTTTGGTGCGCAGTCCACAGCGGTGGGCAAAACGGTGGAAAACTTTCCGCCCCAGTGGCGGGCCGCGGCCCAGTGGAAGAGCCGGGGCGCGGAAACGCTGGTGGCCCTGCAGGCGCAGAGCCCTTCCGGGCTGAAAAAGGCCGCGCAGGCCCTGCGGCAGGCGTTTTCGGCAGACCTGTACGGAGCAGGGGAGACCACTCTGCCTGCCGCCGTGGTGGAGGCGCTGGAACGGCACGATAAGCTGCTCATCTGTGCGGATGCTGCCGCCGGTGCCCTGCTGGAAGCTCGGCTCGAGAACCTGCCCGGGGCCGAGAAGGTCTTTGATTTTGGCGCGGTGAGTTATGCTAACCCCAAGACCGGCCCGCTGATCGAAAAGCGTGCCCGTCTGCCCAAAGACTGCACCGACCCGCTCCGGCAGGCGCTGGCCCGGGCTCAGGCTGCCCGCCGCGTGGTGGGGGCAGATCTCTCTGCTGCCTGTGCCGAGCGGGAAAATGACTGTGTGCTGGTGCTCAGCTGCAGGAAGGGCTGCTTTCTGCGCACCGTCCCGGCGGGGGAGAACCCTGCCCTCTGGCTGCTGGATATCATTCGGCGCACGGCGGCAAACAAGCCTCAGGCTGAGGGGACAGGCTTCCTGCCTGCCCGCAGGGCTGCAAAGAAGGATGCTCTGCCCGGCCCTCAGCCCGGGCGGCATCCCCTGCGCCGGGTGTGCATGACGCTGTTGGTGCTGGCTCTGCTGGCGGCTCTCGCTGCGGTCGGGGCGTGGGAATATACCAACGGCAATTTCTACGCCCTGCCGGAACAGCTGCACACCCTGCTGACGGAGCACGTTCCCCGCCCGGGGGCGACATTGGTATAAGAATGACCCTCTCTGTCACGCCGCCGCGCGCCGCAACACGGCAAGCGGCATGGCACAGCAATGACGGAGAGGGTCGTTTTTTTCTAAATTAACAGAAAGTTCACCCAAAAAACGGATAAAATCCACCCATCGGGTTTGACGGGTTTTCAGCTTTGGTGTATCATATAAACAGTATGTGGTTTTTCCGCTGTTGGGCGGCCTGCCGCCCCGATTTTTGATAGATGAGGTGTAACAATGTCCCTTGCTGAAAAACTCTTTGGCAGCTTCTCTGACCGGGAGCTGAAAAAGATCAATCCCATTACCAAAAAGGTGCTGGCACTGGAAACAAAGTATCAGCCGATGTCCGATGCCGAGCTGCAGGCGCAGACCCCGGCCCTGAAAGAGCGGCTGGCAAACGGCGAGACGTTGGATGATATCCTGCCCGATGCCTTTGCTGTCTGCCGCGAAGCTGCCTGGCGTGTGCTGGGCATGAAGCACTTCCCTGTGCAGATCATGGGCGGCATTGCCCTGCACCGCGGCTCCATTGCCGAGATGCAGACCGGTGAAGGCAAGACCCTGGTGGCCACCCTGCCCGCCTACCTGAACGCCCTGACCGGCGAGGGCGTGCACATCGTCACCGTCAACGATTACCTGGCCAAGCGCGACAGCGAGTGGATGGGCAAGCTCTACCGCTGGCTGGGCCTGAATGTCGGCCTGATCGTGCAGGGCATCGATGGCGATGCCCGCCGCCGTGCCTACAACGCCGATATCACTTACGGCACCAACAATGAGTACGGCTTCGACTATCTGCGCGACAACATGGTGACCTATAAGGACAACATGGTGCAGCGCGGCCACGCCTTTGCCATCGTCGATGAGGTGGACTCCATCCTGATCGATGAGGCCCGCACCCCTCTGATCATCTCCGGCAAGGGCGAGGATTCCTCCAGCCTGTACACCCAGGTGGACCGCTTCGTCCGCACCCTGCACAAGAGCGTGGTGGTCGAGCTGGAAGATAAGGTGGAGGCCGATGAGCAGACCGACGGCGATTATGTCGTGGACGAAAAGCACAAGACCTGCACCCTGACCGCCAAGGGCATCCAGAAGGCCGAGGAATACTTCAAGGTCGAGAACCTGGCCGCCGCGGAGAACATGACCCTGGCCCACCACATCGATCAGGCCATCAAGGCTTACGGCGTGATGCAGAAGGATATCGACTATGTCGTGAAGAACGGCGAGGTCATCATTGTGGACGAGTTCACCGGCCGCCTGATGATCGGCCGCCGCTACAACGAGGGCCTGCATCAGGCCATTGAGGCCAAGGAGGGCGTGAAGATCGCCGCCGAGAGCAAGACGCTGGCGACCATTACCTTCCAGAACTACTTCCGCATGTACAAGAAGCTGTCCGGCATGACCGGTACCGCCAAGACGGAGGCCACCGAGTTCACCGAGATCTACGGCCTGAACATCGTCACTGTGCCCACCAACCGCCCCAACATCCGCAAGGATTACCCGGACGCGGTCTACAAGACCGTCAACGGCAAGTACAAGGCTGTCATTGAGCAGGTGCTGGAATGCCACAAGAACGGCCAGCCGGTTCTGGTGGGTACCGTCAGCGTGGAAAAGAGCGAGACGCTGGCCAAAATGCTGCAGAAGTACACCCGCGATTTCAATGTCCTGAACGCCAAGAACCACGAGCGCGAGGCTGAGATCGTGGCGCAGGCCGGCAAAAAGGGTGCCATCACCATTGCCACCAACATGGCAGGCCGTGGTACTGATATCATGCTGGGCGGCAACGCTGAGTTCATGGCCAAGGCCCAGATGCGCAGGGAACACTTCTGTGAGAACCTGCTCGACCCCGAAAAGCCGCAGGATGCCGACCCGAATGCGGTGGAGCTCCTGCTGACTGAGGCCGACGGCCACGGCGACACCAACGATGAAAAGATCCTGGCGGTGCGGAAACGGTTTGAGGAGCTGTATGCCCAGTATAAGCCGGCCATCAGCGCCGAGGCAGAGGAAGTGCGCAAGGCCGGCGGTCTGTTCATCATCGGTACGGAGCGGCACGAGAGCCGCCGCATTGATAACCAGCTGCGCGGCCGTGCAGGCCGTCAGGGAGACCCCGGCGCGTCCCGCTTCTACCTGAGCCTGGAAGATGACCTGATGCGCCTGTTCGGCGGTGACCGCGTTTCCAACCTGATGGATACCCTCAAGCTGGACGAGGATACCCCCATTGAGAACCGGATGATCACCAGCACGCTGGAGAGCGCCCAGAAAAAGCTGGAGGGCCGCAACTTTGAGATCCGTAAGAACGTGCTGAAGTACGACGACGTGATGAACCAGCAGCGCGAGATCATCTATGGCCAGCGCCGCAAGGTGCTGGACGGTGAGGATATCAGCACCGAGATGCACAACATGCTGCGGGAGAACATTGATTCCAGCTGCAAGCAGTTCCTGGCCGGAGATGTGAAGGACGAGTGGGACTTTGGTGCCCTGCGCCGCCACTATCAGGGCTGGCTGACCACCGATGCCGACTTCCACTACACTGTGGCCGATTACGACAGCCTCTCCCAGAAGGGCATCGCCGATCTGCTCTACGACCGCGGAATGCAGATCCTGCAGGCCAAGGAGGTGCGGTACGGCGCACCGGTCATGCGTGAGCTGGAGCGCATCTGCCTGCTCAAGTGTGTGGACCGGATGTGGATGGATCACATCGACAACATGGATCAGCTGCGGCAGGGCATTTCTCTGCGCGGCTACGGCCAGAAGGATCCCGTGGTGGAGTACCGCATTGAGGGCTTTGATATGTTCGACCAGATGGTGGATTCCATCCGGGAGTCCAGCATCAAGATGCTGCTGACCATCGAGGTGCGGAAAGCCGGTGCCGCTCCCAAGCGGGAGCAGGTGGCCAAGCCCACCGGAGAGGGCTTTGTGCCCGGCAACGGTGCTCCCGGTGTCAAGGGTGCCCCCAAGGGCCAGCCGGTGCGGGTCATCAAGATCGGCCGGAACGACCCCTGCCCCTGCGGCAGCGGCCTCAAATGGAAAAAGTGCACCTGTGCACAGTACCATCCGGACGGAGCTGGTAACACGCAGGAGTAACATAAGATCATCCGCCCTCTCAGCTGCCTGAGAGGGCGTTTTGCAAAGGAGCGATGTTTGAATGATGAAGCCGAATGAATTGCTGGATGAAGCTAAGACCCTGCAGCCTCAGCTGCAGAAATGGCGGCGGACGATCCACCGCAACCCGGAGGTGGGCTTTGACCTGCCCAAGACCAAGGCGCTGGTCAAGCAGGCCCTGACCGAGATGGGCTATGCGCCGCAGGACTGCGGCAGGGCGGGTGTCCTCGCGCTGGCCGGGGGAAAGCGCCCGGGCAAGACCATCCTGCTCCGGGGCGATATGGACGCCCTGCCCATCTTTGAGGAGTCCGGAGAGGTGTTTGCCTCCGAGGTGCCGGGCAAGATGCACGGCTGCGGCCACGATATGCACACGGCCATGATGCTGGGTGCGGCAAAGCTGCTGAAAGAGCACGAGGAGGAGATCGAAGGCACCATCAAGCTGGAATTCCAGCCGGCCGAAGAGATTTTCCAGGGCTCCCCGGATATGATCTCCAACGGCCTGCTGGAAAACCCGAAAGTGGACGCGGCGGTCATGTTCCATGTGCTGGCCGGGATGCCTCTGCCTCTGGGCGAGGTGCTGGTGCCGGGCGGCGGCATCACCATGGCAAGCTGTGAGCAATACCACATTGTGGTGCACGGCAAAGGCGGCCATGGCTCCATGCCGGAAAACTGCATCGACCCCATTACGGCCGCGGCCCATATCCACATTGCATTGCAGGAGATCAATGCCCGGGAACTCTCCCAGAATGATTTTGGCGTGCTGACCACCGGGCGGTTTGCGGCGGGAGCTGCTTCCAATGTCATCCCGGACACCGCCGAGATGTGGGGCACCATCCGCACCACCGACCCCGACAACAAGACCGGGGCGTTCATCAAACAGCGGATGACGGAAATCGCCGAGGGAGTGGCCAAGGCGTTCCGCTGCACAGCGGAGGTGGAGTTCTCGGACTACTGCCCCTGCATGATGGTGGACAAGGCCCTGGCACAGGATGCCATGACCTATATGACCGACCTGCTGGGGAAGGGTGCCATGGATATGGCCCCGCTCACGGGTGGAAAACCTGGCGGCGGCAGTGAGGACTTTGCATTCGTGAGCCATGAGGTGCCCACGGTGAGCATGTTTTTGGCCTGCGGCAGCCCGGAGCGGGGCTACCGTTACGGCCAGCACCACCCCAAAGTCCGGTTTGATGACAGCGTCCTCTGGGAGGGCAGCGCAGCGTACAGCTACTTTGCGCTGCGCTGGCTGGAGGGACACCGGTAAGCCGAAAAACAGGAAGTGTGAAAAGGAGGAGCAGCCGTGCTGAAGATCGCGGTGGTGGAAGACCAGACCGAGGTGCGGGAGAGCCTGTGCCAGTTCATCCGGCAGTACGCCGGGGAGCAGGGCCTGCAGGCGGAAGTGGAACCCTTTGCGGACGGGGCCGTCATTGCTGAGGGGTACCAGCCCGGGTATGACATCATTTTTCTGGATGTGGAAATGCCCCGGCTGGGCGGCTTCGGGGCGGCGGAGCGCATCCGTGCGGTGGACCCGGATGTGGTGCTGGTGTTCGTGACCAACATGGCCCAGTACGCCATCAAGGGGTACGAGGTGGACGCGCTGGATTATGTGCTCAAGCCGGTCAGCTATGGGGCGTTCTGCACCAAGCTCTCCCGGGCCATCCAGCGGGTGCAGCGCCGCAAGGGTGGGCAGGTGGCCCTGCAGCTTTCGGGCGGCGGGATGCAGTTGTTGGACACCGGCGATATCCTGTATCTGGAGACCCGCAACCGGATGCTCTACTACCACACCGCCACCCAGGAGTACGCGGTGCGGGGGAGCCTGGCCGGGGCTGAAAAGCAGTTGGCTGCCTACCACTTTGCCCGGTGCAACCAGTGCTATCTGGTCAACTTGCAGTACGTCCGGGGCGTGGAAAATGATTTTGTGCAGGTGGGGGACGCCCGCCTGGAGATCAGCCGTCGCCAGAAAGCCGCCTTTATGACGGCGGTGGCCTCCTATCTGGGAGGTGTGCTGTGATCGTTGTCGGCAGGCATGTGTTTTTTCGGGCGGTGCTGCGGTGGGGCGCGGCGCTGGCGTTCTGCTACCCGCTCAAGCACCGGGAACGGTTCTGGCTCCGGGCCGTGGAGCTGCTGCTGTCCCTGATGGCCCTGACCTGGCTGCTGGACCCCATGGCCCAGAGCAACTCGCTGGTGCAGCTGCAGATCTCCCTGCTGGGAATGTACGTCGGCTTTTTTATCCTGCTGGGTGCCATGATCTATGCCTGTGTGGAGATCGACAAAAAGAGTGCCCTCTACTGCGCGGTGTGGAGCCTGCTGACAGCCCAGACGGCTTACGAGGGCTGGAACCTCTTTGAGCTGCTCTGCGCGGTGAAAAGCCATCCGCTGAATATGAACAGTGTCCCGGTCAAGCTGCTGCAGGTGCTGACGGGTGTGGTGTTCTATGGAGTCATCTGCGGGACACTGGCCCGGAAGATCCCGGACAAAGGCGTGTACCACATCGGGCCCCGGCAGCTGGCCAGCGCGTTTTTTATGGGGATTATGTTCATGCTGCAGGCGGCGCTTTTAAGCAGTGCCCAGGCGCTGGACTGGCCCATGAGTGTTGTGGGCACCACCCTCATCGGGCAGCTTTACTTTTTGACGCTGCTCTATCTGCAGACGGAACTGTTCAAAAAATCCGACCTCCAAAAGGAGATGGAAACACTGAATCTGCTCTACGAGCGGCAGCGCCAGCAGTATCAGGTGGCGCGGCAGAACGTGAACATCATCAACAAGCGCTGCCACGAGCTGCGGGTGCAGATCGCGGCCCTGCGCAGGCTGGCCCCGGACGCGGTGCCGCGGGAGACGCTGGAGGAGGCGGAGAACGCCGCCCGCCTCTACGACGCCGGGGCGAACTCCGGCAACGAGGTGCTGGACGTGGTGCTCACCGAGAAGACCCTGCTCTGCCAGTCCCGGCGGGTGCAGCTCAATGCAGTGGCCAACGGCAGCTGCCTGCAGGGCTTTGAGCCCGGCGACCTGTATGCCCTGTTTGCCAACGCGCTGGACTACGCCATAGAGGGAGCCGTGCGGACGCCCGACCCGGCCCGACGGAACATCGACCTGCTGGTCTGCGTGCGGCAGAGCTTTATCGTCATCAACGTCATCAGCCCGGCTCGGGAGCCGGAGGCTGCCGCGACCCGTACCGAGGCCTACGAGCTGAAAGTGCTCCGCCGCATCGTGCAGAAATACAGCGGCACCCTGACCACGGAAACGCAGAACGGCTTTTTTGCCATCAAGATCATTTTCCCGCTGAAGCAGGGGTAAACAAACGGAATACGGAACAAAACAGGCCGACAGGTGTTGGAATGCACCTGCCGGTCTCTTTATTTTCACAACATTCGTTGGATACAACTGATTGTGAAAGTTGCACAATGATTTTGCTTTGGATTTGGAAGCAAAAAACCGAATATCCTCCCAAAACGACCACTTTTCGCAACCATCTTGCAAAAAATATTTGCTTTGATAAAATACTGACGAACGAAAACGAACGGAATGAATCCCGTGAAAATACGACCAAGTTTAAGGAGACGGCTTATGCGCAAAATTGTCCGACTGATGAAAAACTGGCAGTTCATCGGCCCGGAGGGGAACACCATTACCGTGGACCTGCCCCACACCTGGAACGCCATCGACGGCCAGGACGGCGGCAACGATTACTGGCGGGGCACCTGCACTTACCGCACCAGCTTTGCGGCCCCGGCCTTTGAGGAGGCCAGCCAGCAGGTGTGGCTCCAGTTCGAGGGCGTGAACGCCAGCGCAAAGGTCGTCTTGAACGACACCGAGGTCTGCGTGCACGACGGCGGTTACTCCACGTTCCGCGCCAATATCACCACCCTGCTGCGAGAGGAGAACATCCTCACCGTGGAGGTGGACAACAGCGTGAACGACCGCGTCTACCCCCAGAAAGCCGATTTCACGTTCTACGGCGGCATCTACCGTGACGTGAGCCTGCTGGTGGTCCATAAAGATCACATTGCACTGGGCCATTACGGCGACACCGGCGTGAAAGTGACGCCCACCCTGTGCAAGGATCACACCGCCGACATCCGGGTGGAGACCCGCCTCGAGGGCGAGGGCATCGTCCGCGTCACCCTGAATGACGCCGAGGGCAACACCGTGGCCGCCGCCGAGGGCAAAGACGCCACCATGACACTGGCACACCCCCACCTGTGGGACGGCGTGAAAGACCCCTACCTCTACACCTGCGTGGTGGAGCTCGAGCAGGGCGGGGAAGTGGTGGACACCGTTTCCACCCGGGTGGGCGTCCGGAGCTTCCGGGTAGACCCCAAGAAAGGCTTCTTCCTCAATGGCCGCTCTTACCCGCTCCACGGCGTCTCCCGCCATCAGGACCGCAAGGGTCTGGGCAATGCCATCAGCCGGGAGATGCACGATGAGGATATGACTCTCATCCGGGAGCTGGGTGCCAACACCATCCGGCTGGCCCATTACCAGCACGACCAGTACTTCTACGATCTGTGCGATGAGTACGGCATGGTGGTCTGGGCTGAGATCCCCTATATCTCCGAGCACCTGCCCAATGGCCGCCAGAACACCATCGCCCAGATGGAAGAGCTCATCTGCCAGAACTACAACCACCCCTGCATCGTCTGCTGGGGCGTCTCCAATGAGATCACCATCTCCACCAAGGACAAGGCCGACATGCTGGACAATCACCGCCAGCTCAACGACCTGTGCCACCGGATGGACCCCACCCGCCTGACCACCCTGGCCTGCTACGCCATGTGCGGCCCGTTCAACCCGGTGGCCCACATCACCGACCTGGTCAGCTGGAACCTCTACCTGGGCTGGTATGTGCCGGGCCTCTTCCTCAACGACCTGTGGCTCAACTTCTTCCACCTGGTCTACCCCAACCGTGCGCTGGGCTTCTCGGAGTACGGCGCGGAGGGAATGCCCAACCTCCACAGTGAGCACCCCCGCCGGGGCGACCACACCGAGGAGTATCAGGCAAAATACCACGAGTACATGCTCCGTTGCTTCGACCGTCACCCCTGGATGTGGTCCACCCACGTCTGGAACATGTTCGATTTTGCAGCCGACGCCCGTGACCAGGGCGGCGAGCCGGGCATGAACCATAAAGGTCTGGTCACATTTGACCGGAAGACCAAGAAAGACAGCTTCTACCTCTATAAGGCATGGTGGAGCGATGAGGCATTCGTGCACATCTGCTCCAAGCGGTTTACGGACCGCACCGCCAGCGAGATCGAAGTCAAGGTCTACTCCAACCAGAAGACCGTTGCCCTGTTTGCTGACGGCCAGAAGATCGCGGAGCAGACCGGCGAGCATGTCTTTACGTTCAAAGTGCCCCTTTCCGGCGAGGTGAAGCTGCAGGCTGTGGCAGGGGAGTGCATCGACACGGCATCGTTCCGTAAGGTGGACACCCCCAACCCCGGCTACAAGCTGGTCAAGACCAAGTCCAAGAGCGCCAACTGGGTGTAAGCCCGGGCGGATTCCCCAAGGCAAGCGCTGCGTCCCCTTTTGCGGGAGCGGCTGTTGTATAAAAAACAGGAGGAGAACCCATGAAGAACAAGAAACCCAAGGTTGGCTTGTGGTCTGCTCTGACTGCCATCACCGCGATCCTGACGATCGCGGCCATCGTTGGCAACATCATTGCAAACCAGTACGCCACCACCATCAACGTTGCTCTGAATGCATCGACCTATAAGATCATTCACGACAGCAGCAACACCGAGGACACGGAGTACTTCAAATCCGATTTTGCTTCCGACGCGGAGCGCGAGGCTTATGAGGCTGAGCTGTGCGCTCAGGTCGAGGCCGAGGGCGCAGCCCTGCTGAAGAACCAGAACGCTGCCCTGCCCCTGGCACAGGGCGCCAAGGTCAGCCTGTTCGGCCACGGTTCCGTGGACCTGATGTACGGCGGCACCGGTTCCGGCTCCGTTGATACCAGCAAGGCTCCCAACTTCAAGCAGGCTCTGGAGTCCCAGGGCATCTCCGTCAACGAGACCCTGTGGAACCTGTACAGCTCTGACTCCATGATGAGCAAGTACAGCCGCATGACCCCTGCTTCCATCTCCGATACCCTGGAGGCGAACACCCAGTATGCGGTCAACGAGGCTCCCTGGAGCGCTCTGTCCAGCGCTGAGAGCAGCTTTGCCGAGTACGGCGATGCCGCCATCGTGGTCCTCTCCCGTTCCGGCGGCGAGGGTGCTGACCTGCCCAGCGGTGAGAATGGCACCAACGACAGCTGGATCTCCGGCCAGGAGGGCGACGGCAACTATCTGGCTCTCTCCGCGGAGGAGCTGGAGCTGCTGCAGAACCTCAAGGCTCTGAAAGACAACGGCACCTTTCAGTCCATCATCGTCCTGCTCAACAGTTCCAACGCCATCGAGCTGGACTTCCTCAACCCCGAGATCTGCGGTGAGGATTACGGCATCGATGCAGCCATGTGGATCGGCGACGTGGGCCAGACCGGTATCAACGGCGTGGGCCAGCTGCTCTCCGGCGCGGTGACCCCCTCCGGCTCTCTGGTGGACACCTACCTGTACGATAACCTGGCAAACCCCGCCATGTACAACTTCTACACCCAGGCTTACCCCAACGCGGCAGAGTACAACCTGCTGACCGAGGGTGCCGACGTGCAGGGCATGTACAGCGTCTACCAGGAGGGCATCTACCTGGGCTACCGTTACTTTGAGACCCGTTACGAGGACGTGGTCATGGGCACTGCCAACGCAGGCGACTATGACTGGGCAACCACCGTTGCTTACCCGTTCGGCTACGGCGACAGCTACACTGACTTCACCTACAGCAACTTCAACGTCACCGAGTCTGACGATGCCTTTGACATCAGCCTGACCGTGACCAACTCCGGCAAGACTTACTCCGGCAAGGAGACCGTGCAGGTCTACTTCCAGTCTCCCTACACCGATTACGACAAGGCCAACGGCATTGAAAAGGCTGCAGTCGAGCTGGCTGGCTTCGCAAAGACCGATGTCCTGGCTCCCGGCGCTTCTGAGACCGTGAACATCACCGTCAAGAAGAGCGAGCTGCGCACCTACGATGCCAACAAGGCCAAGACCTACATCCTGGACGCTGGCGACTACTACTTCGCCGTGGGCACTGACTCCCACAACGCCCTGAACAACATCCTGGCTGCCAAGGGCTACACCGTGGAGAACACCAACGGCCGCATGACCGCCGATGGCGATGTTTCTCTGGTTTACACCTGGAACAACCCCGCTCTGGATACCACCACTTACGCTGTCAGCGCCAACGGCACTTCCATCACCAACCTGTTTGATGAGTCCGACCCCAACAAGAGCAGCAATGCTCCCGGCGCTGTCACCTGGATGAGCCGCTCCAACTGGACCGGCACCATCCCCACCGCTCCCGCACAGCTCACCGCAAACGAGACGCTGGCTTCTGCCCTGGCATTCACCCAGTACGACGGCAGCCTGGCCGACAGCGTCGAGATGCCCACTCTGGGTGCCAAGAACGGTCTGGCCCTGGCTTCCATGATCGGCAAGGACTTTGATGATCCCGAGTGGAATACCCTGCTGGATCAGCTGACCTATGACGAGATGGTCAACACCATCACCCTGGGCTTCCACAACACGGCCGCTGCCGCCTCCATCGGCAAGACGGCTACCAAGGACGAGAACGGTCCCCAGGGCCTGACTGCTGCCCTGACCGGCGGCGCGTCCGCCATGTGCTACACCTCTGAGGATGTCATGGCTGCTACTTTCAATGTGGACCTCATCAACGATGTGGGCCGCTGCATTGGCGAGGACTGCCTGGCCATGGGTTACTCCGGCCTGTATGGACCCGGCATCAACATGCACCGCACCGCTTACTCCGGCCGTAACTTCGAGTATTACGCTGAGGATCCGTTCATTGCTGGCACCATCTGCGCTGCCGAGGTGCAGGGCATCCAGTCCAAGGGCGTGTACGTCTACCTGAAGCACGTTGCCCTGAACGACTCCGAGACCAGCCGCCGCGGCGTGAACACCTGGCTGAACGAGCAGACCGCCCGTGAGATCTATCTGGAAGTGGCCGATAAGGCCATCACCGATGGCGGCGCGTGGAGCGTTATGACCGGCTTCAACCGCTGGGGCGCTACCTGGTGCGGCGCAAACCAGAACCTGCTGACCGGCTTCCTGCGTGAGGAGCTGGGGATGCGCGGCATGTGCATCACCGACTTCTCTGGTTCCAGCCAGTACATGGATCTGGTGGACGGCCTGATCGCCGGTTCCGATATCTGGGACAGCCCCATGCCCAAGATCCACACCACCAAGGCTGCTAACTATGAGAACGACGCTTACATTGTGACCCAGATGCGCAACGCAATGCATCACATCCTGTACACCGTCGTCAACTCCAACGCCATGAACGGCTGGGCATCCACCGATACCCTGAAGACCGTTACCCCCTGGTGGCAGACCGCGATCTATGCACTGATCGCTGTGCTGGCTGTGCTGACCGTGCTCTGCGCATGGCAGCTCAGCAAGGCCCTCAAAGCCAAGAAGAGCGCTGTGAACACCGCTCCCGCGGCGGACCAGCAGTAATCTCCAAGCAGATTCCTTCCTCTTCTTTTCATTTCCCCAAGGATCCCCCGCAAGAAACCCAAGGCAGCCTGTCCCCCCAACAAAAGGCGGGCAGGCTGCCGCTTTTTTAGAAAAAAGGAGACACCGCAAATGGGTGAACAAACCGCAAAGGCGCCGGGCCTGAACCGCGCCAAAACCTACCAGCTGGTGCTGTTTCCGCTGAACAACGGCGCGACCAACGTGTACTATGTGCTGGTGCTTTCCTACATCGCTACTTTCGGCAGCAAGGTGCTGGCCCTCTCCATGCTCTTTGCCTCGGTCATGGTCACGGGGATGCGCCTGTTCGACGCCATCACCGACCCCATCATCGGCGCGCTGATGGACCGCACCAACGGCAAATTCGGCAAGTTCCGGCCGTTCATGGTCATTGGCAACCTCATCATGGCGGCCAGCATCCTGGCGCTGTACTGCCTGACCCCCCTCATCCCGGCCAGCGCCATGGCTCTGCGCTACGTGGCGTTTGTGGCTCTGTACGCCGTCTGGGTCATCGGCTATACGTTCCAGACCAGCTGCACCCGCTCTGGCCAGACCGTGTTGACCAACGACCCCAAGCAGCGCCCCCTGTTTACCATCTTCAACACTGTGGGCAGCCTGCTGGGCATGGGTGCCATGCAGTTCTTTGCCCCCATCCTGGCCAAGAACTATGAGGGCGGCTACGCTTCCGCCGGGTTCTTCCGCACCCTGGCTCCTGTGGGCATCGTCATCTCTATTCTGCTCACCCTGCTGGCTGTTATCGGCATCTGGGAGAAAGATCAGCCCAAGTACTTCGGCATCGGCGGCGAGGTCAGCGAGAAGGTCAAGCTGCACGAGTACCTCCAGATCATCAAGAACAATAACCCCATGCAGCGGCTGATGGTGGCCGGTGCCGGCTGCAAGCTGGCCCTCTCCATCGCTACCAACACCACCGTGCTCTGTATGCTGTACGGCTGCATGATGGGCAATTACGACGGCCTCTACCTGCCCATGATGGTGCTGGGCTATGTGTTCAGCGTGCCGTTCTTCCTGCTCACCGTCCGCACCAGCCAGAAGCAGGGCCAGAAGGCCAGCCTGATGAAGTATGTCTCCGTGGCATTCCTCTGCTACATCGGCGTGCTGGTCCTGCTGCTGCTCTGGGGCCGCGGCGACGCATTCACCCTGTCCATCATGGGCGAGAACGGCCTGTCCATCAATCTGTACACCATCCTCTTCATCGCGTTCTTCGGCATCGGCTATGGCGCTTACTACGCAACGGCTGATATGCCCATCCCCATGGTGGCCGACTGCTCCGACTACGAGACCTACCGCTCCGGCAACTACATCCCGGGCATCATGGGCACCCTGTTCAGCCTGGTGGACAAGCTGGTGTCCAGCCTTTCTGCTACTGTTGTGGGTATTGCCGTCAGCTTTGTCGGCCTGGAGAGCCTGCCCACCCAGTACGACCCCTACACCCCCGGCATGAACGGGGTGGTCATCGTGCTGTTCTGCATCATCCCCATGGTGGCATGGGCTGCCACCCTCATCGCCATGAAAGGCTACAGCCTGACCGGCGAGAAGATGAAAGAGATCCAGGCGGTCAACGCCTGCCGCCGCGACGCCGTGGCCAACGGCATGAAGCTGGAGGACGCCATGACCAAGTGGCAGACCCTCGACCAGCTGCCGGCCGAGTACCGCGGCTGAGGGCTGACCCCTTGATCCCATAAAACCAGAAAGGCACCGCGCTCTGATTCCCGGAAACGGGGAGGGGCGCGGTGCTTTTTGGTTCAGCTTGCACTTTGCCCGCAAAAACACTATACTAAAGAAAATGCGAAACGAACAAAACAGCGGGGAGGGGAGAAGATGGCAGAGCAACGGGTGCGGGGACTTTCGCTGCGGCGGAAAGTGACCGGCTGGCTGGGGGCGATTCTGGCCGTGACGCTGGTGTCCATCGGGATGGCTACCGCTGTGGGGCGGTGGACCAGCACCGCCTTTGACGCAATGCTGGCCGATAACAGCGCCTGTTACACCGTGCAGGATGCGCTGGCGGCGGAGACCAAGGCGTTCTCCCGGATGGTGCGGGAGCCCTCGCAAGAGAACACGGAGGAGTATCAGACGGCCTGCGAGATCACCGAAGCCAGCCTGGCGGAGCTGCCCTTTGATTATGAAAAGATCGGCGAGGACCGCTACGCCCGCACCTGGAACCTGCTGCAGGGCTATGCGGGCTACCAGAAGTACCGGGACGCCTTTTTGCAGATGACCCCGGCGGCGGATACCTATGTGGACCAGATGTACCGGGTGATGGAATTGCAGGATTACCTCTCCGAGTACGCCCTCCGGCTGACGCAGGCCACGTTGGAGCAGGAGAACGCCGCTTACAGTGCACAGGCCGACCAGCTGGAGCAGCTGCCCTGGGTGTATCTGGGGCTGTTCCTTATGGCGCTGGCATTGATGCTGGTGCTGCTGGATATGCTGTCCCGGGCCGTGGTGCGGCCCCTGCTGGCGCTGGCGCGGGCTTCCCGCAGCATCGCGGACAACGATTTTTCCGGGCAGGATCTGCCGGTCCACAGCCAGGATGAGGTGGGGCGGCTGACCGGGACGTTCAACCAGATGAAGCACGCCATGCAGGAGCATCTGGCTACCCTGAACGCCCTCCACCGGGAGGAAGTGCGGAATCTGGCCCTGGAAAAAGACCTGGATCACACCCGGATGGAGATGCTCAAGAGCCAGGTGAACCCGCATTTCCTCTTCAATACCCTGAACATGATCTCCTGCATGGCCCGGCTGGAAGACGCCGAGACCACCGACAAGATGATCGTCAGCCTGGGCAACCTGTTCCGGCACAACCTGCGCACCAAGCAGCAGGAGGTGACGCTGGAAGAGGAGCTGGACGGGCTGGAAGATTACATCTACCTCCAGCAGATGCGGTTTGATGGACGCATTACCGTGGAAAAGCAGATCTTGGTAGACCCGGCGCGGGCGCGGCTGCCGTCGTTTACATTGCAGCCCGTCATTGAGAACGCGTTCTCCCACGGGCTGAAAGCCTGCGAGGAGGGCGGGCGCATCCTGCTGCGGGTCTGGCGGCAGGGGAGAATGCTGTACGTTACCGTGGCCGACAACGGCAAAGGAATGACGGAAGAGGAACTTGCCGCTCTGAGCGAAAAAATGCGGCAGAGCGAACAGACCGGAAAGAGCATCGGACTGGGAAATATCTTCCGGCGGGTGTCCATGCTCTACCCGGATACAGGAAAAATGCAGGTGTTCAGCCGGGCGGGGCATGGCACCGTCATCCGGTTTGAGATCCCTCAGGGAGAAGAGGAGGAACGGGCATGAAGTGCAAGCTGCTGGTGGCGGAGGATGAGCTGATCGAGCGGAAAGTCCTCTGCAAGACGCTGCAAAAGTATCTGGGCGACCTGATTGTCCTGTACGAGGCCCGCAACGGGCGGGAGGCGCTGGAGCTGTTTGCCCGGGAGGCCCCGCAGGTGGTCATCCTGGACATTGAGATGCCCGGCTACACCGGGCTGGAAGTGGCCCGCAAGATCCGGGAGACGGACAAGAACTGCGGCATCCTCTTCCTGACCGGATATGATAAATTTGCTTACGCCAAGCAGGCCATTGCGGTGCGGGCGCTGGACTACCTGCTCAAGCCCTACAAGGAGCAGGAGCTGGTGTTTGCGGTAGAGGACGCCATCCGGCAGGTGTCGGCCCGGAGCACGCCGCTGCCGCCCCGGGCACAGCCTACGGCCCCGGCTGCCCCGCTCCACACCGAGGAAGAGGACGAGGATGTCCGCACCTCCATCATCCGGGCGGAGATGCTCTCGTTTATTGAAGCCCACTACCGGGAGGATATCTCGATGCAGGACGCGGCAACAGCCCTGCGCTACTCGGATGCCTATTTCTGCAAGAGGTTCAAGCAGTGCTTCAAGGTCAACTTTTCGGCCTACCTCAACGAGTACCGGGTGGGGAAAGCACGGCAGCTGGTGTTGGACCCCCGCCTCAGCCTGAAAGATGTGAGCACCGCCTGCGGCTATGCCGATGCCAACTATTTTACCCGGGTGTTCAAGCGGATCACCGGCAAGACCCCCTCGGAATACCGGCTAGAAAATTTAAACAACTAAAGTGTGGCAAAGAACCGGAAGCGCGTCTGATTTGGACGTGCTTCCGGTTCTTTTTTGCCAGTTTCTTTCTCCTCGGAGACGAAAAAATTGTACTTGGATACAACAATGACAAAATAGTCCTGCGGTTCACAAAAAATTCCCGTTTCGCGGCAAAGAACCCTTTGTTACAATAAATTTACAAACCGTGAATCGAAAAAGGGAGGATACAACGCATGAAGAGAAGAAAGTTCCTGTCGCTGATGGGCACGGCCGCATTGGCAAGCGGCCTGCTGCTGACCGGATGCGGCGGGGGAGAGGCTGCGGATGACCGCCGGATCATCCGCATTGGCCATGTGCAGTCGGCCAACCACCCCGACCACCTGGGCCTGACCGCGTTTGCGGATTTTATCAATGAGAAACTGGGGGACAAGTACCGCGTGGAGGTCTACCCCAGCGAGCTGCTGGGCAGCCAGACCGAGATGGTGCAGCTGACCCAGACGGGCGCCATCGACTTTGTGGTGGCCTCCAACGCGATCATGGAGACGTTCAGCTCCCAGTACCAGATCTTCAACCTGCCGTATCTGTTCTCCAGCGAGGAGGCTTACCACGCCGCCATGGAGGACAATGAGGTCACCGACCCGATCTTCCTGACCACCCAGAAAGCTGGTCTGGAGACCGTTACCTGGCTGGACGCGGGCACCCGCAACTTCTACACCGTCAAGACCCCCGTCAACCAGCCCTCTGACCTGAAAGGCCTCAAAATTCGCGTCCAGCAGTCTCCCACCAATGTGGAGATGATGCGTTTGCTGGGCGGTACCGCCACCCCCATGGGCTTTGGTGATGTGTACACCGCCCTGCAGGCCGGGATTCTGGACGGCGCGGAGAACAACGAGCTGGCCCTGACCGACAACGGCCACGGCGATATCTGCAAGTATTACTCCTACGACATGCACCAGATGGTCCCCGACCTGCTGGTGGCGAACTACGAGTTCCTCTCCAACCTCTCGCCCGACGAGCGGGCCATCTTTGAGGAGGGCTTCCAGCTCATCAATCAGGTGGAGCGGGATGCCTGGGCCGCTGCCGTGGAAGAGGCGAAGAACAAGGCTGAGAACGAGCAGCACGTCAACTTCCTCTACCCGGACACCGCCCCGTTCCAGGAGGCCATGGCACCCCTGCACACCTCGGTGCTGGCTGCCAACCCCGAGCTGCAGTCTATCTATGACCGTATTCAGGAATACAACGCCGAATACGCGTCCGCAAACTAAGGAGAGGCCAATATGGAAAAATTTCGTACCGCGCTGAACAAGGCGCTTGAGCTTCTGGCTGGCCTGAGCATGGCGGTCATGGTCATCCTGACCACCTATCAGGTCATTGCCCGTTATATCTTCAACTCTCCCTCCACCTGGTCGGAGGAGCTGGTCGGCTATCTGTTTGGCTGGAGCACCCTGTTTGGTGCCACCATCGTTTCCGGTGAGCGCGGCCACATGAACATCCCCATTCTGGTGGACCGGATGAACCCCGGGATGCGCAAGGCGTTCCACATCCTGTGGGAGGTCGTGGCGTTCCTCTTCTCCGCCACCATCCTCGTCTTCGGCGGCTTCCAGGTCTCCAAACTGGCCATGGGCCAGCAGACCTCCTCGCTGGGCGTGGCAGTCGGCGTATTCTACTGGGTCATGCCCATCTGCGGCGTGGTCATCCTGCTGTATTCCATCCTGAACATCATCGGCATTGCCAACGGCACCATCTCGCTGGAGGTCGCCGATGAGGCTTCCGAGGCCATCGCCAAGGTCGAGGCCGAGAAAGCCGCTGCAAACGAAAAGAAGGAGGGCTAAACCGTGGCAATTCAAGCATTGTTGGTCATTCTGGCAGTCCTGCTGGTGCTGCTGTTCCTGGGCGTGCCCATCTCGTACGCCATCGCCGTTTCTTCTCTGACGGCCATTCTCTCGTCCATTGACCTGAACGTTGCCGTGCTGACGGCTGCCCAGCGCACGTTCGTGGGCATGAGCAAGTTCAGCCTGACCGCTATTCCGTTCTTCATCCTGGCGGGCAACATCATGAACCAGGGCGGCATTGCAAAGCGCCTGGTGGATTTCGTCATGTCCATCCTGGGCAAGCTGCCCGGCGCGCTGCTCATCACCAACATCGGCACCAACGCCCTGTTCGGTGCCATCTCCGGTTCCGCTTCCGCCGCCGCTGCCGCCGTTGGCTCCATGATCCGCGACGGTGCCGAGGAGCAGGGCTATGACCCGGCTGTCACCGCTGCTACCAACGCGGCATCCTCCTGCTCCGGCCTGCTGATCCCTCCCTCCAACGCCCTGATCACTTACTCGCTGGCTTCCGGCGGTACCTCCGTGGCTGCCCTGTTCATGGCCGGTTATGTCCCCGGCATCATCTGGGCTCTGGCCTGCGCCGTGGTCGGTGTCATCCTGGCCAAGAAGCTGGGCTATAAGGGGACTCCCGGCAAGTTCGATTGGAAGAACCTCGGCGTCTGCACCCTGCGCGCTCTGCCCTCCCTCTCCCTGATCATCGTGGTCATCGGCGGCATCGTGGGCGGCGTCTTCTCCGCCACCGAGGGTTCTGCCATCGCCGTGGTCTACGCCCTCATCCTGGCATTCTGCTACCGCTCCATCAATCTTAAGAGCCTGTGGAAGATCATTGTGGATTCTGCCAAGATGTCCGGTATGGTCGTCTTCCTGGTTGGCGTGTCCAACATTCTGGGCTGGGTCATGGCGTTCCTGCAGATCCCCGATGCCGTGGCGGCTCTGCTGCTGGGCCTGACCAACAACAAGTACATCATCCTCCTGATCATGAACGTCATCCTGCTGGTGTCCGGCACCTTTATGGATGTTACCCCGGCTATCCTGATCTTCACCCCGCTGTTCCTGCCCATCTGCCAGAGTTTTGGCATGAGCACCATCCACTTTGGTATGATCCTCGTGTACAACCTCTGCATCGGCAACATCACGCCCCCTGTCGGCAACGCGCTGTTCGTGGGCATCAAGGTGGGCCGTACCAGCCTGGAAAAGATCCTGCCTTACATGCTCATGTACTATGTCGCCATCATCGGCGGCCTGCTGCTGGTCACTTACATCCCGGCAGTGTCCATGGCCCTGCCTCAGCTGACGGGCCTGGTGTAATGAGCGCATAACGGAACCATCTACTTTCTTCTCCTGAAAAGGCGGCACTTCTGCAATCGAGTGCCGCCTTTTCCTTTTGTGTGCCGGAAAAATTTTTGCCTGCCGGCCCGGGAAGCTGCAATTTTTCAGTGTGATGAACCGTATTTAAGAAAAAGGAACCAATTTCCAGTTGAAAGAAATGCGGTCCATTGCGGATAAGGAGGCTGCCGATATGAAACTAGCTGCTGATTACCGTGCTCTTGCCCGGGATGCCCTGCGTGGAAGATGGAAAACAGCGGTGCTGGCCGGATTGCTCGCCAGTGCGCTGGGTGCCAATATTGTAAACGCAACCGGGAACATTACATCCAACGCGAACCGTGCCAACCAGAATTCCAACATCACGCCCGATGGTTACCTTGAGTTGTTTTCACAGGCCAACGGCGGCAGGCTGCTGACAGTGCTGGTGGCCTGCATCGTGGTCTGGACCCTCTTCACCCTCGTGGTGGGCGGTGCCGTGCGGCTGGGATATGCCCGGTTCAACTTGAATCTGGCGGACGGAAAAGCGGCCGCTGTTTCGGACCTGTTTTCCCAGAAAGGCCGCCTGTGGGATGGCTTCTGCCTGAAATTTTTGCAGGGGCTGTATGTGGCACTGTGGTCATTGCTGCTGGTGATCCCCGGCATTGTAAAATCCTACAGCTATGCAATGGCTCCGTACATCATGGCGGAACACCCTGCCCTGACGGCCAACGAGGCCATTACGGAATCGCGGCGGATCATGGACGGCAACAAATGGCGGCTGTTCTGTCTTGATTTCAGCTTCATCGGCTGGGAGCTGCTCTGTGTCCTCCCGATGCTGGCCGGTTTTTCGTGGGTCGTGGCAGCTTTCTCCGATGCAGCGGCCATGGGGGTCGCCCTGGTGACGCTGTTGGCAGTTCCGCTGAGCGCGGGCTTTTTTGTAGTGCGCCCCTATGAGGAAGCCGCATGGGCGGTTTTCTACCGGGACATCACAGCGGCCGAGGCAGAAACCGAATGACCCGAACCGGAAAGCAAAAGGAGTACGAAAGACTGAATGAGAAACACTGCGATCTATCATCTCCCGGGGCTGTTTGAGTTTTACGAGCTGTACCGCCGGTTCCTGCCGCTGTTCCGGACACACCGGGAGTATTTTTACGATTGGTGCGAGATCGGTTCCCTCTACGGTGCCCCGAAAAACTGCCTCTGGGGCGGGGGACGCTTTTCCTGCGGGGAGTGTGATCCCCAGGCGATGATGGCCCTGCTGCGGGAATACGGCATCTCGGCCCGGCTGACATTCAGCAACTCGCTGCTGCGGGAGGAGCATCTGGCGGACGAGCGCTGCAATGCGCTTTGCAGGCTGCTGGCAGAAAGCGACGGCCCGCAGAACGGCGTCATCGTCCATTCCGACCTGCTGGCGGGCTACTTGAAAGAGCACTACCCGCAGCTTTATCTCGTCTCTTCCACCACCAAAGTCCTCACGGAGTTTGAAGCGTTCCGGCAGGAGACGGCCCGGGAGGATTTTGCCTATGTGGTGCCGGATTTCCGGCTCAATAAGGCCTTTGCCCAGCTGGAAACGCTTGCCCGGGCGGAAAAAGACAAGTTGGAATTCCTCTGCAACGAGTGCTGCTGGACGGGCTGCAGGGACCGCAAGCGCTGTTATGAGGTGGTCAGCCGCCAGAACCTTGGGGAAGACTGCCCGGATCACCGCTGTGCCGCGCCCGACGCGGCGCAGGGGTACCGCTTTTCCAAAGCCATGCGGAGCCCGGCGTTCATCGGGGTGGAGGATATCAAGGAAACCTATCTGCCCATGGGCTTTTCCAATTTCAAGATCGAGGGGCGGGGCCTGGGCAGCGCGCTGGTGCTGGAATTTTTGCTCTACTATCTGGTCAAGCCGGAGCACCAGCTGGAAGTCCGGGAAGAAATTTATCTCGACAACATGCTGGACTTGTTCTGACCGCCTGCGTGCAGGGTTGAAGCCTGGAGCTGGTTTGCGTATAATGGATATGGAACCGGGGACGGCTGTCCCCCAAAGGAAAACATCGGGAGGGAAATCAAGATGGAATTTACACAGGTCGTGGAAAACCGCTATTCCTGCAAAAACTTCAGTGGCCGTAAGGTGGAGGCGGAAAAGCTGCAGGTCATTCTGGAAGCAGGCCGGGTGGCCCCCACTGCGAAAAATTTACAGGAGCAGCGGGTCTATGTCGTCCAGTCCGAAGAGGGGCTGAAAAAGATCGACGCTGTAACGCCCTGCCGCTATGGCGCTCCCACCTGCCTGGTGGTGGCCTTTGATAAAAACCATGTGTTTACTTACCCCGGCGAGAAGCGGGATTCCGGCGTGGAGGATGCCTCTATTGTAGCCACGCACATGATGCTGGCCGCCGCCAACGCAGGAGTGGACAGCTGCTGGCTGAACTTCTTTGACCCGGACAAGGCAGCCAAAGAGCTGGGCCTGCCGGAAAATGAGGAAGTGCTGATGATCCTGGACCTGGGCTATGCAGCCGAGGGCGTTGGCCCACTGCCCAACCACGCCTCCCGCAAGCCTCTGGAGGAAACGGTGGTCTACTGCTGAGGAAGACTGCCCAGAACAAACCGGAACAGTAAAATAAAAAGCAAAAGGTCAGGCTCTCCATTTTACCGGAGAGCCTGACCTTTTCTGTTACACAGGGGAATGCGGGATATCTTGAGGAGAAAAGAATCTTCTGGATAAAATCAGGTCCTGGAAGTATTGATCGCCACCGAGATGGCGATGTAAGTCTGGCCGTTATCCTTATTCGTCCGGACTACCACACCGACCTCGCTCCACTTGTCCATATGGTGGCTGTTGATGTTGGTGTCGGTTTTGATAAGTTTTGCGAGGTCCGTATTTTTGTAATCACACTTGGCAATGAAAGTAAATACGACACTGCCATTTTTTAAATCAGTATGGGATTTGACTGTAAAAGAAGAACTGAGATTCCCCGACTTGATAGTAGCATCCAGATCCTGATTGGCTATTTTGCGGAGCTCGCTGCTGTTTTGCAGTTTGGCGGAATTGACGGGACGGTTCTGATTGATGGCGGTCATCACGGCAGCTTCCGCCTGTGCGTCCTGGGAAGTGGAACCAGAGCCGCCGCAGGCTGTTAGCAGGGACAAGGCGAGAACGCCCACTAGAAGAAGAGCGGCCAGTTTTTTCAGGTGTTTCATCGTAAATGCCTCCTGTCGTTTTCAGAATTTTTGTTGTCATTTTTGGGGTGCAGGAATGATCATCGGCACGTCCAGATCAGGTGCCTTTCTGGCTTTATTGTATCGGACCGCATGGGATTCTGTCAATTGCGAAATTGTATGAAAATCAAAAAGAAATTTCGTTAAAATCAATGAAGATACGATTATTATATGAACGATTTGTGAAGAATAGACCGGGCTTCGCAAAGGATCTTTGCTTGGAATAAGCTGGACCTCCGGCAAGCTCGCCGGAGGTCTTTTCATCGTGTCATAAAAATTTACAGCGCGGTCTGTGCGGTCTTGACAAGGTATTCCATGGCCTGCACGGGGTACTGCCCGGCGGCGGTCTCGCCCGTCAGCATCAGGCTTGCGGCCCCGTCCAGTACGGCATTGTAGATGTCGCTGACCTCGGCGCGGGTGGGGACCGCCCGGGTCTGCATACTGTCCAGCATCTGGGTCACGACCATAAAAGGCACGCCCGCGGCCCGGCAGAGGGAGGCCAGCTGCTTCTGACAGCGGGGCAGCTCCCACAGGGGCATGGCGTTGCCCAGATCGCCCCGGGCGATAACGACCTGATCCACCAGCGGCAGAAACTCCGGCAAAGTACGGACACCGGCAAGGTTCTCAATTTTGGCAAAGATCTGGATCTGCCCGGCGTGGGCATCTTCCAGCGCGGCCCGCAGGGTGCGGATGTCTTCTGCGCTCCGCACAAAGGGGAGCATGACACCTGTGACACCGCAGTCGGCGGCGACGCGCAGGTTCTGCAGGTCTTCATCGGTCAGGGTAGGGGAGGAAACCTCCACGCCCGGCACCGCGATGCTCTTCCGGCTCTGGAGCAGGCCGCCCCGCAGTACGGTGCAGTGGAGAGCAGTGTCCACAGCGTTCACCCGCAAAAGCAGCTTGCCGTCGTCCAGCAGCAGCTTCTGCCCCGGGGTTATGGCGTCCAAAAGGCAGGCCGGGCAGGGAATGCCGCCCGTACCCCCCAGAAACACCTGCTGTCCCTCGGAGAGCGTCAGCGGGGACGCCAGCCGCCCGATGCGCAGCTCCGGGCCCTGTAAGTCGATCAGGAGGGTGCGGATGCCTGCTTTCTGGATGAGCTCCAGCCAGTCGGCGTGCTCGGCCAGTGAGCCGTGAGAAAGGTTCATCCGGAGGCCGGTCATTCCGGCGCGGACCAGCTGCTGTAACGTGGAAAGCTCCGCACAGGCCGGGCCGATGGTTCCGTAAAAATCCATAATAATGCTCTTCTTTCTGTGTTATTTTGCGGGGTTGTGCCCCGTGAGCAGGGCATGCAGCTTGCGGCTGAGATCGGCCAGGCACCAGGCAATGGCCATGCCGCCTGCAATGCCGAATGCGGCTAAAAAGGTCTGCTCGCCATAGTGCTCCGCAGCCAGCAGATTGCTGGAGACCACTGCGTTCATGCAGTAATACAGGGTGCTTCCGGGGATGAGGGGGACTGCCGCCGTGATGAAAAACGGGGTAGAGGGGGCGTTGTACCACCGGGCCATAAACTCGGCGTAGAGGGCCGCGCAGACACCGCCCACAAGGTTGGCCAGGAACGTGCCGTGTACCGCGGGCGCGGCCAGCAGATAGGCCAGCCAGGCCAGCAGCCCGCCCACGCCTGCCGCAGGCAGGTAACGGCGGTTGAGGTGGAACAGCAGCCCGAACCCGATGGAGCCCAATGCCCCGCTGAGGAGTTGGATGATCGTCTGCGTCATGCGGCACCTCCCATCAGCCAGATGGCTGCCATCATGCCCAGCGCCAGCATGGCCGCCAGCAGAACGGCCTCCACCAGCCGGAGCGAGCCTGAGATGATATCACCCAGCAGGATATCCCGGATGGCGTTGGTAAACGGAATGCCTGGCACCAGCAGCATGATGACGCCGATGAGCACCATGTCCGCATGGAGCAACGGGCAGACCCGGCAGCACAGCAGGGCAGACATGCCGCTGAGAAACGACGCAATGAACTGGAACGCTACACCGTTCAGGCAGAACGGGGCAAGCCACCGCTCCATCCAGCAGATGAACACTGCAACCCCGCCCGCCAGCACGCCGTCCCACAGGCTCCCGCCAAAAAAGACCGCAAAGCTGGCCGCCGCCAGCACGCTTCCCGCCAGACGGAGCCGGGGCTCCCCGGGCTGTGCCAGAATGGTACTGAGCTGCTGCTGGAACTCCTCCACCGGAGGCTTTTCGGCGCAGATGCGGCGGCTCAGGGCATTGAGCTGTTCCAGCTCCAGCAAGTCGTTGCCGGTGCTCTTGCGCAGGCGGCGGGTCTGGGTCTGGGGCGGCAGGTCCGGCATGGTCAGCGTGACCACGATGCTGGATGTGATGACAAAGATATTGACCTCCTCGGCCCCGTATGCCGCCGCAATGCGGTTGAGGGTGTCCTCCACCCGAAACACTTCGGCCCCGCTGTTCTGCAGCGCTTCCCCCATTTTGATGAGGACGCAGAGAAACTGACTGACCTCTGCTTCGCTCATAAGAACCACCCCTCTCTGTGGGCAGGGGAGCGCCCCGCCCGGTACCTCCCTATCATAGCACAGAATGGCCCAAAAGGGAAACCCTGCGGCAAAAAGTGCACAGCAGAACAAACCTTGCAAAAAACTTTGCAAAAACAGTTGACAATCCCATCCTCACCTGCTATAATTATTAGCGTCGTCACGGACGACAACAAACATCTGGGGGTTTAGCTCAGCTGGGAGAGCGCTTGCATGGCATGCAAGAGGTCACCGGTTCGATCCCGGTAATCTCCATACCGAGGCACTTCACGAGAAATCGCGAAGTGCTTTTTATTTTGTCAGCAAGCAAGTGTATCACGATTCTCCAAATACTGTGCAAGATCAAAGTTGAAGTTCGCAGGAATGTTCAGGATGCAGCACTTATATAGGAACATTCGCCGGAAAGTATCTGGAGCCAATCAAACACAATATGCACAAAATCACTGGAATTTGTCAAAAGTGTTTACGAAGAGAGGTCGGCTTATTATAATGAACGTGCAGATTTCTACCTCTGTAAATCTTTCGTAAATAACGGGAGATACCACTTGAACTTGTCAAATGAGTGCGCTATACTGCTGTGCGTCCTACCTCAAAAGGGTGGGAACCGGTCATAAGAACAGATTTGACTTTGTGGCCTTACTGCGAAAAGCAGCATAAAAGGATGTGTGTAAGAGATGTATGAAACGATTTTGAGTCCGATCAATTACGGTGGGTTGCAGTTGAAAAACCGCATTATTTTTGCTCCGACCACGTTTGGCCTGTCGGATGAGGAGTATCTTGCAAGGATTCGCTCTATTGCCGAAGGCGGCTGTGCCATGATCATCGTTGGCGATGTTCCTGTTGGAAAGAGCAAATTTGAAAAATCTCTGTTTGATTCAAAGGGATTCGCTTTTTATCAGAAAATCGTGGAGATCGCACACGATGCAGACTGCAGAGTCTGTGCTCAGCTGCACCAGAGCGATTCCAATCTGCTGGCGATGTTCAAATACATTCCAGGTCTGCTGCTGAAAAAAATCACCCCGGACCAGCTGCGGGAAAAATTGAATGCAGAAGTGGCACCGTACATTACCAATATGTCGCAGCGGAAGATCCATGAAATCATCAGTGGATTCGGCAAAGCAGCAGCATTGGCAAAACAGGCTGGCTTTGATATGGTACAGGTGCATGGCGACCGGATGTGCGGCAGCTTCAGTTCAGCCATCTTCAACCATCGTACCGACGAATATGGCGGCAGTGCAGAAAACCGCGCACGTTTTGCGGTGGAAGCGGTTTCGGCAGTCCATGCGGCGGTTCCGGGAATGCCCATTGATTATAAGCTGGCTGTCCGGCAGAAAGAACCGCATTACGGAAATGCTGGTGTTGTAGAAGAAGAACTGCCTATTTTCGTGCCACTGCTGGAACGGGCAGGCGTAACCAGCTTCCATGTGACATTGGCGAACCATTCGGCGTTGGAAAATACGATTCCTCCTGCAAACCACCCGTACTTCGGTCATCCCGGTTGTTTCCTCAAGTTCTGCAACGAAGTGCGTCAGTATACCGATCTACCCATTTGCGGGGTGGGCGGCTTGAACGACCCGGACTTTGTGGAGCAGCAGCTTTTCGACGGACGCATCCAGTGCGCCGCCATGAGCCGCCAGCTTCTGGCAGACCCGGATTGGGTGAACAAGCTGAAAAACGGGCAGGCGGAACAGATCCACCGCTGTCTCCGCTGCAACAAGAAATGTCTGGGCGGGCTGACGGCACATCAGGGAACTCGCTGTGTTTATGATGCTTTGCGAGAAAAAGAAGCCCAAAAAGCATAAGCGTATACCAGTACAATCTGCCCATCCGCATCGGACGCAACTGTTGGCTGGGTGCTGGCGTGATCGTGGTGCCGGGTGTTACCATCGGGGACAACACTGTGATTGGCGCAGGAAGCGTTGTGACAAAGGATGTTCCCGCCAATGTTGTAGCAGTCGGCAATCCCTGCCGGGTGCTGCGTCCCATCAGCGAGCATGATAAAGAATATTTTTACCGAGATCAAAAAATCAACTGGGATGCGTTATAATCAGAAAATATTATGGGAGGTATGGTTATGAAAAAGAATAATTATTTGCCTGCTGTGCTTTGCACTTTGTGCACAGTTGCTTGTGTACTCAGAACTTGTATTGATGTCATTGAAAAACCAGATGAAAAATCGTCCTTTCCATTCCTGGCAAATCTTTTTTGCGGAATTTTCTGGGGAGCCGAGTCTATTCTGAACTTCAAAAAGTGCAACTCACAGAAAGTCTGATGCGTTACGCAATACAAGGAATTGAATGAGCCAAAGGAGAAAAAATGAGTTACGCAATCGTATACAGCAGCAAAACAGGCAACACGGAATTACTGGCAG
>OGJJ01000721.1_pt1 | contig 28272 bp, 24 predicted proteins | sample 1572081 | NCBI WGS metagenome assembly OGJJ01 (sample SAMEA2582122, study PRJEB24529) | metagenome | biome: Human gut stool | place: China | collected 2011
TGGCAATGGAAAGGAGCTGTCGCTGACCCTGGCTTAGGTTCGCACCATCCCCGGTAAGAACGGTCTGATAACCATCCGGCAGCTGACGGATAAAGTGATCCGCATTGGTTCGTCTGGCAGCAGCAATAACCTCCTCGTCGGTTGCATCCAGTCGTCCATAACGGATATTTTCCATGACAGTATTGGTAAACAGGTGCGTATCCTGCAATACAATGCCTAAAGAACGACGAAGGTCGGATTTACAGATCTTATTTACATTGATGCCATCGTAGCGAATCTTACCATCCTGAATATCATAGAAACGGTTGATCAGATTAGTAATGGTAGTTTTTCCTGCTCCGGTCGATCCTACAAAGGCAATCTTTTGTCCCGGTGTAGCATGTAACACAATGTTATGAAGCACGATCTTTTCATCCGTATAACCGAAATCCACATCGTCAAAGACTACATCGCCGGTAAGTTCGGTATAGGTGGTGGTGTTCTCTGCTTTGTGATAATGCTTCCAAGCCCAAAGTCCGGTCCGCTCCGGCACTTCTACCAACTTATCGCCTTCTCGTTTTGCATTGACCAACGTAACATAACCCTCATCGGTTTCCGGAGTCTCATCCAGTAATTTGAAAATACGATCCGCTCCGGCAAGTGCCATAATGATGGAATTTAACTGCTGGCTCACCTGGTTGATCGGCATATTAAAGGATTTATTAAAAGTCAGGAAGCTTGCCAGACCACCCAGGGTAAATCCGCCAACACCACCTAGGGCAAGGATACCGCCCACAATAGCACAAAGCACATAACTGATATTTCCGATCTGTGCATTGGCAGGCATCAAAATATTGGCGAACTTATTGGCATTATAGGCACTGTCAAATAACTGGTCATTTAACTTCTTAAAGTCATTCATAGCCTGTTCCTCATGGCAGAATACCTTAACTACTTTCTGACCGTCCATCATTTCCTCAATATAGCCGTTTACCTTACCAATATCTCTCTGCTGTGCGATAAAATATTTGGAACTCTGTCCCGCAATCTTGGTAGTAACCACCATCATCACGCCTACCATAAAAAGCGTCAGGATGGTCAGCGGAATATTTAAAATGATCATGCTCACCAATACACTGACAATGGTCACCACAGAATTAATGATCTGGGGAATACTCTGGCTGATCATCTGGCGCAGGGTATCAATATCATTGGTGTAAATGGACATGATGTCCCCATGGGAATGGGTATCAAAATATTTGATAGGAAGTTTCTCCATGTGGGCAAACATTTCATTTCGGAAATTACGTAAGGTTCCCTGGGATACATTGATCAGCAAACGATTGTATACATAGGCTGCCAATGCTCCACACAGATAAAAGATTCCTACCCGGAGAATGGCTGCCGCAAGTCCGGAAAAATCCGGGTTTTCCTGTCCCAGTAAAGGCAGGATATAGGAATCAATCAACGTCTTCATGAACATGGTTCCCTGTACGGAAGCCAGTACGCTGATGAAAATACAAATGAGAACAATCACGCAGTGTGGTGCGTAATTTTTCATGATTTCTTTCATGATCCGGACAAAAAGCTTTCCGGGATGATCAATCTTCGGTTTCGGTCCACGGCCACGATTACGGCCACCTGGTCCCGGCATAGGTCTGTTATTTGCTGCCATTACTGCTCACCTCCTTCGTCAAAATCACCACTGCCGCCCATCTGCGATTCATATACATCTTTATAAATCTCATTGGAAGCAAGCAATTCTTCATGGGTTCCGAATGCATTGACCTGTCCGTTATCCATGACAATGATACGGTCTGCATTCTGTACCGATGAAATACGCTGGGCAATAATCAATTTCGTTGTATTCGGTATTTCCTCCGCAAACGCTTTACGGATTTTGGCATCCGTTGCCGTATCTACGGCACTTGTGGAATCGTCCAGAATCAGGATCTTCGGTTTTTTCAATAAAGCTCTGGCAATACAAAGCCTCTGCTTCTGTCCACCGGACACATTGGTACCACCCTGCTCGATATAGGTGTTATATTTATCCGGCATTCTTTCTATAAATTCATCTGCACATGCCAGTTTGCAGGCACGGATACATTCTTCCTCTGTGGCATTCTCATCACCCCAACGCAGGTTTTCCAGAATGGTGCCGGAGAACAGGACATTCTTCTGCAGCACTACGGAAACCTCTTTACGCAGGGTATCCAGATCATATTCCCGTACATCCTTGCCGCCTACCTTGACAGAGCCTTCTGTCACATCATAGAGCCGGCTGATCAGATTTACAAGGGAAGTCTTGGCAGAACCGGTTCCGCCTATGATTCCAATCGTCTCGCCGGATTTGATGGAAAGATTGATATCATTTAAGATGGGCATTTCACTGGTCTTGTTATACCGGAACCCGACATGATCAAAAACAATGGAACCATCCGGTACATCGTAATCCGGGTTTTCCGGATTTACCAGATCTGCTTTTTCATTGATTACTTCTGCCACACGTTCTCCGCTGGCTTCACTCATGGTAAGCATGACAAAAATCATGGAAAGCATCATCAGGTTCATGAGAATGGTCATACAATAGGTCATGAAACTCATCAGCTCACCGGTCGTCATGGAACCACCTACGATCATATGCGCCCCAAACCAGCTGATTGCCAGAATACATGCATATAAAGTAAACTGCATAATGGGATTATTTAATACAACGATTCGCTCTGCACGCAGGAACATATTGTAAATATTACTGCTAGCCTTCTGAAACCGATTTGTCTCATACTCTTCACGGTTATAAGCCTTTACTACACGAATGGCTGCCACGTTTTCCTGCACGCTGGCATTCAGATCATCGTATTTGTGAAACACTTCACGGAAATACTTCATTGCCTTTGGAATCAATCCAAAAATAGCTGCCCCCAAAAAGACAAGTGCTACCAGATAAATCGTGGACAGACAGGCATTGATTCCAGCGGCCATAATGACGGCAATCACCAGGGAAACCGGGGCACGCATGCACATACGTAAAATCATCTGGTAAGCATTCTGCAGGTTTGTCACATCAGTGGTAAGTCTTGTTACCAGACCTGCGGTAGAGTATTTATCAATGTTGGAAAAAGAAAAGGTCTGAATGTTGGTATACATTGCCTCTCTTAAATTTTTAGCAAATCCGGCAGATGCCCTGGCTCCGTATTTACCTCCCATAATACCGGCAAATAAACCGATTCCGGCTATCACCACCATCAGTGCACCGCAAATATAAATATGTCTCATATCCCCGGCTGTTACACCATCATCAATGATGGATGCCATCAGTAAGGGAATAATCATTTCCATGATTACTTCCAGGATCATAAACAATGGCGTAATAATGGAATCTTTTTTGAATTCCTTTATCTGAGCTGCAAGTGTTTTAATCATTTTGTGTCATCCTTCCTTTCTTCCTTTTTTATTTGCTGAGACAGTTGTTCCACATTGCTCTTCATTTTTCCCATAATCGTGAAAAATGCCTGCAATTCTTCTTCTGTCAGTCCGTTTCTCAGGGTTTGTTCCATCCGGAGCATATTATCATAACAAATATGATGCATTTCTCTGCCTTTTTCGGTAACTACCAGTTTTTTCAGTCTGGCATCATAGGCTACACTGACACGCTCTATGTACCCCTTCTGTTCCATCGGCTTGAGAATACAGGTAATGGTGGATTTGGCAAGGGATAACTCTCTCTCCAGATCTCTCTGGAAAATATCCCGGTCTGCATTTCTGCATAAATAAGCGATAATCCACCCATTCATGGTGGTCATCTCATCTACCCCGTTCTTTAATCCTAATGCCACTCTGGTTCGATTCACCAAATTATCCATCTGATGGATTGTAAATCCCACATGTGTTTCTCTTGACATGACCGCTCCTTCCCTTCTTGATATAACGGATTTCTTCAGTCTGCTTCTATCCTTGGATAAAGTTTGAATGCTAACAGTTTGGCATCAAACAGTTAGCATTCAAACTACTTTTGCTATTTTACTATTGTATATTCGTTTCGTCAATAATTATTCTGTTAAAAAAATATAAACTTTTCCCTACGTCAAAAGGCAGTTTGGTTGACGAAACCTTATTTTTCTTATATAATTGCTGTTTGTACTGTTTCAAAAGTACCATGCACATAAGATGAGGTTACTTTATGTTTTCAAGATTTTATCATGTGATTCTGCGCAATCTGCATCACATCTATATGATTCCCCAGATGGGTTATATGGCAAAGCATCCTGAAAAGTACTCGGAACAACAACGTTACGAAAAAGATTTGTTATGTATCAAACGGATGTGTAAACCGGGACATATCACCACAGAAGGTTACGGGATGGAAAATCTTCCCAAAGAAGGCGGCTACATTCTGACTCCGAATCATCAGGGAAAATACGATGCTCTCAGTATCATGATTACTCACAAAGCACCCTGCTCCATCGTTATGGATAAGGAAAAATCCAATGTTCCTCTGACAAAGCAGTTTCTGGATCTTGTACAGGGAAAACGCATGGATACCAATGATGTACGCCAGTCCATGAAAATTATTAAAGAAATGTCTGAAGAAGCGAAACAAGGAAGGAAATTTATTATTTTCCCGGAAGGTGGCTACTTCCATAACGGAAATGATACTACCGTATTTAAACCCGGTGCCTTCAAAAGCGCTGTATGGGCAAAATGTCCGATCGTTCCTGTGGTTTTAATCAATTCCTATATGTGCTTTGAATATCATAGTTTGAAACCGGTAAAAACCTTCGTTTATTACCTGAAGCCGCTTTACTATGAAGATTACAAGGATATGAATACAACGGAGATTGCTGCTTTGGTACAGGGAAAAATTCAGTCGGTACTGGATTCCTATAAAGCAGGCACCCTGATTTCGGAAAATGTTTGTCAGACAGAGTCCTGAGCAAAAAAGATGTCGAGAAAATTTCGTTTCTATTTCCTCGACATCTTTTTATTTCAAAATGAATTTCCGGATAGCTTCTGCTACTCCACCTTCATTGTTATTATGCACGGTAATATAATCCGCTTTTTCTTTTACGTTCTCATCCCCATTACACATACAGACTCCTACGCCCGCAGTCACAATCATGGGAATATCATTTTCTGCATCTCCACAGGCTACCGTATCTTTTAAGTCCACGTGAAGATAATCACATAAGAATCGCACCGCCGTTCCCTTGGATACTCCATGACAAACCAATTCCAGATATTCTTCACAGGAAAAGAAGGTATCAACCTCTCCCCTGCATGCTTCATCGACTTCCCTTTGCACGGTTTTCAGTATTCCGGTTCGACCGAAATCACTCATCAGAACTTTGGATGGCTCAAAAGCAAGCTGTTCAAAGATAGCAGGAACCACCTTATACGGAACTTTAACCAGCTGGGAATACTTTTTCACATCCTCATTCTCTTCTGGTGTCAGCACATGCGTTGCATCATAAGTCTGAATATGCACACCATAATGCCTGCAAATCTCATAAGCTTTCTTTGCACACCATATCGGAACTTTCTTATCATAAATTAATTTTCTTGTCTCAAATTCGTAAATCTGTCCACCATTGTAGGCAATACAATAACAGCCCGGCTTGTCCAGTTCCAACCGTTCCGCCTGTAACAGCGCACTGGAAAGAGATCTTCCCGTGGCAATAATCACCTTATGCCCCTGCTCCAGCATCTCCTGTACAGCGATCCGGTTTGATTCCGGTACATTTTTATCGTCATCCAGAAACGTAGCATCCAAATCCGTAAATAGTAATTTCATTTTATTCATGCTGTAATCCTGCCAAATAGTTGATAAATTGTTGTGCCGTTCTTCCGGAAATTCCGCCGTGGGATAATTCCCATTTATTTGCTTCTGCACAAAGTTCCTGCTCCGACATTCTGATTCCCTGTTTCTTCGCCAGTTCTGTTACAATGCTGAAATATTCCTTCTGGGAAGGCTTGGAATAATTGATCGTAACACCGAAACGATGAACCAGAGACAGCTTCTCTTCCATGGTATCAGACTGGTGCATACCGTTCTCATTATGTACGTCATCCCGGTCACTCCAGTTCTCTTTGATAAGGTGTCTGCGGTTACTGGTGGCATAAATCAAAATATTCTCCGGTTTGGTTTCCACACCACCCTCAATTACCGCTTTCAGGAATTTATATTCGATTTCAAATTCTTCAAAAGAAAGATCATCCATATAAATGATAAAACGATAGTTCCGATTTTTGATCTGGGCAATCACGTTGGATAAATCCTTAAACTGATGCTTGTAAATCTCAATCATTCGCAGTCCCATATCATAATATTCATTTACAATTGCCTTGATACTGGTAGACTTACCGGTACCGCTGTCGCCAAAGAGCAATACATTATTTGCCTTGCGTCCTTCTACAAAGGCCTCTGTATTTTCACGCAGCTTCTTTTTCTGAATCTCATAGCCAACCAGGTCGTCTAATACCACCTGTTCCATGTTATTGATTGCCATGAATTCCACCGGACCGTTCTCCTTATCACGGATACGGAATGCCTTATTCAGACCAAACATACCGACGCCATAAGCCTTATAGAAATCTGTTACTGCCCGGAAGAAAGCCTCAGCATCGTTACCCTGCTCCAGCTTATTGGATAAAGCCTGTACTTTCTCACTGACATTTTTGTTGTACATCATCTCTTTCTTTCCAATGGCACGATAATTGGAAATCGTAGTAAAGCAGTCAATCCCCAGTGCATCTTCCAAAGGTTTGAAGTCAAAATGAAACAGATTATAAAACACCTGAAAATCATTTCTGGCGAAAATATTGACACTTCCCTCATTGGCTCCCACCTTTTCACAGGTCAGACTGAACGGATTCTCATTGGTAATCAAGAGAAAAGTCAGATAGTTATGCCATAGATTTTTGTCAAAGCCATAATCGGTAGCCACCTCCAAAAGTTTTCTGATCTGGGTATAAATGTCCCGGATCAATTCGGCATCGGTACTTCCCGGTGTATTTGCATCCATTCGGGTATCAAAGCGTCGGAAAATTTCTCCGATTTCATATAAAATCGTATGCTCCCTTAAGGAACCATACATCATTAATTTTGCAATCTGTTGGTACATCATCATTCTCCTTTAAGATTTGCCTGTTTCTTTTCTGACACATATCAGGTTTCTCACAATTTTATCTCTTTCCTTTCCGCCATGCAAGGGAAAATTGCAATCCTCTTTTTCTGGTGGTATACTGGGAGCATGTAACCTGACCGGTTACTTTTTGAAAATTCAGACTTGGAGGAATGATAACTCTATGAAAATAACTGACATCCGGCTTTACACCATTTCCGTCCCCCTTCGTGTGCCATTTAAGACTGCACTGCGGACTGTAAATTCTGTAGAAGATGTAATTGTGGAAATTCTCACCGATACCGGTAACAAAGGCTATGGCGAGGCACCGCCCACCGGTCCTGTTACCGGCGATACCACCGGTTCCATTATCGGTGCAATCCGTGATCATATCGCACCGAAGCTTAAAGGAAGAGAGATCAATGACTTTGAAAATCTTATGCTCATTTTACAGTCTTCCATCGTAAAAAACACCAGTGCTAAGGCAGCAGTAGATATGGCTTTATGGGATTTATACGGTCAGTTATACAAGATTCCTGTTTATAAACTATTAGGTGGTTCCCGTAATTCTATCGTCACGGATATTACGATCAGCGTCAATGAACCTGAAGAAATGGCTTTGGATGCTCTAAATGCCAAGGAACGTGGCTATGACTGTCTTAAGATTAAAGTCGGAAAGGATGCTGCAAAAGATCTGGAACGACTTTTGGCTGTTCGTAAAGCGGTAGGTCCTGATCTGTGTATCCGCATTGATGCAAACCAGGGATGGACTGCCCGAGAAGCTGTCCGGCTCTTAAATCAGATGCAGGAAAAAGGTCTCGATATTGAATTTGTAGAACAGCCCGTCAAAGCACATGATTTTGAAGGCATGAAATATGTCACGGAGCACTCTTACATACCGGTACTTGCAGATGAAAGCGTCTTCACTCCCGAGGATGCACTGACCATCATGCAGATGCGTGCGGCGGATCTGATCAATATCAAATTGATGAAGTGTGGCGGAATTTACAATGCTTTAAAGATTGCTTCTGCCGCAGAGGTCTATGGCGTAGAATGTATGATTGGCTGTATGCTGGAGGCAAAAGTCAGCGTCAATGCCGCTGTTCATCTGGCATGTGCAAAACAGATTATTACACGAATTGACCTGGATGGTCCCGTCCTTTGTAAGGTAGATCCGGTTCACGGTGGAGCCATCTTCCGGGAAAAGGATATCACCGTCTCCGATGCTCCCGGAATGGGCATCACCGGCATTGACGGCTTACATCCGGTTAGCTTGTAAAGCACAAAAAAGGCATACCAAAAATGGTATGCCTTTTTCAAGCTGAAAATGAGACTCGAACTCACGACCCCTTCATTACGAGTGAAGTGCTCTACCGACTGAGCTATTTCAGCTTATCCGATCTGCAAAAGCAAATCAACAGAGATTATTATATATGAATCTTACAGCTTTTGCAAGGATAAATTTTAATCAATCGTCAATCAATCGTCAAACTTGGTAAAAAATTAATTCTGTTTATCAAAATGCACATCCAACTGCGGGAACGGAATCTGCACACCTGCCTCGTCCAGAGCCAGCTTGATTTTTTCCGTCACTGCCCACTTTCCTTCCCAATAGTCTTCATTTCGGAAGCTGCATCTGACCCCTAACACGACGGCACTGTCCCCCAGTTCATCTACGAAGACCTGTTTCGGTTCATCCTGAAGAACACGGCTTTCTTCTGCCAACACCTTCTGAATGACTTCTTTGGCAAGCCGGATATCAGAACTATAGGAAATTCCCACGGTTGCCAGCATTCTTCTCTTCGGGTTGCAGGAGTAATTGGTCACACTACTGCCGGACAGACTTCCATTGGGTACCATCACAATATTCTTATCCATCGTTTCCAACGTGGTATAAAAAATCTGGATTGCTTTCACAGTGCCCTCATTTTTCCCGGAACTTTCTATAATGTAATCTCCACCCCGGAAAGGCTTCAATAAAAGAATCAACACGCCTCCTGCCAGATTGGACAGACTCCCCTGCAAAGCCAGACCAATCGTAACACCCGCTGAGCCCAATAAGGCCACCATACTTGCCACATTGATTCCAAACCCGGAAGCCACCAGGAAAATCAATAAAATATAGAGGGCATATTTCAAAAAGGAATCTGCGAACTGCCGGACACCCACATCCGTGTTATGGCGTTCCATAGAACTATGGACGATTCGCCGTACCAGCTTGATCAACTGCATTCCGATTATAAAAACCAATGCAGCAATCAACACCTTTACACCGAAACGCAGCAGCTTATCCGGCAATTCTTCCAGGAATTTTTGAATGGCAGTGGGATCCACCTGCGGATTTTCCAGGATTTCATCTACCACATCATTCTGATTAATCTCAAAAAACATCTTTTTCTCCATTTATGACTTTTTCCATAGGTTATTCGTGCATGACATTCAAAATTCAATCTATAAACACCGTTACGCCAGGGAATGAATAAAAATTCCACTTAAAAGCTTGGGTTCAAACCAGGTGGATTTCGGCGGCATGAGCCTTCCTGCATCGGCAACGGCAAATAATTCCTGAATAGAAGTCGGATACAGGGAAAAAGCAGCCACACAGTCATTTGCCACCCTCCGCTCCAGTTCCTCCATGCCTCGGATTCCTCCTACAAAATCAATTCTGCCATCCGTCTTAGGATCAAGAATTCCCAGAACAGGCGCTAGCAAATGATTCTGTAATAAAGACACATCCAATCCCTCAACCGGATCCTCACTGGTAAATTCCGGGCGGATCTGCAGACGATACCAGCCATCTTTTAAGTATAAACCGAATTCACCCTTTTTCTCCGGTTTCCGATATTCTGCCGGACAATCCCCGCTTCCTGCCTTGGTTACCAGAAACGCCTGTTCCAGTTTATGCAGAAATTCCTCTTCCGAAAGTCCGTTCAAATCTTTCACTACCCGGTTATAATCCATAATCATCAGATCTTTATCCGGGAACAAAACAGATAAGAAATAATGATAAGCTTCTGTTCCGGTATCATTGGGATTTTCTGCTGCACGTTTCAGTCCTACCTTCACTGCGGAAGCACAACGATGATGCCCGTCTGCAATATAAATATTCTGTATTTCCGCAAAGGCATTCTGAATCGCCCCAATCTGTTCCGGCGCATCCATAATCCAGACCGTATGGCGGGTTCCGTCTTCACGGTGTAAATCGTATAAAGGTGCCTTTTCCATACATTCTTTTACGATCTTTCCGATTTTCTCATTGGCCCGGTACGCCAGAAAAATCGGACCGGTCTGTGCATTACAGGTATCCACATGGCGAATCCTGTCCTGTTCTTTTTCCGCACGGGTATTTTCGTGTTTTTTGATCACACCATTTTCGTAATCTTCAATGGAAGCACAGGCACAAATTCCTGTCTGTGCCCTTCCATCCATAGTCAACTGATAGATGTAATAGCAGGGTTTATCATCCTGAACGAAACTGCCATCTTTCACCCAGTCCCAAAGCATTTCCTTTGCCTTGGCATAAACCTCATCTGCGTACATATTATGCTCCGGCTCGAACTGGGTCTCCGGGCGGTCAATTGCAAGAAAAGAATGGGGGCGCTTCTCTACAAGAGTTCGTGCTTCTTCTCTGTTAAACACATCATAGGGAAGCTCCGCAATGTCTGCAACGCGCTCCTTCGCCGGTCTGATTGCCTGAAATGGTCTGATGTCTGCCATCGTACAGTTTCCTCCTCATGTCATTTGTTGATACTGCTGTTTTAAAATAAGGGAGCCGTTAACTTTAATAACGGTCCAAAAAGAAAATTTGTGGCAAAATGCTGTTTCAGCCAATCCGGTGTTACTTCCTCACAAACAGCAAACACTTCCAACATATCTTCTTTCAGACTTTCCGTCACACTGGTCTTATACAGGAATGTTCCACATTCAAAATGATGATAAAAGCTTCGATAATCCATGTTGATCGTACCGACCGTGGCAATTTCATCATCACTCAAAAAACACTTCGCATGGATAAATCCCGGCGTGTATTGTAAAATCCGCACACCGGCCTGAATCAACGCACTATAATTGGACTGGGTCAGCCAATAAGCAAACTTTTTATCAGGAATGCCCGGTGTCACAATCCGCACATCAACGCCCCTCTTTGCAGCCAGACATAAAGCCTGGATCATGGCATCATCCACAATGAGATACGGTGTATACAGCCACACATACTGCTTCGCTTCATTGATAATATTCATGTAAATATTCTCACCCAGCGTTTCATTGTCTAAAGGAGAGTCTCCATAGGGCTGCACATAACCATCCCGGAAACTGTCCGCAGGAAAATCAACCAAATAAGGGGAATAATCTGCCTCCGTAGGACGCATGGCATTCCACATCTGCAAAAACATGACCGTAAAGCTCCGGGCAGCTTCACCCTCTACACGGATTCCTGTGTCTTTCCAGTGTCCGTATTTCACTTTATGGTTAATATACTCATCCGCCATGTTTACACCACCGGTATAGGCAATCTTTCCATCAATGGACACAATTTTCCGATGATCACGATTGTTTAAAATAATGGCCATGAGCGGAAACAGCTTATTAAATGCTACACTCTTAATTCCTTCCCGCTCCAGCTGCTCATCATAATGGTTAGACAGGACAAACACACTTCCTACATCATCATACATGACACGTACTTCCACGCCCTCTGCAACCTTACGCCGCAGAATTTCATGTACGGAATCCCACATATCCCCTTCTTCCAGAATAAAGTATTCTACAAAGATAAATTTCTCTGCTTTTTCCAAATCCTTTAATAGAGAATACCAATATTCCTCACCGATTTTGAAGTACGTATTTTTCGTATTTTTATATACAGGGGTATAAGAATAATTTCCGATGTAATAACAGAGATTTGCTACCTGCTTATTCTCCGCAGCAATCTCATTCCAGACCTGGTTTTGCGGATGATAAGACTCCTTCGTGGCTTTTTCTGCGCGATCTACGTTTTTGCGCAGACGTTTAAACATAAACACGTGACCAAACAAAATATAAATCAGTCCACCCAATAACGGTACGGACAAGATCAAAACAATCCAGGAAATTTTCACCGAAGCATTGGAATGCCGATAGAGCAAAAAAATCACAGCTCCAAAGCTAAGAATACGCAGAACAATATCAATATAAACATAGTAACTGCTCAGCTTCCAGATTTCAAAGCCCACAAACAAAACCTGAAGCAAAACCAGAAGCGCGGTAATAACCAACCGTGACAATAAGGTACTGCCGATTTTTTTAATCAATCGTCCCATAGAATGACCTCTCCTTTCTGCAGAGTCTGTTTGAGATCGATCAGTCTCTGGTTACTGGAACCCCGAAAACGCAGGCTGATATCCTTTAATCGTTCTTCAAAGCGGCCATCTACCAGTACATCAATCATGGAAAGCATTTCCTTTGTCTCTTCCCATTGCTCTAACATCCGGCCCATAATATCTTCTTCCAAACGATAGCCGGTATAGCACCAGATATCTTTCTCCGGATAGGTTTCTTTTACCTTTTTCAAAAAAGGAAGAAGCCCCTGTTGATTGACTCGCTCCAAGGGTTCTCCACCTAACAGCGTAAGCCCCCTGATATAGGAGGGGGCTAATGCTGTCAATAATTCTTTTTGTATTTCAGCAGTAAAGGGATTTCCATAGGAAAAATCCCATGCGATTTCGTTGAAACAGCCTGGACAATGGTGGGTGCAGCCACTGACAAACAGGGAAACCCGCACCCCCGGTCCATTGGCAATATCGCATTTCTTAATTTCCGCAAAATTCATAAAATTTCCTTTATACCTTATAAATGAAGGACACGCTCTTTGATTTCCTGGGTACGTCCCTGATTCCAGTACTGGGTTCCAATATAACCACAGGTACGCCTTGCCACATTCATGGTATCCTGATCCCGGTTTCCGCAGTTCGGGCACTCCCAGACCAGTTTTCCGTCATCATCGGTAACAATCTGAATTTCTCCGCCATATCCGCATTTCTGGCAATAATCACTTTTCGTATTCAGCTCTGCATACATGATGTGATCATAAATATATTTCATCACACTTAAAACAGCATCCAGATTGTCCTGCATATTCGGAACCTCCACATAACTGATGGCTCCGCCCGGAGACAATTCCTGGAATTGTGCCTCGAATTTCAACTTTTCAAAGGCATCGATCGGCTCGGTTACATGCACATGATAACTGTTTGTGATATAGTTCCGATCCGTTACCCCTTCAATGATGCCGAAACGCTTCTGTAAGCACTTGGCAAATTTGTAGGTTGTGGATTCCAACGGCGTTCCATACAAACTGAAATCAATATTGGTTTCCTCTCTCCACTGCTTGCAGGCATCATTGAGACGCTGCATGACCTTCAATGCAAAAGGCGTTACCTTAGGATCGGTATGGGATCTTCCGGTCATATAACGGGTACATTCGCAAAGCCCCGCATACCCCAAAGAAATCGTGGAGTAACCATTGTACAGCAGTTTATCAATTTTCTCACCCTTCTTCAAACGGGCAAGCGCTCCATACTGCCAGAGAATCGGCGCCACATCCGAAAGGGTACCTTTTAAACGATTGTGCCGGCACATCAGTGCCTTTCTGCAAAGTTCCAGTCGCTCGTCCAGAATCTTCCAGAACAACTCCATATCCCGGTTGGAGGAACAAGCCACATCCACCAGATTTAAAGTAACGACACCCTGATTGAAACGGCCGTAGAATTTGGGTTTGTTTTCTTCATCTTTATAGACCGTAAGGAAGGAACGGCAGCCCATGCAGGGATAGCAGTTTCCATCCTTCAGTTTTTTCATGATTTTTTCCGAGATATAATCGGGAACCATTCGTTTTGCGGTACATTTCGCTGCAAGCTTCGTCAGGTACCAGTATTTGGAATCCTCATGAATGTTATCTTCTTCTAAAACATAAATCAACTTGGGAAATGCCGGTGTAATGTAAACACCCTTTTCATTCTTCACACCCAGAATACGCTGGTTCAGTACTTCTTCAATGACGGCTGCCAGATCCTCTCTGGTCTGTCCTGCCGGCACCTCATCCAAGTACATAAACACGGTGACAAAGGGAGCCTGTCCGTTGGTGGTCATCAAAGTGATCACCTGGTACTGAATCATCTGTACACCACGCTTAATTTCATCTTTCACACGCATTTCCGCAATGGCGTTAATTTTTTCTTCCGATACCTCTTCTCCGACTGCTTCCAATTCCTCACGAACACTTTTACGGAATTTGTCGCGGCTGACCTGTACAAAAGGTGCAAGATGTGCCAGAGAAATACTCTGCCCGCCATACTGGGAACTGGCAATCTGTGCGATGGACTGGGTTGCAATATTACATGCCGTAGAAAAGCTTTTGGGTGTATCAATCATGGTCTCACTGACTACGGTTCCGTTCTGGAGCATATCCTCCAGATTAACCAGACAACAGTTGTGCATGTGCTGTGCAAAATAATCTGCATCATGGAAGTGAATGATTCCTTTCTCATGAGCTTCTACCACATCCTCCGGCAAAAGGAATCGACGGGTGATATCCTTAGACACCTCTCCCGCCATATAGTCACGCTGGACACTGTTTACGGTTGGATTTTTATTGGAATTCTCCTGCTTGGCTTCCTCGTTATTACACTCCAATAAGCTTAAAATCTGTTCATCCGTAGAATTTGATTTACGTACCAGCGCACGACGATAACGATAGGTAATATAATTACGGGCTACCGCAAAAACCTGACGATCCATCAGTTCGTTCTCTACCATATCCTGAATTTCTTCCACGCTGGGAGAACGCTTTAAAGCAAGACAATCCTGCTCCACCTTATTGGCAATCTCAAGAATATCGCTCTCCGGCATCCGGTCCCCTTGTTTGACACTCTTGTTTGCCTTCTGGATAGCTATAATGATCTTGGAAAGGTCAAAACTAGCCTCCGCACCACTTCTTTTAATGATTTTCATACCCTCACTCCTGACATAATAAATCTATACCCACAACGCATCGCAGATACTATATATTGTACCATGGTATTTATTCATGTCAAGATATGCCTTTACAAAAGGATGTGGTCAAAAGGGACTAAAGCCATTTAAAAGAACAGGTGTTCAATTAGGATTTTACAACCGATTGCGATAAGGATTATGCCTCCCATAATCTCAGCCTTCGCCTTATATTTATTTCCAAACACGTTTCCGATCTTCACCCCGGAAGCCGAGAACACAAAAGTGGTGCAGCCAATGATGAGAATTGCCAGCCATATATTTACTCCCAGGAAAGCGAAAGTAATTCCCACAGCCAATGCGTCAATGCTGGTTGCAATTGCCATTAATAACATCGTCTTAACCCCAAAGGATGTACTCGTCTGTTCTTCCTCATCAGAGAATGCTTCACGGATCATATTGACACCGATAAATACCAACAGGACAAAGGCAATCCAATGATCAATTTTAGTAATATAGCTCTCAAAGGCAGACCCCAGCACATAGCCGATCAACGGCATCAGCGCCTGAAATCCTCCAAACCACAACCCACAGCAAAGCATATGCTTCGGTTTGATCTCCCTGACTCCAAGCCCTTTACAGATCGATACGGCAAAGGCATCCATTGACAACCCTATTCCCAGTAACGGTAACTCAAGAATTCCCATCGAAATTCTCCTTTTGTCTTTTTTTCATAAAAAGAACCCAGATACAGAATGCATTCCGTCATTCTGTGTCTGAGTCTCGTTCATTAAGATATGCCAGATTCCAAAAGAATCAGTGTGTTGACATATCACACTATGCAGTGCAAACTACTCCCTCATGGGTTCGTTATCATTTCTTAATACTATGCCATAGTGATAAAAATTTGTCAACAAACGAAGTGATAAAACTTTCTAGCCATTCCCCACCAGAAAATTTTCAATCACATATCTTGCCACAAATTCTGCATCAATTCCGGCAACCTTTTCTTTTACCCGCACCGAAGCACTTTTCCAGGGGATCCGTTCCCCCTGGTTCGTCACAAAATAATAGGTTACCACACCGGTCTGCGTTCCTTCCTCCACCGGCGCTGTCAGATGGTCAACACTTTCCAGTTCTGCCTCCATGTATTCTCCTGTCCCGGAAAGAATTTCCATGGCGTCTACTTCTTCCAATACCGGTAAAACTTCCACTTTATGATAAGGATTGCCATCGAAAGCCTGCCCACCGGAAACCACCAACGGCTGTACCGACACCTCCGGCAGGAATTCCCGATACGTATAATTTTCCAGACCGTAATTATATAATTTCCGGCTGTCCTGCCATTTCCACCCCTTATGGTTCGGCCATCCACAAGCTAATAAGGCAATGGTATAGATGCGATCCTCTCTTTGTAAAGCACCCACATAGCAATAACCGGCACTGTTGGTAAAACCGGTTTTCCCTGACAAAGCTCCCTCCATCATCCCTAAAAAAGCATTATGATTATGGCAGCAATAAGAACCTCTTCCCTCGATATCGGAAAAGGAATGATCCACCGTTCTGGTAATCTCCAGAAATTCCTCCTTCTTTGGGCTTAAAGTCACACAGTATGCCATTATTTTAGCCAGATCCGTTGCCGTAGTGCCATGGGTTACGATGGTTTCCTCTCCTTTTTCATTCTCCATGACCTGTACCGCATCCAACCCGTTCGGCGTAACAAATGTCGTATTTTCACAGCCGATTTCCAATGCCTTTTCATTCATCATCTTTGCAAAAGCAGCTACCGCCTGTTTACTTTCTTCCGTATTTCTTTGTCCTGCGGAATCAGTCAGGTTCAGTGCCTTTGCGCCGATATGCTCTGCAAGGATCACCGCTGCATCATTATGGGATTCCAGCATAAGGGAATAAAGCAGATCTTTTATTAAAAACTGTTGTCCGCTTCTGACCCCCAAATGTACCTTGGGCTGTGCTCCGGCATAGGCAGAAGCTTCCGCAATCTGCTCCTCACATTCCTGTTCCAATACAAGGATACAGGTCATGATTTTGGTCGTACTGGCATTGGAAAGCTTTTCCTTACCATCCTTCTCATATAAGACACGCCCCGTCCTGCCATCCAACAGAACTGCAGCCTTGGCGTAAAGTTCTGTTGGTGACAGTTCCGTGTTTTGTGTATCCTCCGGTAGCTGTCGGAAAATTTGTCTGTTAAAATTTTCCTTGGAATATACAAGGGCTTCCCCTTTTACCGGCAAATAAAGAAAAGAAAACAGGAGACCTGTCACCGTTACCCAGACGATTCCAAGTCTCCTGACTGCATTCTTGAATGGCTTCCTGTTTTTCATGCTGCACCACCGAAATTTACTCTTTATACGATATGCATTTTCTTTCTTCCCTATGCCTTTTGATCATTTAAAGGATGCCCTGCGTGAAACCATAAGCAATCATCTGCGCTCTGGAGCTAAAGGTTTCCGTCTCAATCAGATGTAAAACCTCCTCAGGTGTATAAAAGGCTGCCTTAATCTGTTCGTTTGCAGACATGTGCTCGTCAGAAATTGTTCCCTCTGCTTCCACAAATGCAATCTGTGTCTTTGCATCGGAAATAGTCACTGTGGAAAAGGAGGGCGGAAAAATTTTAATGATACGTTTTAAATCCAACCCCGTTTCCTCGTATAGTTCTCTCCGGATACAATCTTCCACGGTTTCGTTCTCTTCCAGATGCCCTGCACACAAGCCATAAATCTCCCGATTAATGGCCATACGGAATTCCTTCAATAACAGAAGCTTTCCGTCATATACCGCTGCAATGGATACACCGGTCACGGCTGCGCCCAGAGACTCCGGATCGGAAAGTTCCTTTAAACTTACAATTTCATAAACTTTTTCTTTCCCAATCTTATTTTCATAAGTCAGTTCATAGTCCTTCAGGTATCTTCCGTCACGAACTTTTTTCATTCTTAATAATTTCAATCTTGTTTCCCCCTATCTTTTCCCATGATCCTTCAACTGCTCTGCCAATGTATGGGACACTTTTTTTCTGGTAATTTCCACAATTCCGAGTGCCGTAATATCATGGACTCTGGTAGGCACCGGATCCTGCTGTGCCATTTTACGAAGCTCCTGAAAAAATAAATTTCTTTGCTCCCTGTCGGAAATATTCACAAAATCTACCAAAATCATTCCCGACAGATTACGCAGCCGAAGCTGACGGAACACCTCCTCCGCAGCCTCTTTATTTACCAATTGGGTCAATTCCTCCGGAGAATCCTTTCGAAGACATTTTCCACTATTCACATCAATGACCGTCATCGCCTCTGTAGGGTCAATGACGAGATACCCGCCGCATTTCAGCCATACCTGTCGTGCAGTAAGCTGGGATAAATGTGTTTCTATGGAATACAGGGTGGACAAAGATACGCGGGAATCTTCATAAAACCGAAGCTGCATATTACCGGCTTGCGAAGAATGTGCCCGATAATTAGTTAGCTGGGCAAAAATTTCTGCGTCGTCCGTTATAACCTGAAGTATTTCTTCTTTGTTTTCTAAATATTCCTGCAGGAACTGCATCCACCCTGGCATAACCTGAACCAGTCTGGTGTAACACAATGCATGGTCTGCTTTTTCCCGTAAGGCATCGGAATTTTCACTGTCGATTATCGTTCCGCTTACTGTGGGCAATTTCGTCTTCAAGGCTTCTCTGGTCACTTGCACCACTAGTTCATCCCCTGCTTTTATGGGGACATTGCCCGGTCGGTTTGTCCGATAAAGCTTATCCTTTTCCAACAGGCTTACACCCTGATCACTCCCCAGGGATAAATAGCAGGACACTCCTTTCTGTACATCTACAAAAGCAGCCCCTAAATTCTCAGCCACACGGGTGACCTTACCCAGATAGACTTCTCCCAGCTGTACCTGTCCTTTACTCTTTTCATCTCCGTAGACATGAATCTGATCCAACTTTCCTTCTTGAAAGAGCGCTGCTACAAATTGTTCCTTGCGATGTAGGATTAAATAAACAGCATTCGAGGGCACCGCCGTAGCACCGCCCTCTCTTTTCAACAGATCCTCTGCCTCCGTATAATTTTTTCGAGGTTTAATGATTTCCTGCATAATTGATCCATCCTTATTTCCGTTAAAATCTTTCACCTACGGAATCTAACGGTACATAATCCGGCTCTTGTTCTGTTCCTGCATTGGTGTAGGTATCCACCCTTGTTACCGCCAAGGCAAATTCCGGCAAAACCTCTCCACAGAAGGTGTACAAGGCTTCCACCACCATTCTCGGTTTAATATTTCCTGCAGAACTGGCATTGACCAACATCTCTAAACCTATGGGATGATCCTCTGTATCCGGGAGCACCTTACATTCATAAATTGCTTCCCGTAAATTCAATATCTTGCTGCCGTTTTTCGTTTCTTTTTCATAAGCGATGACTTCCTGCTCTAAAAAAGGAGTTAATTGACTTGCGTAGTCAAAATTCGGCTCATAGCCTTCCCGGAAACGGACCTGATATCTGGCTGCAGCCACAGATGCCATGGCATTGGCCGCTCCCTCCGGGAGTCGTACCACATTCGTCACGCGGATTCCCGGCACATTTATCTGGTTCAACCGATCCATAATATCCTGCGAATGGGTCACTGACTCCATCTCAACATCCAGATATTCCCCATGGCTTTCCAGCCCTACGCCCAAAGGAGCTGCAAAGGATAAAATCTGGTGAGGGCTGTATCCTCCGGAATAAGCAATGTCCAGTCCCGCCCGGCGGTTTGCCTTCTGAAAATATCGCATGATATCCAGATGACCGATAAACTTTACCACTCCGGTCTTCTCAAATTTCATACGGATTTTAATTCGTTCACTCATGATTTCCGTCACCTTTATTTTTTCTGCCATACATTGCTTTCATTGCCGCTTTTCCATCTGCAATTGCCTGTATGGCAGCTTCTGCTTCCTGTTGGAACAAAGCTTCTTTTTCCAATTCCCCGGCTCGGTCTTCGTAGCAGATGCCTACACCGTATTTATTGGCACCGCATCCCTGACATTGCCGTTTACAGTTGGGCGAAACCACAGCTTCCTGCGCTTTCTTCCATTCTCTTTTCAGGAATTCCTTGTTGACACCACAATCCAGAAAATCCCAGGGAAAAATCTCATCCAGCTCACGTTCCCTTGTGGTATAAAAATCCATGGAAACACCACAGTCCTCGAAGCACTGTAACCACACATCATGTTTGTAATACTCACCCCATGCATCGTAGAGGCAGCCCCGTTCATATGCCAGTTTGATGACCGGTGCGATTCGACGATCCCCTCTTGCAAATACGCCTTCCATAACGCTTACATCTGCTTCGTGCCAGTTGTATTTAATGCTTTTCTGATTATGCTGTTCTGAAATTGCCTTTCTACAGGTGTATGCCTTTTCCAGAAACTGCTCTTTGGTACACTGCGGTGCCCATTGGAAAGCGGTAAAAGGCTTTGGAATAAAGAAGGAAGTACTGGCTACAATCTGTACCTTGCCGTTAACCCGTTCCTGTTTAGGAACCGTATCAAAAAAGACCATGGCAATCTTATCGGAAAGTTCCGCGATTCCACGGATATCCTCATCCGTCTCACCGGGCAATCCTAACATAAAATATAATTTTACCCGGGTCCAGCCACCCTGAAAGGCCAACTGGGCTCCATGTAAAATCACTTCTTCTGTCAATCCCTTATTAATTACATTTCGCATTCTTTGTGATCCGGCTTCCGGTGCAAAGGTCAGTGAGCTTTTCCTGATATCCTGTACTTTCTCCATGACATCAAGAGAAAAAGCATCGATTCGCAAGCTGGGCAGTGAGATATTCACATGGCGCTTATCGCATTCCTCCATGAGATAATTCACCAGTTCCGGTAGCTTTGAATAATCACTGGTGCTTAAGGAACTTAATGTCAGTTCTTCGTGTCCCGTATTATTTAATAAAGTAATGGCACGCTCTTTTAAAAACTCCAGATTCTTCTCCCGCACAGGACGATATAATTGTCCCGCCTGGCAGAACCTGCAGCCACGGATGCATCCTCTTTGTATTTCCAATACCGCACGATCCTGGGTTACCTTAATATAAGGTACAATCGGCTTCTCCGGGTAAACAATGTTATCATCAAAATCTTTTACGATTTCTTTATGAATGGTGGCAGGCAACCCTTCTTCCGTGGGCAGGAAGCTGGCAATCGTTCCATCTTCCTTATAGGTTGTCTCATAAAACTGAGGCGCATAGATTCCCGGAATTTTACCTGCTTCCACTAAAAATTCCCGCCGGGTTCGTCCCTCTTTCCGATACTGTTTATATAAATCCAACAATTCACGATAGCGCGTTTCTCCTTCTCCGATATAAAATAAATCAAAGAAAGGCGCTATGGGTTCCGGATTATAAGAACAGGGACCTCCACCAAGCACAATCGGTACTCCCCAATCCCGATCTTTTGCTTCCAGCGGAATCCCGGATAAATCCAGGATCTGTAAAATATTGGTATAGCACATTTCGTATTGCAGCGTAATTCCCAGGAAATCAAATTCTTTTATCGGATCCTGCGACTCCAAAGCAAATAGTGGGATCTGTTGTTCCCGCATGATCTTGTCCAAATCTACCCATGGAGAATAAACCCGCTCACACCAGGTATCATCATAACGGTTAAACATATCATACAAAATCTGTATGCCCAGATGAGACATTCCAATCTCATATACATCCGGAAAACACATACAGAAACGTACCGCCACGTTTTTCTTATCCTTGACAACAGCATTCACCTCGTTGCCTATATAACGTGCCGGCTTATCAACAGTCATTAATATTTCATCACTTAAGGCTAATTTACTCATGTTCCTATTGTATTTCATTTTGCGTCAAAAGACAAATCATTTTTCGTAAGCCATTCCTCTGTTTTATCTTTTATCCATGCAGTCTGTTCCTGGCTGAACAAATCGCTCCTATCTCCAACCGGCGAATTTTCCGATTGTAATACATAATAAATTCCAGTACAAAGCAGTATCGTTAAAAGGCAGCGGAATAAAAATTTTACACCGGCACCCAATCCCTGCTTCTTTTCTGTCTCATTCTTACCTGTTTGGATGCACGGGTAAGAATAAGACTTTCCATACAAAATATGTTCTCTGGTCTGCAGATCTCTTATATTTGCATCCTGCTCCATACGAATCTGCTTCAATAGTTCAAGTTTCGTTTCCGTTAATGCCAAATGCCATCACCCTTTCTTTTTCTTTAATCTATCCTATGTCTGTCAGTTCTTCTCTAGGACAAATTTCAAGAAATACTTTTCAAATCATCCTTGCGGAGCATTTTGTTTGATTGGAAATTCCTATCAAACAAAAAAGGAAGCAACGGCTGAGATATTCTCAACTTGCTTCCTTTTATTACTTTTACTTGCTTAGGCTTTCTCGTAAAAGAAAGAACTTCTCCGATCAAACCCCATATCCTTGGGATTAATAATCTGTTCTGTACTGCCGATAAACAATATTCCCTTCTCTTTCAATGATTGTTGGAATTTACGAAAGATCTCATCCTTCGCATCTTCTGTAAAATAAATCAATACATTACGACAAACAATCAAATTGCAATCTGTAGGGTAAGCATCCTTCAACAGATTATGTTGTTTAAATTCAACTCTTGACTTAATTTCCTCGGAAATCTGATAGGAAGGACCCACTTGGGTGAAAAACTTCTTCTTCAAATCCGCAGGAACCGATGCAATGCTTTTCTCTGCATAAAGTCCGACTTTTGCTTTCTCAATTACCTGTTTATCAATATCTGTTGCAAAAATTTTAATTTGATTTAAAGGTAAATGTTTGGAAAAAGCCATAACCAGAGAATAGGGCTCGTCCCCGGTAGAGCAGGCCGCACTCCAGATTTTAAGGTTCTTGCCAAATCTGGAAATCAGAGTCGGAATAACCTCTTCATCCATGATCTTCCATTGATCCGGGTTACGATAAAACTCAGAAACGTTAATGGTAAGATAATTGACAAACTCGTCAAACAGCGCCTTATCCGTCTTTAACACCTGAACATACTTGTCATATCCCACAATATGATGTTTCGCAATCAGTGTATCGATGCGACGTTTCATTTGTTTTTCTTTATAAGCATTCAAATCGATCCTGGTCAGGTCATAGACCTCCCTTTTCAGATATTCATAATCATATACCATACAAATACCCTCGATTCTTAAATTCTGCTTTCCAGGGAATCCTTATTCCTGTTCGCTTGCAATTACAGCATCAATGTCTACAGGTACTACATCTGCATCATCATTGCTCTCTTCCTTGGGTTCAGGAGCATACATTGCCTTTACACTCAGGGAAATCTTTTTCTCTGCAGGGTTGAAATCTACAACCTTAGCGGTTACCTCATCACCAACCTTTAATACATCGGAAGGTTTCTCAACGCGCTCTTTCGCGATCTGGGAAACATGTAACAGGGCATCCACACCGGGGAATAACTCAACAAATGCACCAAAATCGGTCATTCTTGCTACCTTACCGGTTACAACATCACCTACTGCAATTTTAGACTCAGCCTGTTTCCAAGGATTCTCATCATCGAATTTCAAGCTTAATGCAATCTTATTCTCAGAAATGTCTTTGATCAGGACTTTCAGTTTCTGACCAACAGTAAATACCTTCTTGGGATTCTCAATTCTGCCCCAACTCATCTCAGAGATGTGAAGCAGGCCGTCAGCTCCGCCTAAATCTACGAATGCGCCGAAATCGGTTACATTCTTAACAGTTCCTTCTACTACATCGCCGGGTTTAATGCGCTCAAACAGTTCTTTCTGTTTCTCTGCCTTCTCAGCAACGATAAGACGCTTTCTGTCTCCGATATATCTTCTTCTCTTGGGATTGTACTCGCTGATAACGAACTCGATCTCCTGTCCGGCGTATTTGCTCAGATCCTTCTCATAGGTATCGGATACAAGGCTTGCAGGAATAAAGATACGAACTTCTTCTACTACTACGCTTAAGCCGCCATCTAAAACCTGGGCAACCTTTGCTCTTAAAATTTCCTGATTGTTGAAAGCTTCCTCAATACGCTTGTTGCCTCTGTCTGCAGCAAGTCTCTTGTAGGTCAGGATAACCTGTCCTTCGCCGTCGTTAACTTTCAGGATCTTAACTTCCATCTTGTCGCCAACTTTTGCAACGGTAGTAAGGTCTACGTTTGCTTCGTTGGTATATTCATTTCTGGTCAGAATACCGTCTGATTTATATCCGATGTTCAGTACCATTTCTTCCGGCTTCACATCGATAACTGTACCTTCGACTACCTCTCCTGCATGTATTGTCTTAAATGATTCGTCTAACATTTGTTCAAAAGTTAATTCTGACATAATTTTGAACCTCCTCGATAATATTGTTTGGGGTAGACGCCCCGGCAGTGATTCCAAATAGTCGAACAGCTTTTTTCGGTGGCTCCAGTTTCAGATCGTCCAATGTCTGGATGAAGTAGGTCTCGGGACATTCCTCTCGACATATCTCATACAGTTTACGGGAATTGGAACTGTGCCTGCCTCCTATTACGATCATGACATCCACTTTAGCTGCTATTTCTTTCGCCTCAGTCTGCCTTTCTTCCGTTGCGTTACATATAGTGTTCACAACACTACCATTGTAACCTCTTTTCTTCACAATTTCAACTAATTCTTGAAATTTGTTGTAGTTAAATGTCGTTTGGGAAACGATACAGACTTCTTGATTCTCAGGAAGCGATACCTCCTGTGCATCCTCCGGTTTCTCCAGAATTGTAACCGAACTGACCGACCAGCCACGAATTCCCTCCACTTCGGGATGACCGGGATTTCCTATAATGACGATATGTTTTCCCGCACGGCTTTCCTGTTCCACGATACGATGGATTCGTTTCACAAAGGGACAAGTGGCATCCACGACTTCATGACCGCTTGCAAGCATACAGTCATAAATTTCCTTGGAAACCCCATGGGATCGATTAATCACAATCCCTTTGGGGAGTTGTTCCAGTTCCTCCGGATTTTCCACGACCCGTACACCTTTGCGTTCTAAATCAGATACCACTTCCTCATTATGAATAATCGGACCGTAGGTGTAGATGGGTTTCCCGTCACTATGCTCCAATTTTTCATATACCATATCCACCGCGCGTTTCACGCCGAAACAGAATCCGGCACTTTTCGCAAGGATTACTTCCATATTAATGCGCCTTTCTTTCCTGACAGATTTGAATAATCCGATCTACCACTTCTTCAATTGTCATTTCAGAAGAATCTACCAGCACAGCATCCTCTGCCTGTTTTAAAGGTGCAATTTCTCTGTGCATATCCTGATAATCTCTGGCAATGATATCTTTTTCAATCGTTTCCAGGTCGCACTGCTCCCCTTTGGCAATCAGTTCCTCATAACGACGCTTTGCCCGTGTAGCACTGCTTGCTGTAAGATAGATTTTGCAATCTGCCTGGGGAAGAATCACTGTTCCGATATCTCTTCCATCCATCACTACATCCTGTGTTTTTGCCAGATTCCGCTGTAAGTCCAGCATCGCAGCACGCACTGCGGGGTTAGCACTGGTGAGAGATGCCATCCGGCTGACTTCTTCCGTACGAATCAGTCCATTCACGTTTTCCCCGTTTAGTAAGACAACCTGTTCACCGTCCTGATATTCAATAGAAATCTGTGCATTGACACACTCTTTACTGATTTTATCCGTTTCTTCCGGATTTATGCCCTGGCGCATCAGATACAATCCCATCGCGCGATACATCGCTCCCGTATCTACATAAATAAATCCCATCTGCTTCGCAATTCGTTTTGCAATGGTACTTTTTCCTGCGCCTGCAGGTCCATCAATCGCTAAATTATAACTCATTCTTCTTTCCTCTTTCCTCTTTCTTATTCTATACTTGAGCCAGCCAGCCAACCGGTTGACCAGGCAATCTGCAAATTAAAGCCTCCGGTAAGTGCATCCAGATCCACTGTTTCGCCTGCAAAATAAAGCCCTGCTATTTTTTTGGATTCCATCGTAGAAGGATTGATGTCCTTTGTAGACACACCGCCTCTGGTAATAATCGCCTCGTTGTAATTCCCGATTCCCGTCACAGTCATGGGCAGAGCCTTCATCTTCTGTACAAAATTCTGCCGTTGTTCCCTGGTGATTTCATGTACCTTTTGCTCCGGGTCAATGCCGGACTGCTGAATCATCACGGGAATCAGGCGATTGGGGAATAGATCGGACAAGGCATTTTTAAAGCTTTTGTTCTTATTCTCATCAAAGTCCCGCAACAGCCGTTTGTCCAACTGTTCCACGGAAAGAGCAGGTTTCAGATCAATGGTCAGGGTACATTCTCCCCCTTTATAAAAACTGCTTGCTGATAAGATCAAAGGGCCGCTTACCCCGAAATGGGTAAACAGCATTTCCCCAAAACCATCATACAGCTTCTTTTTCCCATTCATCAGAACAACCCGTACATTCTTCAAAGCCAGTCCCTGTAATTGCTTTACCCAGTCCTCTCGGATACGAAAAGGAACCAGTGCCGGACTGCAATCCTTGACTTTATGTCCCAGCCTCTGTGCCCAGCGCATTCCATCCCCGGTAGATCCGGTAGTCGGATAAGAAAGACCTCCGGTAGCAACAATCACAGCATCTGCCTCAATCTGTCTGCCATCAGCCAGTATCACACCGGTGATTTTTTCCAGCTGTTTTTTCTTTTGGGGATGTTCCTGATCTTCTTCGGGCTTTTCCACACACGCTTCTGTCAGAACCTCCTTCACAGAAGTGTTAAGATGAATTTCCACACCGGTCTTATCCAGTGCCCGCTTGCAGGCAGCAATAATATCGGAGGCATGGTCACTTACAGGAAACACCCTCTCTCCCCGTTCTATTTTCAGGGGGCATCCATTGGCTTCCATGAAATGCATCACCTGCTTATTGTCAAAGCCGTAAAAAGCACTGTATAAAAATTTAGGATTACTTACCACATTTTCAAAAAGGGTTTCCATATCCGCTGCATTGGTCACATTGCAGCGTCCTTTTCCTGTAATATAGATTTTCTTTCCCAGCTTCTCATTTTTTTCCAAAAGGGTCACCTGATGCCCTTTATCAGCCGCCACACAGGCAGCCATCATACCGGCTGCTCCGCCGCCGATCACGATTACCTTACTCATGCTCTTTGCCCTTTTTCAGAGGATTGTTAAACATTGGTTCCTCATCAATAAAATTAATTTCATCATTCAGATAAACCTGATAATTATTCCATGCATCTTCCAGAAGCTGCAGGCTTTCCTTGGCTCTGTCCGGGCTTCTCATACAAAGTGCCACAACCAACGCATTGATCACACTTAAAGGTGCCACCAGAGAATCCACGATGGAAACCATATCACTGCGGGCGCAGAGGTTACAGGAGGAATACAGGTTCATAGGAGAATGGACACTGTCTGTAATCGTGATGACCTTGGCATTCCTGTCATTGGCAAATTCCATCGCCTTCAGCGTACGCATGGAATATCTGGGAAAGCTGATACCGATAATGGCATCCTTTTCACTAATACGGATCATCTGTTCAAAGATTTCCGTTACACTGGTGGTTTTAATCAGCTTTACATTGCCGCGAATCATGTTCAGATAGAATTGTAAAAAATCAGCCAGAGGTTCACAGGAACGCAGACCGATGATATAAATGTTCTCAGCCTCCAGAATTGTATCAACTGCCGTTTCAAAGGCTGCCGGATCCAGATTGACAATGGTATCCTGAATCTTTTCCATATCTGCATTCATTACAGAGGTCAGAATTTCCGACTGGGTGCTGTTCCCATATTTGACTCCCATTTTCTGGACGGAATTGATTTTGTCTTTAACCCATTCCTCCAGGCCTTTTTGAAATTCCGGATAGCCATCATAACCGAGACTTGCCGCAAACCGAACCACGGTAGATTCACTGATTCCCAGAGTCTGCCCCATTTTGGCCGCTGTCATAAAAACTGCCTGGTCATAATGCTCTTCAATATATGCCGCAATTGCCCGCTGGCTTTTGCTCATACGGGGGTAGTGCTCATTGATTCTGCTAATAATGTCATAGTTTTTTTCCATAACTCATCTCCTGCCGTCTTATCCCAGGAAAGAACGGTAGGAATCCTCCAATAAACGAATGGTTTCCTCGGCACTTAAATCATAGTCCCCTGTGGTCGTCATGCAG
>OGJJ01000726.1_pt1 | contig 28167 bp, 34 predicted proteins | sample 1572081 | NCBI WGS metagenome assembly OGJJ01 (sample SAMEA2582122, study PRJEB24529) | metagenome | biome: Human gut stool | place: China | collected 2011
TCTGCCGTTTGGCTTCGTCCCTCTTGATTATTTCGTCCAACTTTTTTAGAAAAGCAACCTCTGCTTCTAGCTCAAGGATGCGTAGGCGTAAACGTTCTTCTTCTGTTTTGGGTGGTGGAGGCATTTTAGCGTATTTGGGTTTCATACTTGGGCGACCTTTGGGTTTGGGATGGAGCCCATTTATACCGATTTTCCGAAAGGCTTTCAACCATTGACTAATGGTTCCACTATTAGCAATACCAAAGTAACGTGCAGCATTTTCCATCGAAAATCTGCCGGAGAGAATGGATTGAAGAACACTATGTTTAAATTCAGGAGAGTAAAGTCTTTTACGGTGTAATACTGCTAATCCATTAGTGCCTGAATATTTGTATTGTGCAATCCAACATCTAACGGTTTTTGTCGCTAAGTTGAAATGCTTCAATGTGAAAGCAAGATTTTCGTGATGTTCGAAATAGAAATTCACGGCTTGTTGTTTGAAAAGTTGATTGTATTTAGCCATAAAAAATCTGTACCTTAGTCAGTTGGTTATTTAGTCCAACGTTTGGGGTGCAGATCAGGAACTATCTTTTGAAATACCTGTTTCCCTCGAAACAGGTATTTACTTCCCAAACCCTCCCTTTTCCGCTATCCTTAGCATAATATTCCAACAAAAAGGCAATCAGACCATTAACCAACAACTCTCACTCCCTATTCATCAAAATGACGATGAAACATTTGAAAATTTCTATTCAGAAAACAACCCTGTGTTGTTGGATTCTCTACGTCAAAATTTTATCGATGTCCAACAGCCGTTTTTCTACATTTGGGGAAATCAGGGCTGCGGGAAAAGTCATCTCTTAAAAGCCGTTACCAATCAATCTCTCTTTAATCAGCAATCCGCAAGTTATATTCCTCTGGATAAATCTCGCTACTTTTCACCTCAAGTACTGGAAAATGCTGCTCAAATGGATGTAGTATGTTTAGACGATTTTCAAACTATTGCAGGCAATGAAGAATGGGAACTCGCCATTTTCGATCTTTTCAATCAAATCCGTGAACAACAAGGTTTGTTTGGTAGTGAACACAAAACATTGTTGTTGATTAGTGCGAACTGCCCGCCTCACGAATTGAAAATTAGCTTACCTGATTTACATTCTCGTTTGATTTGGGGTGAGGTTTATCAGCTCGCTGATTTGAGTGATGAGCAAAAACGCATCGTGTTACAAAATAATGCTTATCAAAAAGGTATGGAGCTTTCAGATGAGGTCGCTAATTTCCTTTTAAAACGGCTTGGCAATGATCTTGCAGTCTTGCTTAAAGAGTTGGATCTGCTTGACCGTGCTTCACTACAAGCTCAACGAAAACTGACTGTGCCTTTTGTTAAAGAAGTTCTGTACTTATAAATTCACAAAAATTTGTTTTAAAACAAATTGATCACTCTAAATAGGTAGGCTGTTTTTTACGCTAATCAGATTGATTATGGTAAACTTGCCTATCTTTTAATACCCTATCCGTGTTATGCAATCGAATGTACTAACTCTCAATAATATTGCCTGCGAACGTGGTGAAAACCGTCTGTTTGAAGGTTGTTCTTTTACGCTCAATCAAGGCGATTGGGTGCAGATTGAAGGGCATAATGGTATCGGTAAAACGAGTTTACTCCGCATTTTAGCGGGGCTTGCTTTACCTGTTGAAGGCGAAGTGCTTTGGAATGGTCAAAAAATCCAAAAATGTCGCGAAGAATATTATAGTGAGCTGTTTTATCTTGGGCATCACGCAGGGATTAAACCCGAATTGACACCGTGGGAAAATTTACGTTTTTATCAAAAAGTACAGGGGGTAGCATTAAGTGATGAAGCCCTTTGGTTTGCTCTTGAAAAAGTCGCATTAGTTGGTCGGGAAGATTTGCCTTGTTCGCATCTTTCTGCGGGGCAGCAACGCCGTGTCGCATTAGCAAAATTATGGCTAACCAAACAGCAACTTTGGATTTTAGATGAGCCGTTTACCGCGATTGACAAAAAAGGTGTAGCCGATTTAATCGCTCATATTGAACAACATTGCCAAAATAGGGGAATGGTGATTTTCACTAGCCATCAAGCGGTCGAAAATCCTCATTTAAAAGCGATTTCTTTGGATCAATTTAAACTATGATTTTATTGAACATTATTCAACGAGAATTAACTATCGCATTTCGTCGACCTGCTGAAATTCTGAATCCACTCTGGTTTTTTCTGATCGTGATTACGCTTTTCCCATTGTTGGTTGGGCCGAATCCTGAACTTCTGGGAAAAATCGCTTCAGGCATTGCGTGGGTTGCTGCATTATTATCAGCATTGCTCTCGTTTGAGCGCCTTTTCCGAGATGATTATTTAGATGGCTCATTAGAGCGATTGATGTTGTTGCCGGTTGGCTTACCGCAAGTGGCACTTGCCAAAGTCATAGCACATTGGCTGCTGACAGGATTACCACTGATTTTGCTTTCACCCATTGCGGCGATTCTGCTCTCGCTTGAAGCTCATGTGTGGTGGGCGTTGGTGCTCACCCTGTTATTAGGTACGCCAATTTTGAGCTGTTTAGGGGCAATTGGTGTGGCTTTAACCGTTGGTTTACGAAAAGGTGGTACGCTGTTGAGCTTGCTGATTTTACCGCTCTTTTTGCCTGTGTTGATTTTTGCAGCAGCAGTGCTTGAAGCGGCAACTATCAATATGAATTACAGCGGTCAGCTTGCGATTATTGGTGCGATTTTAGCCATCACCTTAACTTTTTCGCCTTTTGCGATTTCAGGGGCATTACGCATTAGCCTGCAATAGCAAGCGGTATGATTTAATTGATATTTTACCAATTTGGAGCTTCTTCTATGTGGAAATTTTTGCATCCCTACGCTAAGCCTGAAACGCAATATCGCTTGCTAGGGAAAATTCAGCCTGCGATTGGCTATTTAAGCCTGATCTTGCTGGCAATCGCCTTCGTTTTAGGCTTAGCCTTCGCCCCAAAAGATTACCAACAGGGCGAGAGCTATCGTATCATCTTTATTCACGTGCCCGCCGCGATTTGGTCGATGGGCGTGTATGGTTCAATGGCATTGGCTGGCTTAATTGCGTTGGTGTGGCAAATTCGTCAAGCAAACCTCGCAATGATTTCAATGGCACCAATCGGCTTGGTGTTTGCCTTTATTTCGCTTGTAACAGGAGCAATCTGGGGGAAACCAATGTGGGGCACTTGGTGGGTGTGGGATGCTCGCTTAACCTCCGCGCTTGTGCTTTTCTTTCTCTATATCGGTGTAATGGCGCTCTACTCAGCTTTCCAAGATAAACAAACAGGTGCGAAAGCGGCGGGTGTGCTCGCTGTGGTGGGGGTGATTAACTTACCGATCATTCACTTCTCAGTGGAATGGTGGAACACCTTGCACCAAGGGGCGACGATCACGAAATTAGACAAGCCTTCAATGGCAACTGAAATGTTGATTCCGCTATTGTTGGCGATTTTCGGCAGCCTTTTATTTACCGCTTGGTTCAGCATCTGGCGTTATCGCATCGCATTATTACAAGATGAACGCAAGCGCCCTTGGGTAAAAGCCTTAGTGAGCAACTTTAAGTAACGGAGAATATGATGCAACTTCAATTTCAATTTGACTCTCTTGCGGATTTCTTCGCAATGGGAAACTACGGTTTCTATGTGTGGCTTTCTTACGGCATATCGTTTGTGGCAATGGGCTGGCTGATTTGGCAATCAAAGCGTGAGAAAAAGCAGATTGTGGCTCAAGTGAAGAAAGAGTTAGCTCGTGAGGCTCAAGCGAAGAAATAGCCTTTCAAGCGGTCAATTTATAGTTTCTTTTTGCATATTTTAATTTTTGTGTGGGTAAAAAATGAATCCAAGACGTAAATCTCGATTAAAAGTTGTGTTATCGGTGCTCGCGGGCATAGGCGTGGCAATTGGCTTAACGCTGTATGCACTGAGTCAAAATATCGACCTGTTCTATACGCCTTCTGAAATCGTACAAGGTAAAAACGATGATCCGAACCAGAAACCAGAAGTAGGGCAACGTATTCGCGTGGGCGGAATGGTGATGGAAGGCACAGTGAAGCGCGATCCGAAAACGCTTAAAGTCGAATTTGATGTGAACGACATCGGTCCTGCAGTCACGATTGAATATGAAGGCATTTTGCCTGATTTATTCCGTGAAGGGCAAGGTATTGTGGCACAAGGTGTATTGGTTGAGCCAACTCGTTTGCGTGCGACAGAGGTGTTGGCGAAACACGATGAAAACTATATGCCACCTGAGTTAGGCGATAAAATGAAGCAACAACATGGTGCGATGGGAATTTCTGAAGCGGATTTAAAAGGTGAATCAGAACATGATAAAGCCGAAATTGAACGCACGCTGAAAACCTTGCAAGGAGAAAGCAAATGATTGCGGAACTCGGCAATTATAGCTTAGCCTTGGCACTCGCTTTGTCAATTTTCTTGGCAATTCTACCGCTTGTTGGAGCTGAAAAAGGCAATGCCAAGCTAATGGCGTTGGGTCGTCCGCTCACTTGGGCGATGTTCTTGGCGTTGTCGCTTTCGTTTGGTTCGTTGTTCTACTTATTCGCAGTGAATGATTTTAGCGTGCAATATGTCGTGAACAACTCCAATTCCACTTTGCCACTGCAATATCGTTTATCGGCAGTGTGGGGATCGCACGAAGGTTCGTTGTTGCTCTGGATTTGGTTGTTGGCACTCTGGGCGGTAGGCGTAGCGACCTTTACCCGTAAAATGCCAGAAGAAGCGGTAGCTCGCGTGTTGAGCGTGATGGGCTTAATCAGCATTGGCTTTATGGTGTTCATTATTTTCAGCTCGAATCCATTTAACCGTACCTTCCCTGATTTCCCTGCCGATGGTCGTGAACTTAACCCGATGTTGCAAGATGTTGGCTTGATTTTCCACCCTCCTCTGCTTTATATGGGATATGTAGGATTTTCGGTTGCTTTCGCTTTTGCGATTGCCTCATTGATGACGGGTAAACTCGACACCGCGTGGGCAAGATGGTCTCGCCCGTGGACAATGGCAGCGTGGGTTTTCCTGACACTAGGTATTGTGCTTGGTTCTTGGTGGGCGTATTACGAACTAGGCTGGGGCGGCTGGTGGTTCTGGGATCCTGTGGAAAACGCTTCTTTAATGCCTTGGTTAGCAGGCACGGCGTTGATTCACTCCTTAGCAGTAACTGAAAAACGCAGTACCTTCAAAGCGTGGACGGTATTGCTTGCTATTCTGGCTTTCTCGCTCTGCTTACTTGGCACATTCTTGGTACGTTCTGGTATTCTTGTGTCGGTTCACGCCTTCGCTTCTGATCCAACTCGTGGCTTGTATATTTTGGCGTATTTGGTGTTTGTTATTGGTGGCTCGCTACTGCTTTATGCGTTCCAAGGGACGAAAATCAAAAGTTTGGACAACTACCAACGTTATTCGCGTGAAACCTTGTTGTTATTGAACAACGTGATGTTGATGGCGTTTTTATCGGTGGTTTTTTTAGGTACGATTTTACCGCTCATTCACAAGCAAATCGGCTTGGGCTCTGTCTCTATCGGTGCACCGTTTTTTAACCAGATGTTCCTGATTTTAATGGTGCCATTCGCCTTTATTTTAGGCATTGGGCCGTTGGTAAAATGGCGACGTGATCAAATCTCGGCAATCCGCACGCCTGTGATGATTTCGCTAGTGATGATGATTGCTCTTGGCTTCGGTTTGCCTTATTTGGTGGGCAACCGCATTACTGCTACATCGGTAATGGGCGTGATGATGTCGGCGATTATTGTTATTCTTAGCCTATATGAAATGCACACTCGTGCCACACATCGTCATTCATTTTTGACGGGCATATTCAAACTTTCTCGTTCTCACTGGGGAATGGTATTCGCTCACTTAGGTGTGGCGATGACCGTGTTTGGCATTGCGATGAGCCATAATTTCAGTATCGAAAAAGATGTGCGAATGCGTGAAGGCGACAGCGTACAGATTTTGGATTACAACTTCACCTTTAAAGGTTTGAAAATCACCGATGGTGCTAACTACCAAGGTGGCACGGCAGAGATTGAGATTACTCGTAATGGCAAACAAGAAGCAATACTTCACGCTGAAAAACGTTTCTACAACGTCAGCAAAATGGGTATGACCGAAGCGGCGATCGATTGGGGATTCTCCCGTGATTTATATGCCGCACTTGGTGAACAGTTAGATGACGGCTCGTGGGGTTTACGCCTTTACTATAAACCGTTTATCCGCTGGATCTGGCTTGGTGGCTTATTTATGGCATTAGGCGGCTTGCTCTGTATGCTCGATAAACGTTATCGGATTCGGGTGAGGGAATAAAAAATACCCCAACGGGGTATAATTATAACTAACAGTGGGTGTTTATGCCTACGGCATACAAGCGGTGACATTTCCAAGAGAATTTGCAAATTTTTGAGAAATCTTACCGCTTTTGTTTAGATACCCCAGAAATTAAACAGCCATTCCCCACTTGGTTGTTTTACTGCAAAATGTGTTTTTCTAACAACTTCTTCACTTTGTGGTGACATATAGACTGTTTGAAATGAAACCGTATTAGCTGCTAATTTTTTAATTTTTTCAATACGTAAGATTTTTAGACAGCCTGATTTATGATGATACATTTCATGCTGTGGCATTCCTAATCCATTTGGTTCCATACTATCAGGATCGCTATAAGCAGTAAGTTGGCTAGTATCTGAGCTACAAGCGATGAGAGCTACATATTTAGAAATAGCGGGTTTTGCTTGATTATATAAGATTTTTGCTGAGTTTTCCGCTTTCGCATTTTTAACTGCGTTATCCGATGATATTTGAGTCTCGTTACTTACCGTGGATCTTGTTACGCCAGAAAGTGCAGAATTAACAGAACCAAGGGCGCTATTTACCGTAGATAGTGTGTCGGTTACCGCTTGGCAACCTGTTAATCCTAAACAAAGCAATAGTGCACAAGAAAGCTGCTTCATTTTCATTTTATGCTCCTTAATTTCCTAAAGTTTGATAAATTCATATTACTATATGAAGACTAAAATATAATATATTGATGAAATTCATACAATTATAGGAATTTTATCAATGTAGGTTTATTTTGGAAAATATCGCGATTGCTTTTGGTAAAGCAGTACGCCAATTGAGAAAAGAAAGAAAACTCTCTCAAGAGCAGTTAGGATTTGAGGCGGATCTTCAGCGAATTTATGTGAGTAAGCTTGAATTAGGGCAACAACAACCTTCTTTAACAACAATTTTTAAACTGGCAAAATGGGTTACAATGTTCAGCTAGTGAGCTTATTCAGCATACGGAGGAGATACATCGTGATGTAGGTCAGTAGCTGTTTGAATAGATGGTAGGATTTATCTGATTTTATTACAAGACGTGTAACGCCTCGTTACTGAGGCGTTAAGCATATTACGTTTCAATTATTTTACAACTCTTTGGCAAATTCCCGTTCTTGTCATTTCAGGTAATTTTTGCGTAATTACAAAACTTTGATCAGTAAAATCACTCACTGCCAGAGAAACCGGTCTGTTGCTTGAATTGTTCATTTGAGCAGAAAGTCCATCAAAAGTCGTATTCTCTTCGGCATTCAGATTCTTATCTGTCTTAATTTTCTTCAACATCTCAAAAGTATGCGCTCGGGTGAAATTACTTTTGCTGAATTGATAAGTCAGAATATCATTAGCAAAAGCCCAAGTACCAATACGCTCTAGCTGATACTGGAACAAAGGATCTTCTTTGGGAATGGTAAATGTACCCAGATAAGAAACGTAGCCATCCTGAGCGAGTTGCACGGTATTCGATGAGCCGATATTACCTCCATTCATTTCACAAGCCCAGTGACCTACAAAATAATTGCGTTCCATAGAAGATGATTGTGTCGGGTGTTGGGTTGATGATGAGTTTTGATGTTGTGATGAGCTAGTGTTTGAAGTGAAAATAGAGTTTGTACAAGCGGTCAAAAAAAACGAAAAGATGATCGATAAATGTTTTAACATTTTGATTTCCTTAAAATTTTATGCCCTCGAAATGAGGGCAAATTTATTATGCATTTTCAGATAACGCAGCTAATTGGTCAGCTTGATATTCGGTAATGATTGGTTGAATCAACTCATCAATTTTACCGTTCATCACTTCATCTAAGCGGTAAACAGTAAGGTTGATACGGTGATCCGTCACACGACCTTGCGGGTAGTTGTAAGTCCGAATTTTATCCGAACGGTCGCCCGAACCAAGCAAGTTACGGCGGGTGTCTGCTTGTTCTGCTGCTTGACGTTCTTGTTCAACTTGCACAATGCGTGAAGCCAATACTGCCAATGCTTTCGCTTTATTTTTATGCTGTGAACGCTCGTCTTGGCATTCTACTACAATCCCTGTTGGAAGGTGGGTAATACGTACCGCTGAGTCGGTGGTATTAACGTGCTGACCACCCGCACCTGATGAACGGTAAGTATCAATACGCAAATCTGCTGGGTTGATTTCTGGCATTTCCGATTCTGGTAATTCTGGCATTACTGCTACGGTACAAGCTGAGGTGTGAATACGCCCTTGCGATTCGGTTTTTGGTACGCGCTGTACGCGGTGACCACCTGATTCAAATTTAAGCTGACCATACACGCCTTCACCTGAAATTTTCACGATGATCTCTTTGTATCCGCCCTGTTCGCTTTCATTGGCAGAAAGCTCTTCGATACGCCAGCGTTTACTTTCGCAATAACGGCTGTACATACGATATAAATCGCCTGCAAAAATACCCGCTTCATCACCGCCCGTTCCCGCACGGATTTCTAAGAAGGCGTTGTATTCATCGTTCGGATCTTTCGGCAGTAAGAGAATTTGCAAGTGTTGCTCAAGTTGCTCAATTTCGGCTTTGTTTTCTGCGATCTCTTCTTCGGCAATTTCTTTCATATCAGGATCGTCTAAGAGGATTTGTGCATCTTCAATGTCGTTGTTGAGCTTTTTCCAGCGATTGAAGGTGCTAACCACCTCTTCTAATTGAGAATATTCTTTAGAATAAGCACGGAATTTGTCTTGATCTGAGATTACCGAGGCATCGCCTAACAATGCCTGTAACTCTTCGTGGCGTTCACTTAAACTTTCTAACTTGCTAATGATCGATTCTTTCATTGTTCTCTTTTATGTAATGGATGTAAATGAGGCGAATTATAGCGGAAATTTCCGCAAATTGCTTGAAGAAAAACAAGTGGTAATTTTTTCTGAAAAATTTGCAAGATTTCCACAAGATTTTAAGGTATTATAGACAACCTTTTTCACAAGTTTTGGGAGTAAATCGTGTCTTCTCTTTGGGCAGATTGCCTTAATCATTTACAATCAAAAGTATCGTCTACGGACTACAGCACTTGGCTACGCCCGTTACAGGCGAGTTTTAGCGATGGAGAATTAACGCTTTATGCTCAAAATCAGTTTGTTGAGAAATGGGTAAAAGATAATTTCTTGAATGAGATCATTGATCTTGCTCGTTTTTTGTCCAAAAATGAGGCATTGATCGTAACCACTCGCGTGGGGATTCGCCCGAATGAAAAACGCGTGGAAGCAACACAGAATGCTCAGCAAGATCCTGCTACGGGTACATTTAAAACAGGAATTAACCCAGGTCAGCACTTCGATAACTTTGTACAAGGTCGCTCAAACCAGCTTGCCAAAGCGGTATCACAACAGGTAGTAAACGAGCTGGGGCAGAGTCATTGCAACCCGTTATCTCTTTACGCTAATACGGGCTTGGGGAAAACCCACCTTTTGCATGCAATCGGTAATGCATTGCTTAAAAAAACGCCAAATTTACGTATTCTCTATATTCATTCGGAACGTTTTTATCGCGATATTTTGAAAGCGATCAACACTAACAGCCAAGAAGCGGATAAACTCAAAAAATTCTACCGCTCATTGGATGTATTGATGATCGATGATATTCAGTTTTTGGCGGATAAGCCGAAGGTACAAGAGGAATTTTTACACTTGTTAAACGCCTTATTTGATCAAGGCAAGCAAGTGATCTTGACCTCTAATATTTACCCGAAAAATATTGAAGGCATTGATCCGCTGATTAAATCGCGTCTTAGTTGTGGGATTAGCTCCACGATCGAACCGCCAGAATTAGAAACCCGCGTGGCGATTTTGCGTAAAAAAGCGGAAGAACGAGGCGTGGAATTGTTAGAAGATGTAGCCTATTTGATCGGACAAAAATTACGAACTCACGTGCGTGAACTCGAAGGGGCGTTAAACTCTGTTATTGCGTGGCAGACGGTAACTCATCGCCCAATTACCATTGATATGGCACGTGAAGTATTACGCGACCGTTTTGCCGCTTATGAACAGCTGATTACGATCGAAAATATTCAGCGCGTGGTGGCGGATCATTACAACATTAAATTGGCGGATATTAAATCGAAAAGTCGCACGCGAAACATTGCACGACCGCGCCAAATCGCGATGGCATTGGCGAAAGAGCTGACTAATCACAGTTTGCCTGAAATTGGGAGAGAGTTTGGCGGACGTGACCACACCACCGTGATGCACGCTTGCAAAACCATTGCAGAATTACGTGATACCGATACCAGTATCCAAGAAGATTACACACTTTTAACACGCAAATTATCATCTTAGAGAAAAACAATGATATAGGAATGGTTATGTTATTTACGATTACCAGAGAACAGTTACTCAAACCCTTGCAACAAGTGTGCGGTGTACTTGCAAGCCGTCCAACGTTGCCTATCATTAACAACATTTTGCTTGAAGTAGAAGGCGATCGCCTTTCTCTTACGGGAACAGACTTAGAGGTGGAACTAAGCACCCAAGCCCAATTAGCTCAAGCGGTCGATTTTTCAGGAAAATTTACCATTCCTGCCAAGAAATTCTTGGATATTTCGAAGAGTTTGCCTGAAGATAGCCTCATTTCGGTGCAGTTCGAGGAGGATAAAGCCATAGTTAAAGCAGGTCGCAGTAAATTTAGTTTAGCGACTTTACCTGCAAGTGAGTATCCAAATTTAATGGATTGGACGCCAGAAGTGGATTTCGGCCTTGAACAAGCCACTTTTGCTCGTTTAATTGATGCCACCCAATTCTCAATGGCGAACCAAGATGCTCGTTATTTCTTAAATGGAATGAAATTCGAAACCGAAGGCAATTTATTGCGCGCAGTTGCAACCGATGGGCATCGCCTTGCGGTCTGCACAATGCCACTCACGCAAGAGCTGGTTTCGCACTCTGTAATCGTGCCTCGTAAAGCAGTGTTAGAACTCTCCCGCTTGTTAAGCGTAAGCAACGAAATCGTGCGTTTAGAGATTGGCTCAAGCAATATTCGTGTAACGATGAATGACGTAGTGTTTACGTCAAAATTGATTGATGGACGTTTCCCAGATTACCGCAGAGTTTTACCTCGTAATGCAGATCGTATTTTAGAAGCTGATACCGAAGTGCTTCGTCGAGCTTTAATGCGTGCAGCGATTTTATCAAACGAAAAATTCCGTGGCGTGCGTTTAATACTTGAACAAGATGTACTCAAAATTACTGCCAACAATCCAGAACAAGAAGAGGCAGAAGAAATTATTGATGTGAACTATCAAAGCCCTGCAATGGAAGTTGGTTTCAACGTAAGCTATGTGTTAGATGTATTAAATACACTTAAATGCGAACGCGTGCGTTTTAGCCTACTGGATGCAAGCTCAAGTTGTTTAATTGAAGATTGTGATAATAATACTGCAGAATATGTGATTATGCCAATGAGGTTGTAGTTGTTTATCCTAGCAGCAATATTGCTCTTTGTGTAGGGGCGGGGTTTATCCCCCGATATTCTTTAATTGAGACGGGATAACCCCCTCCCCTACGAAAGTGATGTTAATCATCCTTTTAATTATCAGAACTTTCTATGCCCCTATCTCGCCTTATCATTCAAAATTTCCGCAATATTCCATCTGCCGAGCTTGATCTCAGCCCGAATTTTAATTTTATTGTCGGACACAACGGCAGTGGCAAAACTAGCCTGCTTGAAGCCATTTTCTACCTCGGACACGGGCGTTCATTTAAAAGCCATATTAGCAACCGCGTAATCAATTATGAGGCAGAAAATTTTGTCTTGCACGGTAAAATTGATGAGGAAAAACATAGCTGGACGGTTGGGCTACAAAAACAGCGTTCGGGCAATACCACGCTTAAAATCAATGGTGAAGATGGCAATAAAATTGCTGATCTTGCCCATCTTTTACCAATGCAAGTGATCACGCCTGAAGGATTAACGTTGCTCAATGGCGGACCGAGCTATCGCCGTGCTTTTTTAGATTGGGGCTTATTCCATCAACAGAGTGATTTTTATCCACAATGGGTCAATCTTAAACGCTTGTTGAAACAACGTAATGCCGCATTACAGCAAGTCCGAAACTACAACGAGTTGAAACATTGGGATATTGAATTGGTAAAAACCGCTCAAAATGTGACCGCTATGCGTGCCGAATATGCTGTCGCTATCACGTCTGAAATTGCCCGTCATTGTGCTTTTTTCTTACCTGAATTAGAGATTTCGGTCGGCTTTTATCAAGGTTGGGAAAAAGGTGCCGATTATACTGATATTTTACAACAAGGCTTTGAACGCGACCGCTCATTAGGCTATACAATGTTAGGTGCACAAAAAGCGGATTTCCGCTTCCGAGCCAACGGCTTGCCTGTGGAAGATGTACTTTCTCGAGGGCAGTTAAAGCTCTTAATGTGTGCCTTACGATTAGCTCAAGGCGAATATTTAACTGCCGAGAAAGAGAAACCTTGTATTTTCTTGATTGACGATTTTGCCTCAGAGCTCGACCCAGTTAAACGTGAATTGCTTTCCCAACGTCTGCGTGAAAGTCAATCGCAAGTATTCGTTACCGCCATTACCCAAGAGCAATTAAACCAGATGCAATGGCAGAAAAATTCGCAAGACCAACTATTTGAAATTCAACAAGGGAAAATTTGCAGATGAAAACCAAAATTCCACCGCCTGTGTTAAGCCTGATTTGTATGGCGATAATGTATTGTTTGCCGACTATCCTTACCTTTCCAAAGGCAACTTGGTTAGTTGTGATGTTGGTTGGATTAAGTAGCGTTATTGGCATAGCAAGCGTTATCTCATTCCGTCTTGCTAAAACGACCATCAGCCCGCTTCATCCAAATCAAACCAGCCATATTGTTCAAACGGGTATCTATCGTTTTAGCCGTAATCCGATGTATCTCAGCCTCGCCATTTTCCTTATCGCATTTGCAATTTACCTTGAAAATGCTACCGCTTTATTGGTAATTCCGTTATTCATCTGGAGCATCAATTATTTACAAATTCAGCCAGAAGAACAGATGTTAGAACAAAAATTTGGCGAGGAATATTTGGCATATAAAAAAGCGGTAAGACGTTGGGTGTAGTAATCGAATTTTACATAGAAAAATGGCTGAAGATTTCTTCAGCCATTTCTTTGTTCGATTTTTGAAATTAATACACATCTCTCATCAATCGCCCTTCGGCAATGAGCGTGGCGATGATGTTATTGAAGTCATCCACGAAAGGCTGCCCACCAATTTTATCTGCGATCTCCAATAGTACTTCATCTACTGCTTTACTCATTGATTTGCTGCCGCAGATGTAGAAATATGCCCCTTGCTGAATCAATTTCCAAAGCAATTCGCCTTGCTCACACATTGCATCTTGCACATAAAATTTGACCGCTTGATCGCGTGAAAAGGCAGTGAAAAGTGTGGTGAGTACGCCTTGTGTTTGATAGGCGTTGAGCTGTTCTTCATAAAGAAAATCTTTGGCTTGATGGCGTTCACCAAAGAAGAGGTAGCTCTCTACTTTATTCGGTTGTTGTGCTAAATAATCCAAGAAACCAATATGCGGTGCAATGCCTGCACCCGATCCAATCATCACTACTGGTGCGTTGAGATTTTCAGGTAAGTGGAATGTTGCGTTCGATTTGATGAAAATCGGTAATCTTTGCCCTTCTTTGAGGTGTGCAAGCTGATCGCTTGTTGTGCCTTGGTAACTACGTTCATTGAGATGGTAATGAACATGACGCACGCAGAGATCGACATATTCAGGGTGCGTTTTACCACAAGAGCTGATGGAATAGGCACGAGCGGTTAAATTTGGTAAGCATTCTGCAAGATCTTGTAGCGAAATGCGTTTTTCTGCATCGAAATCACGCAATACATCGAGTAAATCACGCCCATATAAATAGGCTTCCAACGTTTTTTTATTGGAAATTTTGAGCAGGTTTTTCAGCTCAGCGTTATCTAAAATTTTATTTAAATCACGCAATACATTTTTGCTTAATAGGCGTAATTCCTTGTTGCGTAAGCCTTCTGCTGATTGATCAAACCAGTTTTCATAAAGGGCTAATGCCTCATCAGGTTGGCTGACTTGCACATAAACTAAATCGCCTGCTTGGTAGAAAATTCCGCTGTTTTGTAGTGATAGGCGCAAGTGGTAAACGGCAGGTTCAGATTGTGCCAAGTGTTTGATTTCCAACACTTCCGCTTCATACACAGTTTTTTCGTTATAAACTTTCACGGAAAGATCGTGGGCTAACGTTTCGTTTTCGGATGTTTGTAGAACTTGTTGCAAGAGCAGCAGCCATTGTTTGAAGATAGCTTGATAGTTGAGATCCGCATCTACACGAGCAATCAGGGCTTTCGCTTGTTTTTGATTAAGCAAGGCTTCGATTTGTTGGCTGAAACCGCAGAATTGATCATAGCTGGTATCGCCCAAACCGAATAGGGCATAACGGCACGGGAAAGCGGTCAAATTTTCCAAAGAATTTGCAAATTCATCGGCATTGGCTGGTGGTTCGCCATCACCGAACGAGCTGGTTAAAATCAGCAATAAATCGTCCGCTTGTAGGCAAGAAAAATCTAGTTCATTCAGGGTGCAAAGGCTAGGTTGATGGGTTTGTAGCCAATCAAGCTGATGGAGTTGCTTGGCAAGTGCTTCGGTATTGCCCGATTCAGAACCGTAGGCGATATGAATATGAGAAATGGGTTGAGACATAGCAGTTCCTTTCATATATCAAGAAAGAAAAGGCGTGCCAAAGCACGCCCGAAAAGAGAATTGTTGATTATTTATCGTAGTAGTCATCGAATACTTCTTTTGATAATTCTACGGCATCGAAGTTTTGCATTAAATCATTGATTACACGGCGCACGCTGATGTAGCTGGTGATATTGCCCGCTTCGTCAAAAATTGGCTGAACGGTGGTATCTACCACATAAACCACACCACCTTTACCTACGTTTGGCACGATACCTGTCCAAATTTTACCTGCTTGGATAGTATCCCACATATCTTTGTACACTTCTTTTGACACAGAAGGGTGACGCACAAGGTTGTGTGGTTGACCGATTAATTCTTCGCGAGAATAGCCTGTTAATTTGCAGAAAAGATCGTTTGCGTAAGTGATCACGCCTTGTAAATCGGTAGTTGAAATCACTAAAGTGTCTTGCACTGCTTTAAGAATAACATCATTAGAAGGGACGATTTGTTCAGCCATAGTTAAACTCCGTTGGTCTGATTATCATTGAATGGAATTAAAATTACACCTTCTCCGTGAGAAGGCTGCAATAAAATACCTGATTATTTTAGTAAAGTAAATAACTGAGTAAAAAGTTAAACTATTCTTTGCTTTTTATCAAATCTCACTCTTCAAACACGCTTGAAAGGCACGAATGTTCTTCCATTGTAAAAGCGGCTTAAAAATAAGCCGCTTGCGATCATTATTTTTCAGCAAACATTCGGATTTGTTCAGCTCCTAAATGTCCTGGTACGGTTTTTTTCAGGTTCAAATCGCTATCTAAAAAGAGATTAAACGGATAGCCACGCACTCTTGCTTTATCAATGATTTCGCCTTTTTCATCTAAAAGCACTGTGATATTTTTATATTCCAATCCTTTGTACCACTCAATAAAATCAGCAGTGTCTTTTTCGCCTTTGTGATCGGGCGAAACAATGGTAATCACTTCAAAATTGCGATCTTTTTCCGCACTTAAATCATCAATTTCAGCTAATCCTGCCAAACAAATCGGACACCAAGATGCCCACATTTTTACATACACAGGTTTGCCTTTATATTGGCTTAAAGTAACTGGTTGATTGTTTAAATCTTTGAGTTGCACATCCGCCAAATTAGTTTGTGCGAAAGCGTTTAGGCTGAATGCCATTAGAAATATTGATAATAGTTTTTTCATTGCTTTTTTCCTTTTATAGATTTCTTTTATTGAGGTTATATCTTACGAAAAATTATTCGTAATTAATAAAATACCCATCACGATAATTAAAATTCCGCCACCGATTTTAAATTTGTCTAAGTGTTTATTTAACCCTTTGGCACGTTTGAGTAAGCTGTCTGAGAAGAACGAAAACAGTACAAAAGGCGTTGCTAAACCAAGTACATAAACAAACATCATTGATGCACCGTAAAGTGCGGATCCTTCATCGCCTGATAAAGCTAATACGGAAGCCAGAATCGGACCAATACAAGGTGTCCAACCAAGACTAAACGTTAAACCAAGGACAAATGCCTCAAGTGCGGTTGATTTTCCTGATGTTTTGATTTCCACCAATTTTGTACGTTCCAATAAACCAATTTTGAAAATACCAAGTTGATGAATACCCAAGATAATCACGATAACGCCAGCGATAATGCGGGTGGTGTTACTAAATAAAATATTCCCTAAAAAGCCAAAACTAAAGCCTAAACTGACAAATGTAAGGGAAAGCCCTAGAATAAATAAAAAAGTATTTAAGACTTTTTTACCGCCTTTACTCAAAATACCAAAATAAATTGGGATAATCGGGAAAATACAAGGCGAAAGAAAAGAAGCAAGCCCTGCTAAAAATACCGTTCCAATAAGGAGTTGTTGATCTAACATCCTACACCTCCTTATTTTTTAATGGATTGAATCAAATATCCGTATCCAGCCTTTTCCATTTCAGCTAACGGAATAAATTTAATTGATGCACTGTTAATGCAATAACGCAAACCGCCTTTATCTTTCGGGCCGTCATCAAAAACGTGACCTAAATGAGCATTGCCCGCACGGCTTAACACTTCGGTACGTTGCATATTAAAACTATTATCCGTTTGATAATGCACTACATCTTTAATGATCGGTTTCGTAAAACTTGGCCAGCCACAACCTGATTCAAATTTATCATTTGAAGAGAAAACAGGCTCGCCTGTGGTGACATCAACATAAATACCAGGTTGGAAGTTATCCCAATATTCGTTACTGAAAGAGCGTTCAGTATGTTTATTTTGAGTAACGGAATATTGCAATGGTGTTAATTTCGCTTTGAGTTCTGCATCACTCGGTTTCGGATAATCTTTCTCATCAATCACAGGTTCATCTGCTTTGGTAATATCAATATGGCAGTAACCATTTGGGTTTTTCTTCAAATAATCTTGATGATATTCTTCCGCTACGATGTAATTTTTAAGCGGTTGCACCTCAATTTGTACTGGTTTTTTATATTTGGTTTGAAGCTGGGCGAGAGCTTGTTCAATCACTGCTTTATCTGCCCCATCTTGATAATAAATCCCTGTGCGATATTGTCTACCACGGTCGTTACCTTGTTTATTTACGCTGGTTGGATCAATCACTTTAAAATAATATTGTAATAATTTATCGAGTGAAATTTGATTTGTATCGTAAGTGACTTTTACGGTTTCTGCATGATCGGTTACGCCAATCATCTGATAACTGGTTTTTTCCGTATTACCATTGGCATAGCCAGAAATCGCATCTTTCACACCGTGAATACGCTCCATATATGCTTCCATACCCCAGAAACAACCACCAGCAAGATAAATTTCTCGAATGTTTTGTGTATTTTCCATTGCCATTTTTTGTTCTCCAGATGATGATGTTGAATTTTGTATTGCTAAAGTTGGTGTAGCACTGCAAAGTGCGGTAATGAATAGAAATGTTTTTGATAGTTTCATTGCTTTTCCTTATGAAGTAAAAATTAACGTTACATAAGGTTAGACGGCGAAGAATTGGATTTCTTACAGATTTTTTTACTTAAGTTTGAAATGTGGTAGAAAATAAGAGGGGAATTTTAGATAAAAAAGACTAAGTCTAAATTAAATATAGACTTAGTCTTATAAATATTAAAAACGATAAGTACCAATTAACCCTAGATTATTCGTTTTGATTTTAATATCATTTTGACCTTTCAACGTGACTTTATGATATTCCACACCAAGATTAAAATCAGGTGTTACTGAATATCTTAAGCCAGCACCAAAACCAATGCCCCAAGCTCCTGCATTTGCTACTTCGACACCATTTTTGGGATAAATCGCATCATTATTTACATCGAATGAGCTGGCATCAAAACTGACCTTAATATAAGGAAGTAATTTATTTGCAATTCTATAACCTTGTAAATAAGCAAGACTTGTTGCAAATTTTTCTTTAGTCACTTCACCTAATTCATTTTTAGTTTTTGCATTTGAAATAGCTATTTTTGCTTCTGCTAAACCGACAAAATCAGCACCATAATCAAAACCATATCCTGTTACAATACCTAACCGAGCAGCTCTGGAACCATTTGCAGTAAAATTGCCTGATAAGTTTGAAACTCTTAATTCAGAATAAGGTATTGAGAATTCCTGTTTTGTTGAACTAATCTCTCCACCAAAATAGAAACCAGAGAAAGCTCTCGTTTCAGTTTCAGCTAAAGCATTAACAGAAAATAATCCTAAAATGGATAATATTGCTAATCGTTTCATACTTATTCTTTAAAGATTAATTGGTTGTAATTTTGCTTTTTGTGCAGCGGTTAAACTATCCATTGACATAATATTGAGAGTATGTTCAGTAGAAGTTAGATCTGCAGTAACTTCGCTAGGTAGTTTATACATAGCACCTGTTAATGGATCAATAACAAGATATCCTAATAATCCACCAAATACTAAGTTACCACCTAAATACCAACCATCAAGACTAGTATCTAACTCAACCGTTTTCTCTACGCCTGCTTGATTACCTTTTTTCGGTAAAGTGAAAGTGATTTGATATTTCTCTCCTTTAAAATAGCCTGCTCCTGCTTTTAATGTGACTAAGTCAGGTGTCACACCTTTTTTCACTTCTTCGCCAGCACGATTTTTGATAACAAATGATGCACCGCTTGGAGTTGATTTGATGTTTACTGGATAACTGCTTTCGCTTACGATCGTTGCACAACCTGTTGAAAATAAAACAACAGAAGCTAGTGTTGCCACTTTCCATAATTTTTTCATAGATTAAGACCTCTAAATGTGTGAAAATACATCAGTTGCATAAGTAAATGCGAGTAAATTTTATGGAAGTTTAACCATTAAAAACAGTAACAAAAAGGACAAAATAGCGCCTAATTTCGGCAAAGATTGCTCAATTTGGAAAGGATTAAATTTAGATGGGAATGCATGATAAAATTCGTATGATGAGAGAGTTTCGTCAATTATCGCAAGAAGATATGGCTGAGAAAATGAATATGTCGCCAAGTGGTTATGCCAAGATTGAACGTGGTGAAACTCGATTGCAATACGATAAATTAGTCCAAATTGCTCAGATATTTAATATGAATTTGTCTGAATTAGTGGATGAGAATAGAGGTATTATATTTTTATTAAATGAAAATGGAAATAATACATCAACTAACTATTATGGAAATAACGACTCTTTAATAATTGAAATTGAAAAATTAAAATTACAACTTATTCATAAAGATGAATTATTGGAGCAGAAAGAAAAAGAACTAGAAACGCTTAGAAAAATGATTTCATTATTAGAAAAAGTGAAATAAAGTATTTTTAACAATAAGCGGTTGAAATTGTAAAATATTTTGCAAATTCAACCGCTTATTTTTTGCTGCCTATCAATTAATTCTATAGGCGGTTTTCGGCATCTCTAAATTCTTTCATCATTTTGCTTAATGTCTCACAATTTCGTTGAAAACGGCGGCAATGTGGGCACATAACTAAATGCACTTTTATCCCCACTTTTTCTTGTATATCTAATGAACGTTCGTGTGATTCGGAAATCATTCGGGTAACTTGGCGACAACGCATAATCTCTCCTAAAGTTTTTTTGAAAGACAGTTTTGCAACTGCAAACGTGCCCGATAAAGGGTGGTATGTAAATTAGACGAAGTTAAATGCGTTTCTTGACAAATTTCTTCAGATGAAAGCTCTAAAAACTCTCGCATCATAAAAATTTTGGCATGTTTAGCGGGTAAACAAGTCAAACAAGTTTCAAAAATCAGCCAAAATTCATCGGAATACACAGTTTCTTCTTCGCCTTGTAATTCGCTTGGATAATAATCTATTTTCCAATGCCCAGTTTCATCAAAAAAGTGATTGGTGGCGTTTTCATCTTCTACTTCACTTTCTAACACAAAGCGTCCTTTTTGGCGTAAATAATCGATAATTTTGTTTTTGAGAATGGCGAAAACCCAGGTTTTAAAAGCAGCCTGATGCTTGAAATTAGCTAAATTCTTGAATGCACTTAAAAAGGCTTCTTGTACTAAATCTTCGGCAAGATCCGTGTGGTGCAGCTGTAATTCAGCGAATCTCAGCATTTGAGCACGGATTTGCTCAAGTTCTCTTTCTGAAATGGTGGTCATTTTAATTCCTTTAAAATCTTGTAAGAAGTGAAAAGGTGCTTCGTCTAATACACTGAAAGAAGCGGTTTCTTTCGTTATTATTTTTACCACTCAAAAAAGGAAATTTAAAATGAAAAATATTACATTCAAAAGTGCAATGTTAGGTATGGCGGTATTATTGGGCGCAAGCAGTGTTTATGCGGAAGCTATGAAAGCGGATACTATGCCAATGAAATCTGAGTCGATGATGACTAAACCTATGATGACTGAGCCAATGAAATCAGAACCGATGATGAAATCAGAGAAAAAAATGAAGGCGGATAAAAAAATGAAAAAAGCGAAAATGATGAAGAAAGAGAAAATGTAGTCGTTTTATCAGAAAATAAGGGGGATGAATCCCCCTTTACTTTGAGTGCTACTGCAGCCCTCTATTTATTTCCCTTCAGTATTAATATTGTTGAAATATTTTGTTTGTAATTGCTTCAAAGAGTATCAAAAAAATCTTCTGAAAGCGGTTGATTTCTTTAAATGATTTGCCAATAATTTGGAAAAGCCTACCAGAAGAGAAGTATATGCAAACCGAATCCGCCAGTTCGCTTTACCACAAAGCGATTATCTTTATGATTTCCGCCTATTTTAGCATCACATTAATGAACGTATTTGTGAAAACAGCCTCTGATACGATGCCTGCGAGCGAAACACTTTTCTCCCGATTTCTAATCGGTTTGCTGTTTTTGCTGCCATTTATGATTAAGGATCGAGATTTCAAAGTCGAAACAAGTCAGTGGAAATTTTTGGTGCTGCGTAACTTGGCGGGGGTGGGCAGTATGCTGATTAACTTCTATGTGGTGAAATTTTTACCGCTTTCCATTTCGGTGTTATTGATGAACACCTCGGCGCTATTTGTGCCGATTTTATTGCTCTTTTTCCGTGAAAAAACACCGCTTAACGTGTTGGGATTAAGCTTGATGGGCTTTGCGGGTGTCTCAATTATTTTGCTTTCCAACCAAAATGGCTCATTTGAACCGGTTTATGTGCTGATTGGCTTAGGCGGTGCGATATTGGCGGCGATGGCGTTTATTAGTTTACAAGAGTTGAACAAACACAATTCGCCGAAAAATATTGTGTTCTACTTCCATTTAATCGGCACGCTGTTATTGCCAATCTTCTTTATTCATCAATGGAAAATGCCTGATTTATATGAATTGGGTTTATTGCTGTTAGTGGGCGGATTTGGCTTGGTTTTCCAACTTCTTCTCACCCGTGCTTTCAAACACGCGCCTGCGAATGTGATTGCCCCTTTTGCCTTTACGGGGGTGATTTTTTCAAGTATTTTTGACTGGTTAATTTGGGAGCATGCACCAAGTACATTTTTCTGGATTGGTACGGTAGTGATTGTGGTTTCAGTAAGTTGGTTGGCGAAGGTGAGAAAAGCGAAATAGTCTATAAAAATATCGCCCACAAAAGTGGGCGTATTAGTGATTAATGCTGAATAATCCCTTCTGCACAAGCATAAGCAGAGGACCACGCCCATTGGAAATTATAGCCACCGAGCCAGCCTGTTACATCCAGCACTTCACCAATAAAATAAAGCCCTGAAATGCTTTTTACTTCCATTGTTTTAGAAGAAATATGATCCGTATCTACTCCGCCCATCGTCACTTCTGCGGTGCGGTAGCCTTCCGTACCATTTGGAATAAATTGCCAATGATGGATAAATTGATCTAAGTGCTGTAATTCCGCTTTGCTAAGTTGTGCGATGACTTGATCTTTCAATAAGTGTTGTTCAAACCAAAGCTCTACTAATTTTTTGGGAAGATAACGATTTAACACCGTTTTTAGCTGTAATTTTGGCGAAGATTGACGCAGTTCTTGCAAAATATCGAGAATATTCTCAGCAGGTAAAAGATCAATGTCAACTGCTTCGCCCATTTGCCAATAATTCGAAATCTGCAACATCGCAGGCCCTGAAAGACCACGATGGGTAAATAGCATTTGATTACTAAAGCTGATGCGATCATTACTTGCGGTCACAGGTAAAGCAATACCCGAAAGGGTAGCAAAAGGCTTGTCGCTCTCTTTCCACGTAAAAGGGACAAGGCTTGCACGAGGTGCAATCACAGGAATACCGAATTGCTCGGCAACCTTATAACCGAAAGGGCTTGCGCCTAAGGCAGGCATAGAAAGCCCGCCTGTTGCGATAACCAAATGTTGTGCTTGGTAAGTTTCACTAGCGGTCTGAATTTCAAAATGATTTGCAACTTTTTCAACAGAAACGACCGCTTGTCGAAGCTGAATATCAACCTTGCCTTTATCGCATTCACTTTGTAGCATTTGTACGATTTGTTCCGCCCCTTTATCACAGAAAAGTTGTCCTAACTCTTTTTCGTGGTAGGTAATGCCATATTGAGCGACTAAGCCGATAAAATCCCAGTTGGTATAGCGGGCGAGGGCTGATTTCACAAAGTGACAATTTTGGCTGAGGTAGTGTCGAGGCGTAACATCTAAGTTGGTAAAGTTGCAAAAACCACCGCCTGACATCAAAATCTTACGACCGATTTTCTTGCCACTATCAAGCACCACGACATTTTTTCCTGTTTGCCCCAATTGTGCCGCACAAAATAAGCCTGCAGCACCTGCTCCGATAATAACGACATCTGTTTTTTTCATTAGAAATTAAGCACCTTATCGGCTTCTATTGTCCAATCTGCCAGTTCAACGAGCGTACCAATTTCTACGCCATCTGCAAGCGGAAATTCCGTGATGCCGCGTGCATTCGTGCAAGTTTTGCAAAGTTTCACCACCGTACCTTGTGCGGTTAGAATTTCTAACATTTGTTGCACGTGATACCCTTCCGCTGGATTTTGTTTCGCAAGCCCTGCAATGACCGCATCCGACATCAAAAAAAGTTTGATTTCCGCTTTGTGCTGTTCTTTAATTTGTAATGCTAAACGCAAGCCACTAAACAAAGATTCATTGCCATAAGGAGCAGAATTGATAATAAAAAGTAGTTTTTGCATAGTGATGTCTCTCTGTGCTTATGTTCCTATAAAAAAGTAATACCTAAGGTTTTAACCTTAGGTATTTTATGCTTCTACGAGAAATTACTCAATCATAGGTTTCTCATTACGTTCAACACATTCTTTACTCACAATAACTTTCTTCGCGTTTAGTGTTGGTAAATCATACATCGTATCAAGCAATAAGTTTTCCACAATAGAGCGTAAACCACGTGCTCCTGTTTTGCGGGCAATCGCTTTTTTCGCGATAGCAACAAGGGCTTCTTGGGTGAATTCAAGCTCGACATTTTCCATTTGGAATAGAGCTTGATATTGGCGAATAATCGCATTTTTTGGCTCTGTTAAGATTTGAATTAATGCTTCTTCATCTAATTCTTGCAATGGGGTTACCACAGGCAAACGACCGATTAACTCTGGAATTAAACCAAAACGCACCAAATCTTCAGGCTCAACTTGTTTGAAAAGCTCAGTTAAGTCTTGGCGATCTTTGTCATTTTTTAACTCGGCCGCAAAGCCAATACCGCCTTGTTTATTGGTACGTGATTCCACGATTTTATCTAAACCTGCAAAAGCACCGCCACAGATAAAGAGGATTTTTGAGGTATCTACAGGGATGGTTTCGCCTTTTGGATGTTTGCGAGAACCTTGTGGATTGATATTCGCCACAGTACCTTCAAGCAATTTCAACAACGCTTGTTGCACGCCTTCGCCCGAAACGTCACGCGTGATGGAAGCACTTTCTGATTTACGGGTAATTTTGTCGATCTCATCAATAAAGACGATACCTCGCTCGGCTTGTTCTGCATCAAAATCGCATTTCATCAGCAATTTTTGGATGACATTTTCTACGTCTTCACCCACGTAGCCTGCTTGGGTTAAAGTGGTTGCATCTGCTACAGCAAATGGCACATTTAAGCGACGAGCCAAGGTTTCCGCCAATAAGGTTTTACCGCTACCCGTTGGGCCAATTAACAAAATGTTACTTTTACCAAGCTCAACACCGTTGGTTACTTCGTGGTTCGATAATGCACTTTTTAGGCGTTTATAGTGGTTGTAAACAGCCACTGATAACACTTTTTTGGCGTGTTCTTGACCGATTACATAGTCGTTTAAATGAGCGTGTAACTCATGCGGTGTTGGCACATTTTCGAAGAATTTTTGTTCATCGCTGCTTTCATCAATTAATGGCTCTTCTTCACCGTTAAGTAAGTTGTACGACTCTTCGATACACTCATTACAGATAAAGCCTTCTGTGCCTTCAACAAGCTGATCGACTTCTGAGCGTTTTTTACCGCAGAAACTGCAGTGAGGTTCTTTTTCAAATGCCATTAAGCCACCTCACCACGAGAAGTTAATACTTTATCAATCAAACCATATTCCATTGCTTCTTGTGCCGACATAAAGTTATCACGCTCAGTATCTGCCGCCACTTTTTCAAATGGCTGACCGCTGTGCTCCGCCATTTTACGGGTAAGCATCTCTTTTAATTTTAAGATTTCTTGAGCTTGAATTTGAATATCGGTTGCTTGACCACGTGCACCACCTAGAGGTTGGTGAATCATCACTCGAGCATTTGGTAGTGCAAAACGTTTACCTTTTGCACCGCCTGAAAGCAAGAATGCACCCATTGAACAAGCCTGCCCGGTGCAAAGGGTTGCTACATCAGGCTTGATGAAATTCATGGTGTCGTAAATTGCCAATCCTGCCGTTACCACACCACCAGGGCTATTGATGTAAAGATAGATGTCTTTTTCAGGATCTTCAGCTTCCAAGAAGAGCAGTTGAGCCACAATCAAGTTCGCCATATTGTCTTCAACTTGACCATTTAAGAAAATAATACGCTCTTTTAACAAGCGTGAAAAAATATCGTATGAGCGTTCACCTTTCGGAGTTTGCTCAACAACCATAGGAACTAATGACATAAATTTTATCCTTATTAAATTCGGTAAATAGAGCTATTCTAGCAAATTTTCATAAAATCATTAACAACAAGCGGGCAGATTGTTACAATCTTTTGCAAATTTTATCGAGGAAAAACAATGAATCTTGCAGAAATTTACGAAAAATTTGCCCTTTGTAAATCTTGGGAAGAAAGATACCGCTTGCTTATTCAACTTAGCCGACAATTGCCTAAATTAAGTGAGGCTGAGTTGCAAAACGTATCTGAAATTCACGGTTGTGAAAGTCGATTGTGGTTTGAGTTTGTAAAACAGCCGCGAAAAGTTACCGCTTACAGCGATGCCCGTTTAATGCAAGGGATTTTAATGATTGTCCAAACTGCGTTGCTTGAAAAGTCTGATGCAGAATTGGCTGAATTTAATTTACAACAGCTGTTTGATGATTTGAAAATCACGCCACATTTGACGAGTACAAGGTTAAATGGTTTGCAACAAATTCAGGGGTTGATTAAATAGCAGAAATTTACACAACTTTTTGTAAATTGCCAGTTTTATGCTGAAAAATCAGTTAGAATGCCCTCGTTTTGAAGAGCGTTTCTTTTAGGAGTATTTTTATGCTAAGTAATATTTTAGGCTCGGTAGCGTCATCTATTTTAAATAATGGTAATAATAACCAGTCGGTGGCGATTCAGTTAATTCAAGTGCTATTGCAATCTCAAGGTGGAATTGAGGGCATTATTAAACGCTTTCAAGAAAGTGGTTTGGAAGAAATTTTGAAATCGTGGATTAGTACTGATGAAAAAAATCAGCCGATTTCTGCGAATCAAGTCGTTGAGGTTGTAGGGCAAGAAAATATGAGCCAAGCGGCACAGAAAGTGGGAGTTTCTGAATGGGATGCGAGTAATGTACTTGCGGAATATTTACCGAAAATGGTGGATATGCTCACACCAAATGGTCAATTGCCTGATTTAAACAATCTAAATGTGAATGACTTGATGGCACAAGCGGCAAAAGGGATGTTAGGTAAATTATTTAGCTAATCATTTAATTTAAGCAAGCGGTGGAATTTTGAGGAAGATTTACGAACCTTCGCAAAAGTTCACCGTTTTTGTTTTAAAATTCCTAAAAAATAAACATTTCGCCTATTCAGTAGGCAAGTGTAAACAAATTCAAGATTTTTTCAGAAAAGCGTTTGACATATTTTTTAAATCTAGTAATATGCACCGCACACAGACACAGTGAGTGGTGAGATGGCCGAGCAGGCTGAAGGCGCTCCCCTGCTAAGGGAGTATAGGGTTCAAAAGCTCTATCGAGGGTTCGAATCCCTCTCTCACCGCCATTTACTTTATCACGCACCCGTAGCTCAGCTGGATAGAGTACTCGGCTACGAACCGAGCGGTCAGAGGTTCGAATCCTCTCGGGTGCGCCATTTTAAATCGACTCTATCAGTTAAAATGGTCAGGAATAATAAAACATCACTACGCACCCGTAGCTCAGCTGGATAGAGTACTCGGCTACGAACCGAGCGGTCAAAGGTTCGAATCCTTTCGGGTGCGCCATTTCTCTTCTTTATAATTTCCAACTCATTTTCTAGAACAACCAAAAGTGCGGTCGTTTTTTCGTGTATTTTTAACGAAGCCGTTCTAACACGTGTGGTTGATCCAATACTAATCCGTAAACGTTTGCCAAAAAATACGTTTGTTCTTCTTCGGGAACCTCCAACGGAATTAATTTCAATATCTTTTGGTGAATTTGCAAAACTTGCGGAAAAACCACCGCACTTTGAATTTCAGCCAAAAAATCAGCATACAATGGCGAAGCACAATGGCCACGTTGAATCCGCCCTAATGCGCTGGCGATATGCACCAACATCATTTTTACCTGCTCGGTTTCAACATCCACCCGCCAATCTTGTTGCAAATGACAACGCACATTCAGCACGATTTGCACAATATGTTCGTCAATTAATTCTCGGGCTTGAAATGCCCAAAGCCGTTGTTGAAGATCCATTCACTCACTCTCAAAAAAGTTGCCCAAGTATAACCGAATCGCGATGAATTAAACGGTGCATTGATCACAAAATTGTAGCAAAATAACTCTCCTCTCATTTTATTAAAGTAATTCGGAAAGCAACATGTTAGATAATGACGTAATAAATCAGTACGACGGCTTAATTTTTGATATGGATGGCACGGTCATCGACACCATGCCTAGCCATGCCAAAGCATGGGAAATGGTCGGGCAACATTATGGTTATCCGTTTGATGGCAACCTGTTATATGAAATGGGGGGGGCTCCGGTAAGAGCCATTGCGCTAGAAATGATGAAACGCTATGCCATGCCGCTAGATAAGTTAGACGATGTCATTGAATTAAAAAGAGAATATGGCAAAAAACTGATTATGCAACATGCCACATTGCTGCCTGCCGCCAATATTGTTCGCGCATTTTATAATAAAAAACCCTTGGCATTAGGCACAGGCTCTCACCGCCCGATTGCCAAAATTTTATTAGACAAATTTGATTTTGAGAAATATTTCTCCGCCATCGTGACTGCCGAAGATATTCAGAATCATAAACCCGCGCCGGACACCTTTTTACGTTGTGCCGAACTGATTCAAGCCAA
>OGJJ01000734.1_pt1 | contig 27980 bp, 23 predicted proteins | sample 1572081 | NCBI WGS metagenome assembly OGJJ01 (sample SAMEA2582122, study PRJEB24529) | metagenome | biome: Human gut stool | place: China | collected 2011
TCACTTCACCATCAATCTCATAACCGATACATACCGGCAGCTCATCAAGATAACCAAGTACATCCAGTACTGTAAGTGCAACTTCCGTCGCACCCTGTACACGGCAGCCATATCTTGAAGCAACCGCATCAAACCAACCCATACGTCTTGGACGGCCTGTTGTTGCACCAAATTCACCGCCGTCACCGCCGCGCTTTCTGAGTTCATCAGCTTCCTCACCAAAAATCTCAGATACGAATTCGCCGGCACCAACTGCACTTGAATAAGCTTTAACAACTGTGATAACATCCTTGATCTCATATCCCGGAATACCGGCACCAATAGCACCGTAAGATGCCAGTGTAGGTGAAGATGTAACCATCGGATAAATTCCGTGATCCGGATCTTTTAATGTACCAAGCTGACCCTCTAACAGAATCTCTTTGCCTTCTTTAATTGCATTCCACAGATAAGTAGATACATCACATACATACGGCTCTACCATCTCTTTGTACTGGTGCAGAGTCTCTAATAACTCATCCGGATCAAGCAGTGGTTTGTGATACAGATGCTCTAATGTAACGTTCTTTGTCTCGCAGACACGGACAACTTTCTCTTTTAAGAGCTCCTCGTCGAATAACTCACTTACCTGAAAACCGATTTTTGCATATTTATCTGAGTAGAATGGTGCAATACCGGATTTTGTAGAACCGAATGATTTACCACCCAGACGCTCCTCCTCATACTGATCGAATAACACATGATATGGCATAACCATCTGTGCACGGTCAGATACAAGAATTTTTGGCATTGGCACACCTTTTGCTACAATGTCCTGGATCTCTTTGAACAGTACCGGAATATTTAATGCAACACCGTTACCGATGATGCTTGTTGTATGTCCATAAAAACATCCTGACGGAAGTGTGTGAAGTGCAAATTTACCATAATTGTTCACGATGGTATGGCCTGCATTTGCGCCACCCTGGAAACGAACAATAATATCTGCCTCTTTTGCCAACATGTCGGTGATTTTACCTTTTCCTTCATCACCCCAGTTTGCTCCTACTACAGCTTTTACCATAATTACAGATTCCTCCTTCGGCATTATAAAAGACAGGTGTAAAACCTGCCCTTTTTATTTTCCGTTTTACTTTATGATTATACACGATTCTATACAAGATGTAAAATCTTTTTTCTAATATATAACATCTATTTATAAGTAAAACTAATATTTATTCATTATTTTATCTGATTGATACGGTTCTTATTTTACAAAATCTTCTGGATTGATCTTGTCCAGATAAAAATAAGTCATGGTAGCTTTTGCGATCTCACGGTCATTCTCATCTGTGATCATGACATCATAGACACACATTTTTTTACCGATCTTGATCTCGCGTGACTCTCCGATCAGCTTTTTGCAGTTCATCGCCGGACGCAGATAATTGATATTTCCGGATACCGTAGTCACATATCTGCCACGGCTTGTTGCTGCCGCACCACCAACGGTATCTACTAATGTGAACAGTACTCCGCCATGTGTGGAACCGATCGGATTTGCATGGCGCTCATCCAATACGATTTCACCTTTTGCGTAACCCTCCCGGAGTTCAACAGTTTTGATTCCGGTATGTTTGATAAATCCCATATTTCTGATCTGCTTTAATTTCTCGTAATCTACCATTATGCATCCACCTCGATTGCTTTTGTCGCTGTCACTGCCAGAGCACCCGGTCCAATGTGACATGCAATACTTAAGGATAACGGATTCAGCACAATCTCATGATTCGGGAATGCTTCCTGTACTTCTTTTTTGAACTCTTCTGCCGCTTCAAGATCATGGGTATACGCCATGGAAATATGTACGCCGGTGCCATCTGCAGAACCAAAACGACGCTCACAGTCATCTTTGATCTGTTTGATCATGATGTTTTTCGCCTGTTTTACGGTTCTTGCTTTTGCAAAAGCATCCAGCTTCTCACCCTGGATCTGCAGAACCGGTTTCAGTTTCAGCAAAGTACCAAGTGCTGCTGCCGCCGGTGTGATACGACCACCTTTTTTCAGATAATATAAGGTATCCAGCATAATATAAATACTGGACTCCATCTTATTCTCCATCAGTTTGTCGTAAATCTCCTGTCCAGATTTGCCTGCTGCTGCCAGTTCCATAGCATCCATAACAGACTGACGCTGTGTTACGGAAATACGCTGATTATCTACAACAAATACTTTTCCGTCGTAATCCTGTGCCAGCATGGTCGCTGTGGAACAGGTACTGGAAAGTCCGCTGGACATCGGAATATGAATGATCTCATCATACTCCTCAAGCAGTTCGTTCCAAAGATCTGTAAAATTTGTTAAAACAGGGGTGGATGTGTGAATATCAGCACCTTCTGTCAATCTCTCATAAAACTGTTCCTGGGTCAGATCAATATCCTCCAGAAGCATTTCTTCATTAATATAAAACGGCATCGGCATGACGCGGATTCCAAGTTCTTTTGCCTGTGCCTGAGTAATTCCACTGTTACTGTCTGTCACAATCGCTACTTTACTCAAATTTTCATTCCTCCGTTTTTTCTCTCTTTACTCTCATACATAATTCTCATCAGTATTACAAATAGTAACACACCACAAGTAAAAAAACAACCGCTCGCCCAAAAGAAACTTTTTCACTTTTCCTTTTCTCCTATAATATAGGGTTTTTACACCAAAAAAGAGTTCTGACCAGTCAAAAAACTCTAATATCCGATCAAAACTCTTTTTATTTTAATTACTATTTATACTTACTGGAATAATTCGTCTCCGCTCTTGAAACCGAACGCAGGATGATAATCAAATTTTACAGCTCCTACCGGAATCTCCGGCCCAACTGCCTTCTTGATCCGTGCAATTCCTTCGTTACCAAACCCTGCACACAACTCAATGGCACCACATCCGTTTGCAACCAGTTCCTTTGCTGCTGCTTCTGCCTGTTCATAAGTAGAACATCCTACGACATGTAACGTAAGTGTCTCAGACGGGATCACTGCTTTCTGCTCCTGTGGATTCTGATCCGGTGCTACATAAATAAAAGCTGCATTAATCATGATATTTTCCTCCTCATGTTTCTCATTCAGATGCAGATCATCGGTTTTGAAATATACAATCTTCCGATATTTTGAACATCTAATATCCTGACAATATTCACCCGATGCTCCGTTCTTCTTCATTTTAATACAGGCGAAAAGACTTGTAAAGTCCACATAACCTACTTTCCTTCCTTATTCCCGCAGATTTCCTCCAGATTCAGACCATACCGTGCCGCAATATCTCTGGCATAACTGAGTCCATCCGGTGTCGTCCGACTGATCCGATAACTCCTGACACCCTGCGCCACATTATCCATCTGTGCCACCAGATTATCAATCTTGCTTCGGTTTCCCGGGTAAGAATTATATTCCTGAACCTTCATCGGCAGATCATGAATATGCGTCACAAACAGTCCACAGCATCCGATGACACCGATTCCGGTCAGCACTTCCGATGCAATATAACCTGCCTCCAGACCGCTGGTACTGGAAAAAGATTCATCCATCAAAAGCATGTCCGTATCCGATAACTGCTTTAAGATTTCACTGAGACGGGCACACTCACTCTCCAACCGTCCTTTTCCATAATTATTCTCATCCGAAACCGGAAAATGGGTAAAAATCCCAGTCACCGGACTCATTTTTGCCTGATGTGCCGGCACAAAAAGCCCAAGCTGACACAATGCCTGTGCCATACCGATAGAATATGCAAAAATAGACTTTCCGCCGTGGTTTGGTCCCGTCACCAGATAAAAACGACCGTTTTCATCCAGTTCAAACCGGTTGGAAACAACTGTTTTTTCTACGCCACGCATAGCAAGCATCGGATTGTATACCTGCTCTAATTCACACACCCGATCCTTTACCGGACAAATCTGTGGACGGCACATTTCAAATCCTTTTGCCTGCATATCCAGAATAAACTTCACACCTGCCGTCAGAAACCGAATATCGTCCAGAAGTGCCGCAAACACCGCCGTATTTGCCTTATAATAATTCTGGATCATCGGTTCAAAAGAGCGCAGCGGTTTTTCAAAGATCGTCTGCAGCGCACTTCCCATCGCATAATTAATCGCTTTCTGTTCTTCCCCGTGCAATCCCTTCTGCAGTGGATACAATGGAGTCATCATCACCTGCCGATCCGTCAGACGATGCTTCATCAGCTTGTCAATAATGCTTCCCGCAGAAAATTCTTTTTCATTGACGGAAATAATTCCCGCTTCCTTCGGTCGCAGATTGTCATCCAGGTTAATTCCAATGGTTACACTTTTCAGATAACCAAAATTTTTGCCGGTGGCTTCCATTTCCCGTTTCAGATTCAGATATTCCTCACTCTTTGCCACACTGTATACCAGTTCCCGGAAATTTTTCATGCCCTCCGATGCAATATCTGCCCCCGGATTTTTTTCAATCTCCGAAAATACATTTGCAAACAGATCCACTAATTCTTCATACATCTCCAGATAGCGCACCGCACTCAATGCCGAATCCACAGAAAAATCACTGCTCAGCACCCGGCGCAACTCACTGACATTCTGAATTTCTGACACCGAACTGCAAAACGCCTGATACAGCTTTGGATGCTTCACCAGATCTTCCACGATCGCCTGCCGATATTCTAACACTTCCGGATCTGTAGAAAAAAACTTTTCCAATGTCAGCTCCGAATATCCACGATACCGGTCATTTTGCAGCACCACCATATCATCGATCTGTAATGACGTGATAAAATCATAAGATTTCATGCGCGCCTGATCGGATTCCTTATATCCATTCGGATATAGTAAACGAAATTCTGTATCCATAGTTTTTCTTCTCCTCTATTTCTTCACGAAAAACATCCCCAAACTGTTCTCCATGGATTTTCCTGTTTTATAATGTATATCCTAAATTTTCTCTTTTCTACAATTTCAAGACACATTGAAACTTTTTTGCTCTATTTTCACAGGTCATTTGACACTATTCTGCCATTATCGTTATTTCTGATTTGCAGAAACACGCTTTCTTCTTGCATACATCACCAGCACAACAATGATACTCAGTACCAATGCCCCACTACTGTCAATCAGGACATCTCTAAATTGCCCTGCTCTTCCCGGTACAAACAGCTGATGAAACTCGTCGCTGCATGCATACCCAAAAGTAAATACAAAAGAACCGATGTTTCGCCATTTCCCCCGTACTCCGGATACCCAAAATGCCGTCAGAAATGAGATGCACAGCAAAATATATTCTGTCACATGCGCCCCTTTTCTCACCACAATGGAAATCACGTTTACCAGATCTGCATCCGCAAATTTCGGAAATAAGCCTAACGTTCCCCGAACCTGCAAAAACAGATCTACAAATATATTACTCATACTGGAAGATTCATCTCCCTGCTGCCCGGAAAAAGAAAAAATCATGATCATGACAGCAAGTGGGAATAACCAGATGAGGTATCTGCTTTTTCTTTTACTTTTCATTTTTCTGTCCTTACTTATTTTTATAATACCCCTGCGATCATATGTCACATGAGTGAATACAAATATATTACATTTCCATTATAGCTGTGGTCAAAATGTTTGACAATTACTATTTTCACAAAATCCTGTTTAGAAATGTCAGACCAATCTTAATAAAATATTTTTTATCCTAACAGGACATACGTGCTATAATAAATACATTCTGGCATATGAGGTACCAAAAGCAAATGTCAAAAACTTATTTTGTGGACAGTGAAAACGTCGGTGACGCCTGGATCGACCTTTTACTGGCAGATCCAAACGGCACGTTCCTGATTTTTTACACCAGTCACTCACCCCGCATTGATTATGAGCATGCCATCGCTCTGATGAATGCCAAAAACAAGCCCAAGTTCATTCGATGCCACGAAGGCAGCAATGCACTGGATTTTCAATTAGTATCTTATCTTGGTTATCAGCTCCGCTCAAAAAACACCGATGAAATGGTCATCGTATCAAATGATACAGGTTTTGATGCTGTGGTTCATTTCTGGTCTGAGCAGAACCAGGCAATTACACGACTTACCAGCAGTAATATCCCAACTCCTGAAATCAAGACAGAACCAACACCTGTATCGGAGGAAAAAGCAGCTCCTTCTTCCTCTGTAGACACAGACACTGAGCAAACGATAGGTGGTGTTGATCTCAGGGAACTTTACACAATCATTAATTGTGTCGGTTCCAAAGAATCTTCTTATATCCACCTTGCCTATGTGCATTTTTATGGCATAAAAAAAGGGGAAGAACTTTATAAATACATGCGTCAGGAAAAATTCGCAGCACCTTCGGTTTCCTGGAAAAAAGAAACCCGATTCAAGAAATTCTGTGAATTGATCTTCAAGCATTGTAACACAGCCGATACCGAAGTTCCTGCAGATTTCATTGCTTATCTGTACGCAACTCTCACACAGACAGATGACAAAAAGAGTCTCAATCGAAAGCTGCAGAGCAAATATCCCCGCCAGGGAATGCAATTGCACAAAATACTCAAGCCTTTTTATAAAACACTTTTGAAAATAAAGAAATAAAAAGAAAGATGCCAGAATAGGACATTCCCCTGCGGTTATGCGCGGGGGATGTTGTTTTTGTCAAAATTTTTGGTCCTATGTCAAGATTTAGGTAAATTATACTATCTACCGATTGCCATACATCTTCTCATAATAATTCTGGTACTCCCCACTAATGATGGTCTCCCACCACTCACGGTTATCCAGATACCACTGAATCGTCTTCTTAATACCATCCTCAAACTTTGTCTCCGGCAGCCAGCCAAGTTCATTATGAATCTTGGTCGGATCGATCGCATAACGCATATCGTGGCCTTTACGATCTGTCACATGTGTGATCAGACTCTCCGGCTTGCCAAGCTCCTTGCAGATGATTTTTACAATGTCAATATTCTTCTTCTCATTGTGACCACCGACATTATAAACCTCACCAACACGTCCGTTATGGATGATCAGATCAATGGCTTTACAGTGATCCTCCACATACAGCCAGTCACGCACATTCAGGCCCTCGCCATATACCGGCAGTGGTTTGTCAGCCAGCGCATTGGCGATCATCAACGGAATCAGCTTCTCCGGAAAATGATACGGTCCGTAGTTATTGGAGCAACGGCTGATAGAAACTGGTAAACCATAAGTTCTGTGGTACGCAAGTACCAACAGATCTGCCGCTGCCTTGGAAGAAGAATACGGAGAACTTGTATGGATTGGTGTCTCCTCTGTAAAAAACAGATCCGGGCGGTCTAACGGCAGATCACCATACACTTCATCAGTAGAAACCTGATGATAACGTTTGATCCCGTATTTTCTGCAGGCGTCCATCAGTACGGAAGTTCCCATGATATTTGTCTCAAGGAAAATACCCGGGTTCTCGATGGAACGGTCTACATGGCTCTCTGCTGCAAAGTTTACAACCATATCCGGATGCTCTTTCTCAAATAACTGGTAAACAGCATCTCTGTCGCAAATGTCAGCCTTCACAAAACGGAAATTCGGATTATCCATCACCGGTGCCAATGTGGACAGATTTCCCGCATAGGTCAGTTTATCCAGGCAGATAATTCTGTAATTCGGATATTTATTTAACATATGAAAAACAAAGTTACTTCCGATAAATCCGGCTCCGCCGGTTACAATAATGGTCATTTAAGTACCTCCTTTAAATTCTGAAGTTGAACGACTCAAAAAGATTCTCGCAGAACACAACATTTCAATTGATGATGAATAACCTATACTAAACTTGGTGTTGGGTTTACGCTCAACACCATTTTTTATCTACACACTTATTTATTTTCGTTTATAGTTTGTCTTTTTTAAGAAAAAGCCGCCTCTCACGAAGCGGCTCCCAAACTTACTATATTGAGAACTTCCAGAAATTTTACAACTAAATCTCACTTAGATTGCCTTTGATAAAGCTTTTGCCGCTTTTCAAAAGCATTTAGGTATTCATCTTAGTATCCATTCATAAGCTTCGAAACGTGATTTTTCCTTTTACTTCTGGTATATCTACAAGATAATCAAGATACATAACCGCCCCTTTGATAGTTGTATTTACGACTAAATATAGTGTATCATAAAACCAGCGATTTTACAATCAAAACCGCTGGTTTTTCCTATAGTTTCAAGGACTTTTCATACTTTCCAATTTCCACTTTTTATTGAGTTGCACTTGTTTCTGGAAGTTCACACAATACTATGATTCTTTAAAAGCGGCTTAGATCGAATATCCTTGAGAAAAAAGTGTAAAGTAATATTGACAATATCATAAACCCAGTAAAATCAATACTCCAGGAGCTCAATTTTTAAAATGGAACAGTAATGGAACAAACTTTCCCGACATAAATCCTCTCATACAGTCCAGTCGCAGAACACCTATTTTCTCCAACTTTCTATCACACAGGAATGCTTTTTGCTCTTTTTATCATAGTTAATCCCAACCAGTAAAATTTCTCCTGTATAATCTTCCAATGCCTTGGCATAATGTTTTTCTTTAATCTGCTCGATTGCACCTGTTTCTGATTGATCATATTTTAATTCAACCACCAATGCCGGATAATCGATATGCTTTTTCGGCAAAAATACAATATCAGCGTATCCTTTTCCCAAAGGCATTTCGCGCACCAACATATAATCATTCATAGCATTGTAATATGCTAAAGCAATGACACAACTCAGCGCATTTTCATCATTATAATTTAGAATCGATGTATTGTTCTCATGAACAGTATCTATTCCTTTTGCAACACCCTCAGCATCTTTCTGTAAGGTTGCCCGTAATAACCACTCAGATTGTTTTACTGCTTCAATAACCTGGCTCCAGTTGCTCATCTGCACCGCATCCCCAAACGCAGATTTTACTTCTTCATTTGGAATATATTCTCGCGAACAATTACTCAACTTTCTATCATCAAACAAGCTTTAGGTATTCATCTTAGTACCCATTCATAAATTCATCTAAATCCTCAAGTGCATCTCTCAATTCTGGATTTCGTTCTCTTGATATTAATTGTGACAAGTGCATTAGCTGCCATGGTTCCGGCTCGCATGCAATGTCATATGACATATGAACCATTTCCCATAAAAAATCTGCTTTCTGTGTTTTCGGATGATTCATACAGTATTCCTCGATTATAATTCTAGAGTATTCTTCCATTCCTATTCTTCCTCATCTTTCCCCTGAATGAAATTCAGGATCTCTTCATAACTTTTGCTGCTTGTTTCAATTGCTTTCAATAACTCCTCACTTTGTATCGCTTTCTGCTTTTTGTGAAGCTCTTCCAGCTCTGCTATCAATCGCTCATACTGTACACGGTTTCTGCTGATTGCTTTTTCAGTTTTTACTATCTTTTATGTTAAGTTTTCCTTGCTGATATTTCTCGCCATTTTTATTTCCCTTTCATAATCTCACTAATATAATTCGCCTTATATTTCACTTGTTCTGCACTGATCCCGAATGCACTCAGTATTACTTTCTGTGTCTTTGTTACTGCATGGTCTAATCGATATACTTTATCCAGTTGTCTTGTCATTTCGATCTTTTCCAGTTCCCTGATTGCTGCTGGAACCGTAAGATAATTCGGCTTCTTAACCATTTCTTTTGCTTTCGACTTTAATTCTGTATACAGTTTGCAGCGAATAATCAGTGCTATAAATCCGATAAATATCTTATTCGATGCCGCTCCTTCGGAAGCAACGCTTAAACAACTGTTACCCAGATAAGATTTATCTGCACGGAATACTTTTTCTGATGCATCTCTATTCTTATATAATCCAATAGCCTTCTTCGCATCCATCTTTTCAGAGGAAATGATAGCAAAATAGCCACACAAATCCAATTCATCACGGATTACTTGAAGATTGGGTTCACCATAAACAAAGTGCCCTGTATCTTTATTATAATGTAGGTGAAAATATTTATGGAAAGACGGTCCGAATTCATGTTCCGTATCTTGAAATCTTACCAGATAGCTTTGCATTTTCTGAATACTTTCCTCTAACCTTGCACGTTCTCCCGCAGCTTTTGAAGCACTATAATAGATGTGCACGTATCTTTTTTTTGTATCTGAGGCATACACAAATGTATGTGTTGTTTTTCCGTATACTCCGAATTCTGCAATCTGATTTCCCCAGTCGTTTTCAAATGATCTTTTCTGTTTGCGAATCTGTTCACGGATAAACTCTTTGCAGCCTTTTACCATGATAATGAAGCTATAACCATTATTATCCATAAAACGTAAGTTTTCTTTACTGAAATATCCACGGTCAAGAATAAAACCTATATTTCTGTATCCGTACCCTTTTATCTTTTCGACCATAAACTGTAATTGCGAAACGTCATTGATACTGCCCGGATATTTTTCATATATCAATGGTTCACTATTATTAAGATCATATCCAACTGCATAGTTAAAGATTGGCAGACCGGCATCTATCTTAGCAGCCCCGAATTCGACCATACTGATATTTCCTGCTTCACAATTCTTATTTGTAGAATCATAGGAAATGTAAATCTTTTCCCTCTTGTTTCTTTCCTCGTTCCAACAATCCAGGAATTGCTGTCTTTGGTTTTCTTTCATGGAACGAAAAAAATCTGAGATTGTTGAATCACTGTAAATTTTCATATCCGGTGTAAAAAGCGGATGATTATATGCGTAGTCTGGATAATACTGAGCTGCGTTCCCCTCCGTGATAATCGAATATGTAGCAAAATCTAAAATCATTCCTGCGGTTTTCAAGCCAAAAGTTTCTTCAAGCATCTTATCCAGTTCCATATCCTTCACCACCTTATTGATAGCCATATATGTTCCTGCTCTCAGACAGCTACTTCTTTCATTCCCAACTCTTTCTTCTGGTGATTCTACTTCTGGAAAATATTTCTTGAAATTTTCATTTGGTCTCATTTTTGACTCATCTTCTGGTAAAACCTTTCCTATTGTAACTCTTTTTACGATTGTATATTTTTTGCTTGGATCATAAGTTCGATCACACTCATAATAAACATAACGTGCACTTCCTTTGCTTCGAAACGTGATTTTTCCTTTTACTTCTGGTATATCTACAAGATAATCAAGATACATAACCGCCCCTTTGATAGTTGTATTTACGACTAAATATAGTGTATCATAAAACCAGCGATTTTACAATCAAAACCGCTGGTTTTTCCTATAGTTTCAAGGACTTTTCATACTTTCCAATTTCCACTTTTTATTGAGTTGCACTTGTTTCTGGAAGTTCACAAAAAAAAGACCGCCTCTCACGAAGCAGTCTCACAAACTCTTTCTTTACACCGGTTCCCCAAAGGTATCCGGATGATCTGGATCAAAGATCTCATTACAGGTCATTACTGTAACCAGATTCTCTGTCTCAGACAGATTAATAATATTATGTGTCCAGCCCGGTATCATATGAATCGCTTCGATCTTGTCTCCGCTCACTTCAAACTCTACTTTCTCACCGGTATTGATATTGCGTTCCTGAATCAGTCCATGACCTGCCACGACAATAAAAAGCTCCCACTTGGAATTATGCCAGTGCTGCCCTTTTGTAATACCCGGTCTGCTGATATTGACAGACACCTGTCCGCAATCCTGTGTATGAACCAGTTCTGTAAAGCTTCCACGATCATCCACATTCATCTTTAACGCATATTTAAACTTCTCCGTCGGCAGATACATCAGATACAGACTATATAGTTTCTTTGCAAAAGAACCATCTGGCATCTTCGGCATCATAAGCGTACTCGGCTGTTCCTTGAACTCCTGTAACAGATCCACAATCTCACCAAGCGTCACTTTATGAGTCACCGGAACATAACAATAACGTCCGTTTGCATCTGCAACTGTCTCCACACCATCAAACTCACAATGCTGCTCTCTGCCTTCCAGTAGATCAAACATTCCCTCTACCAGATCATCAATATACAACAATTCCAGCTCTGTGCTGCGATCATTCACCGTAAACTCTTCATCATTGGCTACTGCCCAACAAAACGTAGAAACCGCAGAATTATATTTCGGTCTGGAATGTCCCATCAGATTCGGGAAACGATATACTGCCACATTGACACCATTCTCTTTTCCATACTGGAAAAACAATTCTTCTCCCGCCTGTTTGGAACGACCATATTCCGAATTACCAAAACGTCCTGCCAAAGTTGCCTGAATCGAAGAGGACAACATGATTGGTGCCTTATTTCCATGTTTTTTCAGTGTATCCAATAATTCAGACGCAAAACCAAAGTTTCCTTTCATGAAATCCTCTGGATTTTCCGGACGGTTTACCCCTGCCAGGTTAAATACAAAATCTGCTTTCTGGCAGTACGCATCCAGCTCCTCCGGTGTGGAATCCAGATCATATTCGTAAATTTCATCCACCTTAATCCCCGGTCTGGTACGATTCTTGTTGTCTCTGATATTTTTCAGGTTATTCACAAGGGCAGTTCCAACCATGCCCTTTGCTCCAGTTACTAAAATATTCATAATAAACTCTTTTTCTCCAAATTTATTAAACGTCTTTTCTCCAAACCATCTTGTTTACCACACCAGTATAACTCTGGATGATCTTCACAACTTTGGAACTTACATTTTCCTCAATGTAATCCGGCACCGGAATACCATAATCTCCAGCTTTATTCATCTCAACCGCAGTATCCACAGACTGAAGTAATCCCTTCTCATCAATTCCAGATAAAATAAAGCAAGCCTTATCCAACGCTTCCGGACGCTCCGTAGAAGTTCTAATGCAAACAGCCGGGAACGGATGTCCCACAGAAGTAAAGAAACTACTCTCCTCCGGTAATGTACCAGAATCAGAAACAACCGCAAACGCATTCATCTGCAAACAGTTATAATCATGGAATCCAAGCGGCTCATGCTGGATCACACGCGGATCCAGTTTAAAACCAGTAGACTCGATCCGTTTCTTGCTGCGCGGATGGCAGGAATACAGAATTGGCATATCATACTTCTCAGCCATCTTATTGATTGCATTAAATAAAGAAAGGAAATTCTTCTCTGTATCAATATTTTCCTCACGATGTGCAGAAAGAAGAATATATTTGCCTTTCTCCAAACCTAATTTTTCATGAATATTAGATGCCTCAATCTCTGCCAGATTGTTGTGCAGCACCTCTGCCATCGGAGAACCTGTCACATAAGTTCTCTCTTTTGGCAAACCACAATCAGCCAGATAATGGCGCGCATGTTCAGAGTAAGCCATATTTACATCCGAAATAATATCTACGATACGGCGGTTTGTCTCTTCCGGAAGACACTCATCCTTGCAGCGGTTTCCGGCTTCCATATGAAAAATCGGAATATGCAGTCTCTTTGCACCAATTACGGACAGGCAGGAGTTGGTATCGCCAAGAACCAGCACTGCGTCCGGTTTGATCTCAGCCATCAGTTTATAACTTTGTGCAATGATATTTCCACAGGTCTCACCCAAATCCGTACCAACCGCATTCAGATAAACCTCCGGATCCTCCAGTTTTAAATCTTTAAAAAACACACCGTTCAGATTATAATCATAATTCTGTCCGGTGTGCGCTAAAATCACGTCAAAATATTTTCTTGTCTTGTTAATTACGGCTGCCAAACGAATGATCTCCGGTCTGGTTCCAACAATAATCAACAGCTTTAATTTGCCATTTTCTTTCCATTTAATATTGCTATAATCACTCATAGTATGTATCCCTCATATTTTTCAAAAATAGTTTCCAGTTATTCATATCTCAGATCACTTACTACTATACGACTAATTTTCCATCTTTGCCAGTTCTTCTTGAATATAAGAGAGAGAAGCAATCTTTGCCTTTGTCTCTTCAACAGTCAGTAACTTTGTATTGTTAGAATCAAACTCTGTCAATGTATTGCGTTCTGCATCGCCATCTTTGAAATATTTATCATAGTTCAAACCACGATTATCAGCTGGGACACGATAGAAATTGCCCAAATCAACGGCTTTTGCACACTCTTCATTGGTCAACAAAGTCTCATACATCTTCTCGCCATGACGAATACCAATAATCTTAATATCTTCCTTCTTTCCTCCAAACAGTTCACAAACTGCTTCTGCCTGTGTCTGAATCGTACAAGCCGGTGCTTTCTGTATCAGCAGATCGCCATTTTCACCATGCTCAAATGCAAATAATACCAGATCAACAGCTTCTTCCAGAGACATGATAAAACGTGTCATGCTCGGCTCTGTCAGCGTGATCGGATTGCCCTGTTTAATCTGATCAATCCAAAGCGGAATAACAGATCCACGACTACACATTACATTACCATAACGGGTACAGCAGATTTTTGTCTTTCCGGACATTCTGGACTTTGCTACTGCAACTTTTTCCTCAATGGCTTTTGTAATACCCATAGCATTAATTGGGTAAGCAGCTTTATCAGTAGAAAGACAGATTACAGACTCTACCCCTTCCTCAATTGCAGCAGTCAACACATTTTCTGTACCGATAACATTCGTACGAACTGCTTCCATCGGGAAAAACTCACAGGACGGAACCTGTTTTAATGCTGCTGCATGGAAAATATAATCCACACCTTTCATTGCACCTCTGACAGACTCAAGACTGCGAACATCACCGATGTAAAATTTAATTTTCTCTGCTACTTCCGGCATCTTTGCCTGAAACTCATGACGCATATCATCCTGTTTCTTCTCATCTCTGGAGAAAATACGGATTTCTCCAATATCAGTAGAAAGAAATCGGTTCAAAACGGCATTACCGAAAGAACCGGTTCCTCCCGTGATTAATAATGTTTTGTCTTTGAATAAACTCATCTTTCTCTCTCCTCTACAAATTGTATTTCATGAATTTATTTATTTTTTGGTATAAAAATAAGAGCTCAAAAGCTCCTATTTTATTCTTTTATGATAGCATTTATATCTTAATCCATGAAAAATATATATTTTAGAATCTCATATATTCTTGCTATGTATTACCCCTGGATTTCCAATAATTATCGAATTTTCCGGGACATCAAAATTAACAAACGATCCTGCTGAAACGATTGAATTCTCACCAATTCTTATATTCCCACAAATGGTTGCATTTGCGTATACAGTTACATTTCGTTCAATTACCGGATTACCACTTTCCCCCCCCGACAATTTCTCCTATTGTACATCCTTTATATAAAGTCACATGCTCTTTTATTGTTGCATTCGCATTAATTGTAATATTCCAAGGATGTATAAAACGAATTCCTCCGCCTACATTTTTAAAAGATATTTCCATACCATACTTTCTACGATATTTATGTAAAATGGCACTTGTTATAACTCTACCTATATTCGTTCTTGTTGTCTGATTTTTTCTTCCCCAAAAGCAATATCTTAATTCATGATTTCTAAAAAGTCGTACAATACATGGCATAATTTTGTACTTATCAGAAGCAAATACCTCATAATCTTCAATAAATAAATTGTTCATATTTTATAACCTTTACTATCTTTTTATCATTAATCATCATAGTTTTTTTCTCTATTTTTGCTCATACAAAAAATTTTCATATATGTATTTAAATTTTTGTTCCTCAATTCTTCACGGATTGTTTCTTGACTCCATTCATTTTCACAAAGCAAAAAATCAGGATTTTTCTGACATGTTTTTCTTATAGCCATTTGCATATTACATATTCGTCGCCATACAAAATGTATTTGAATTTTTGTTAATATACCTCGTAGTCCAGAATAAACTTCTCCTTTTGTTAATCCTAATATATTTTCTGCAAGTTTTTTATCTAAATGTGTTAAATTTAGTGTTCCTGAAGAAGTTAATAAAGCAGAACTTCCCCAATAGGTCTTTAAATTAATATTGGAAGTTAAAAAAAATGTCATTGGTGCATCATTATCAAAAGCTTGTAATGTAGCCACTTTTCCATCCTTATTTAATTTCACAAAATAATTTCCTGGTCTATGATCTTTTTCATGACATATAGCATCTAAAATATTTAAAGAATTGCAATCTCGCTGAAAATTTGATGAAATATTCATTTTTTCTTTATAGGTCATTTCTTTTGGAATCTTTCCATCAACCTTTTCCATTAATGTTCCAACTTTAGTCATTCCATTCGGAAAAACTAACTTAACCATCTTTATATCTGGTATCAAATAATCTAGTCCTATTAGATTAGCAATTGATTTAGTAGCAATTGATTTACTAGAATTAAAACTTTGAAAATTTCCTTGCATTACTCCGCTATTTAAACGATACGAATATATTTCTCCCCACAAATACTGGATTAAACTTCTTAAACTTTCTATATCAATATAATTTAACTCTTCTAACCCAAATAAACTTAAATCATTTGTATCAAAAAATCTTGCTACTATAGAATGTTCATCATTTACGACTCCCATTTTATAGATTTTTCGTATAATTTTTTTACTACAAATAATATTTATTATTTTTTCTTTTTCATGTATCTGAATGCCACTGTCATTTAGTTGATCAAAATATTCTTCCAAAATATTTCTTAAGTATATTTTGAAATTATCATGCCTTTTACACTCTCTAAAAAAATATTCTTTATCTTGGATTAGTAATTTACACACATTAAATGTGGTATTCTTATTAATAGTCCAATCACCTTCGCCAACAAAAACTGTATCATTAATACAATTTTCTTGTATCGAACAGGGTCTATAAATCGTTTTACATAAAGCATATAATAAAACTTGTTGTCTATTCATACTCTTTAGCCTTTCATAATATCTGAAATTTGTTCACCCAAAATTTTTCCCATCCATTCATAACCATATTTACTAGGATGAAAATGATCATCACCGTAAATAGATTTGTCCTTCCACTTAAGCTTTTCTTGTTGAGAATAAATATCAAAAAAGTATACATTTTTCTTTTTTGAACATACTTCAGATATTATACTTCTATACTTTTTTAAATTTTGATTTGACCCTGGAAAATATTTTTCATCAACATACACCGGCGAAACTGCCAACATTTTTTTATCACAAAACTGATTTATAAACATTTCATAGTTTTTTTTAAAATTATCTTCATCTACCCAAGAAAATGTACCTACAGTCTTCAATAAAATAATTTTCAAATGCCACCTAATCCAAGAATCAATATGTTGAAAAAAAGACTTCCATTTTTTTTTCGAATAAAATGGTCGAGGATCTAACATTCCATTCAATTTGTATCTAGCCGGCAATAAATTCCATATTCCTTCTTGTTTTGGTCTTACCAATGCATCAACACTTCCTAAAAAAAGTAAAATCACATCTGGCTGGCTCTCACGAATTTTACTTAAAATCTCATTTGCATATAAAATAGTTTTTCCAGTAATCGCTAAATTAGTAATCACGCACTCTCGATTCGTTAATTTCTCTACTTGCTTCTTCAAACTGCTACAGTAGTTCATTTTTTCTTTTCCTAATCCTTGACTAATACTGTCCCCGATTATTGTAATTCTGATCTTTTCATTATTCATTTTTTTTACCCTTTTTTAATATTGAAAAAGTCTTTCTTAACATTTCATCTTTTAATATCCAAAGAATAACTATATAAATTCCCATTCCAATAAGAATCTGTAAAATAGTCACATACCATATATTTCCCATTCTCCTCAAACTATAACAAAACACAAACATTACTATTGAAGCAATGAAATATTTGATAGAATTAGAAAAAGCTTTTCCAATCTTAATTTGTTTTCTCATTACAGCATACTGAATAATCACAGAAATCAATGCTGATAAAAGCGTTGCAATTGCAGCTCCCTTATATTGCCATTTTGGTATCGTTAATCCATTAATTATAATATTAAGTATAGCAGCTACAACATATGAAATAGTTAAAATTTTAGTCTGATTTGTTGCGGTAAAATACTGATTACCGGAAACATTTGCAAGTGAATTAAATACAATAATTGGTGCAATAATAAATATTGCTGATGATACCGGTAAAAAATCATTTCCCAGAAACCAAGGAATAAGGGTTCCTGAAATAGCCATTAATCCAAACATCATTGGTAATGAAGCAAATAATGCAAACTTAATAACCATTTGTATAGCCTTTTCTATTTCTTTATAATTTTTTTTAGCAAAATAAGTAGCCAATCGTGGCATCATAACAGTACCTAAAGCAGTGATAAGTGCCAATGGAATAGATACAATTTTTTCCGCTTGATCATAATATGCAACCTGGCTGGTATTTGCCAATGTTTTTAGCATAATTTTATCTACCTGAAGATACATAAGAGTTGCGATTTGCGGTAAAAACAATAATACTGATCCTTTGACATGTTTTGACACACTTCGTAAATCTGGTTTTTCATATTGAACATATTTTTTTAATTGGGAAAATAAACTTAAAGATGTCAACAAAGTGACAACTGCAAAAATTGCAAAATATAACCACAAATCCTCAGAATCTTTTACAAATATAAAAATACCGATAACAGTTAACAACTTAGCTGAAAAATTTCTCAAAGCTACAATTTTCATTTCTTCTAGTCCTATCATAAGCCAAGAAATATCAATAAATGTAGCCAAAATCAGAATATATTGAATGCAAAAATATAGTCTTAAGGATGACCTTATTATTAATATCCAATATGGAACAGATATAACTACAAGCAAAATCCATCTTAGCATATTAATATCCGCAAATACCTTATTCATTTTTTTTGATTCAATTCGTGAATAAGCTATTTCTCTTGATCCATAACTATTTAAACCAATTAATCCCAAATTTGTAATAATACTACTAACTGAACAAATATAACTATATGTACCCAATGCTTTTGCGCCTAATGTTTTTGCCAAATATGGTGCTGTTATTAATGGCACAATTACTAAAAATACCTGATATATTAAGTTATACAAATAGTTTTTCATTAATTTTTTCATAATTTCTATTTCCTAATTACTATGACATAATCACTTTTTCTAATGCGTCAGATATACTTTTATCATATTTCTCCCAAGTCATTTGTTTAATCAGAGAACAAGCACTTTCTGACATTTCTCCTAATTTATCTTTATGATTAATAAACCATAACATTTTATCATATAATGCTTTTGAAGAATGAACTGGTATCACAAATCCATTTACCTGATTTATTATCAAATCAGCAATTCCAGAATTTTCACTTGCAATAACCGGGCATTCCTTCAGCAGCTGCAAAACCAAATCCATCACTTAATGACGGGAACAATACAATATCTGTTTGCATTAAAATTTCTGGTATACGTGAATGTAATTGCTGCCCCATATAATCTATATTTTCTGAGTATTTTTCTTTTATGTCATTTGATAGATTATCTTTTCCTACAATATTTAATTTTGTATTTGAATTAATGCTATTCAAATTAGAAAACGCCTCTAAAACATACGATAACCCTTTGGCTTGCCGTGTTCCCCCCATAAATGTAAAGGTAAGCAAATTTCTATTTTTTTTCTTTTCATACATATATTCCGAACATTCTATGCCGTACGGACATACAAAAATAGCATCTTCTGGAACACCTACTGATACATATGAACGTTTTGAAAAAGTTGATGCAGCTATAATATAATCTGCACGTTGCGCTTCTTCGATATAATAATTCTGTCTATTACTATCTAAAGTAAATGCAATTTCTTCCTTTAGTTTTTCTGCAAAATTCGGCGTTTTTTTCATATCCTCTTCAAAAATTTTTTTTTGATAAGCTAAATTTGCGGCCGATGCATCCATAATTTTTACTATTTTTTTTCTGCTATGATTATCCAGATATTCAAAGCATGCTTTAGAAAATGTATCAAATGAAATAATTACATCAATATCATTTTTTATCGCATATTTTGCAACCTTTTTTCCAAATATGTTTCCTAATAAGCATGTTGCTTTTTGAAAATAATACTGTTTTTTATCATAATGAGCCAAAAAAATTCTGATTAACCCCAAAAAAGGATAAAACATTTTTACCTTATTTTCATTCAAACAATTACTTTTTCTTGCATTTGCACGTTCTTTATTATTTTTTGACGAAACCAATTTAACAAGTTTCATCATTATTGAACTATTTTTATCATAAACTGTTGTAGCATATGTTACATCAAATTTATCATTTTTGGATATTGCTTCCGCTAATTTTAACGAATGTTGTTTTCCTGGATGTGCAACTAATATTTTTATTTTTTCCATATTTTATTTTTCCTCGTATTCATTTTAATCAATACTATTGGCAATACAAAAAAGATTACCATATAAAAATTTGAAGGTGTATATCCTCTAATTACAATCTGAAAATTGGATAAAAGTAATATACTATACATAATTAAATCTATTTTTGTGGTTGAATAACCATATTTTTTTAACCAATTTTTATTTAAATAGCCATACAAAAACATTAATATTATTACACCCAATATTCCAAATTCAATATAATACTCACCAATAATAGGATAGGCTGTACCTGATAAGAAAGCACTATTTGAAACTGCCTTTTTTATCAAATACAATCCATCTGCCGTATCAGGCTTTGCTCTCCATATAAGCCTTGGTACAAACATTAATGCTGTGTATAAAAAAATCTGCCTTCCATGCAAAAAGGATGTCTTTTCTGGTACATAACCAACTAATGCATAATATGTCTTATAAATTCGGAAATTGTCCTTAACCTGTTCAAATGCAGCTTCCCAATTAAGCATATCCGAAGAAACTCCCCCGCCATATCTAACACTATTCCGTGCAACAGCAACAAATCCAACAAACAAAATCATTATAAAAACTGCGCCTATAATCGCAATTAATTTAGGACGTTTGTTCTTTAATAAATAGAGAAATACAATCGGTGCCAATACAAATATAATAATAATAAATCTATATCCTCGTATATAATATATAAAAATGGTCAGAATAAAAGTAATAATCTTTAATGGTCTTTTTTTCCCATAAACAAAATATAACATCCAAGCGCCAACAAGACTATAACTGAACATAGATAAAGCACCTAACAGTTTTCGCGTTTCTAATAACTCGCCGGATCCTGTCATTCCTCCTGTCAAAATAAAAACAAGACTTTTTCCTGATAATAAAAGAAACATAACAGATAATATGTAACATACAATCCAGAAAATGATACCAACTTTTGCATAATATTGTACATTTTCATACTGATCTACTCTGCTCTTTTCTAACAAATTTCTATAATGTTTCCTTGTTGACATAACTCTAAATCTACGTATCTTGTATCCTATAAAAAACGAAATGTATCCAATAATAGCAATCCATGTTCCTTTGACGCCATATACCGTATAATTTCCGCCAAACCAACTTAAATTTTCTTCATAAATATCTATCATTGGTTCAAATACAAATAGCAATGCATATAATATTGTAATCACTGTCAAAGGTTCAAACACATCACCTCCATTCGATACTATATGTGCTAATATGCATGCACCTATAATAAGATACGCTATTATACATGTATTAAATAGTTTTAAAGCTTCTTCCGTTGTCTGTAACATAGATGAGACCACCAGTAACCACAAAAAGCCAATTATATAAATAAAAAATGCTGCTATAAATTTATTTTTTCTTTTATTAATATTCATTTTTTCTACCTAAAAGTTTTTATATATGCATTAATATAAATCTACATACTGTCGAACAGTCTCTGCACAATCTATTTCAACTGTTTTCTTTTTTATTTGCTTTACATTTTGAATATTTCTTTTCAATTGTTCTATATCACCTTTTTTTATATCTAAGCCGTACATTCTTGCGCTCTCAGGACTTCCACCTGTATTATACGTAATAACAGGTGTTCCACACGCAATTGCTTCGAGATTTGTTGTTGGATAATTATCCTCCAACGTAGGATTCACAAACACATCCGCTGCACTATATAATTCTACAAGTTCTTGTACACTATCCGTTCTTTCAATACCAATAATATTTTTCGGTACTTTTTGTATTTGCTCTTGAGTCAAACCAACTAAAATAATCTGATACGATTGATCTAATCTCTTAGATAACTTCAAAAATGTGTCCAATCCCTTTCTTTTATCCCATATGGCGGCAACACCTAAAACAATTTTCTTGTTCTCACAATGATATTTTTCACGAATATTACTATTTGTTGGTTTAAACACTGTAGTGTCAACTCCATTATGAATAACAAGCGTGTTATATTTTCTTAAATATGATTTTTTCACCAAATCGGCAAGCCATTGAGATGGAGTAACCAATGCCATGTTTGGTATTCCAGTAAATAATTTTCTTTTTAACGCATAATGTTGTTTTGACATATCTAATCCATTACTGATAGGATATTCTTTTTTCTGTGGGCATTTCATACACCCATTTTTCCACTTTTTACAACCAACATAATCAAAATATGTACAATGTCCAGTAAAAGCCCAACAGTCATGCAATGTCCAGATAATTCTTTTTCCGCACGTTTTCAAATATTTAAACAACACTTCTACGTTAATGTAATAACCATGCAGATTATGAAGATGTATTACATCCGGATCATACTTCTTCACCCATTCAATAAATTTTTCAGTAACTGCTTTACTTCCAAATCCAGCTCCATCCAATAATCTTGCCTTTACACCGTGAAGTTTGACATCCAGATCATTACCAATCCGAACTGCATATTTTTGAAATTGTTCCGGTACGTTTTCCCTTCCATACGCTATTTTTACTTGATGCCCCTGTTTTTCCAAAGCGGTTGCTAAATCCGTACAAATACGTCCGGTACTTCGAATACCACATACAACATTAATCATTAAAACTTTCATATCTTTGTTCCTATTTGTTTAATTCATCTTCCAGCTTGTTCATAAAAAGCTCTGTTTGAAAATGCTCTTCATAAAATTTTCGCGCATTTTTCCCCATAGCTTTTCGATCTGTCTCAGACTCTATAAATTTCTTTACATTTTCTGCTAATGCTTCTGCGTCATCTGCAGCACCACAGAATCCACATTCTGACTCTTTGATTACATTTTGAGTTTCCCCGTCAATCGCACCAATAATCGGTTTTCCAACTGCCATATATGACTGAACTTTTCCCGGCAACGTCAAAGACAATACTGGATCCGCTGCAAGCGTAACGAGCATTGCATCTGCCTTTTTATAAAATTCCGGCATTTCTTCCAATGGCCTTCTTCCATAGAACACAACATTTTCAAGTTGTTTTTCTTCTTTTATATTTTGCAAACGCTGCAAATCGGTTCCACCACCAACAATGTGAATTTTGACAGGTTCCTCTTTTAGCATCTCTGCAGCCTGCAGTATAGTTTCAACAGACTGAATTTCTCCAATATTTCCGGCAAACATAAAATCAAATGTTCCTTTTTCTTCCTTTGCTGGTAACTCTTCAAAAATTCCCTCTGCATACTGAGGCAAATATTCAATTCTATTCTGCTTGATTCCAAATTCTTTTTGCAGATAATCAGAAAACATTCTGCTTGTGATCAATATCTTATCCATCTGCCGATAGATTCTTTTACTGACATGGTGATAGTATTTATAAATTTTAGAATCTCTCGTAATTCCACCCGCAATCAGACTTTCCGGCCACAAATCCAGACAATACATAATGACTGGCACTTTATGTTTCTTCTTATAAGCAATTGCCGCATCTGCCATCATGACTGGAGAAAGCTGGTTGCAAAATACCAGATCAAACTTTCCGCCATCAGAAGCAACACATTTACCGGACAATACATACTTCGTTGCCGAAGCTGCATAACTGTAATAGTTCATCATTCTTTTTATAGTTCCTGTTTCACGGGGAACCGTATAGCAGCGATGTACTTTTACACCATTGATCACTTCATCAATGTGTTTTCCTTTTCCATATCCATCATATAATTTTCCTTCTGGATAATTTGGATATCCGGTAACTACTTGTACTTCATGTCCACGGCGAACCATTTCCTCGCATATATCAGAGATACGGAATGGTTCTGGCTTATAATACTGACATATCACCAGAATCTTCTTTTTTTTTATATTTTCCGAGTCAGATGCTTTCTTCATCTCCCCAGTTCCACCTTCTACCACAGACTCGTCTTTTCCAAACACATGCACAGAACCAAGGAAGCATTTTGCATCCATCTTCAATCCCATATTCTGAACGTAATCACCATCCAGTTTTGCCTTATCTGGAATCTCCAGTTCATCTCGTCCATTAATCTGTGCCCATCCAGTCAATCCTGGCTTTACATCATTAGCACCATACTTATCACGCTCTGCGGTCAGAATATCCTGATTCCAGAGACCCGGTCTCGGTCCAATAACACTCATATTCCCGATAAAAATATCCCAGATCTGCGGTAATTCATCCAGACTGTGTGCACGCAGAAATTTTCCTACTTTTGTAATATATTGATCCGGATTGTCCAGCATATGTGTCGGCACATCATGCGGTGTGGACATCTTCATACTTCTGAATTTATGTAATTTAAAATACTGCTTGTTCTGTCCCATACGCTTCTGTGTAAAAAGCACTGGACCTGGATCATCAATCTTAATTGCCAGTGCAATTCCAGCATAAATTGGGGATAATAACACCAATCCGCCAAAGGACAATACAATGTCCATTGCTCGTTTTCCATACTTGTCATAAAATCCCGGCTTATAATCAGAATCACCTACAGCTTCTAAATGTCCTCTTGCGCCATCTGCATTTTCTGGATCATTTTCATCTTCGACAAAGACTACTTTCTTTCCTTCCAGTGGATTTTTCTGCTCCGGCTCATTATCATATACAGAATTTCGTTTCTTTTTCTTTGCAAGAGCTTCCATACCAATAAAAGCAGCCCCCAGTGCCACACCACCGATACCTATTAAAGTTTTTACTTTTTTCTTATCAATCGCCATATTTTTCTCCATAAAAATAAGAGCCTTTCGGCTCTCATTCTTCACTCATCTCATTTCATCTATATCTTATAAATAGTGTTCTACTTACTCTCTATCTTCTTAATAATTTCCAACCCAATTTCAATCTGCTGTCGCCTGCCAAACATCTCCATCTCCAGCCATGCCTTCCGCTTATGCCGGTCAATCTTCCGAATGGCTCCTTCCAGCCCCATCAACGGACCGGACAAAATATGTACCTGATCATTTTCGATAACACCCTCGGAAATTTCTGCAATATCATCCTCACCGCAGAATCGTAAAATAAATTCGATTTCCTGTGGTGTCAATGCTACAATTTCATCTCCAATACCAAGCATTTTTGTCATAGCAGGTACTTTTTTCAGTTGCAGAAATAATTCTTCTGCCTGATCGGATATAAAAAATACATACCCCGGAAACAATTTTTTCTGCAGGGTATGCCATTCGCCGTGAAACCGGCGTCTTTCTTCATATAAAGGAATGACATATTTTTCCACCAGACCAGCTGGCAGATAGGTTTCACACTGTATTTTTATATTTTCTTCCTTGCCGGAAGTTGTCTGAACTACGTACCACATATGCCCTCCTTTCTTTTTTGCATATAAAGAAAGGCATCTATCGGAATACAAACAACATGTTCATCTCACATGTCTGTTTCTATTCCGATAAATGCCTGTGCTTCGCCACTCTGTCTTCATTCAGGCAGATTGGTAGCGTTCTCCAATATGACATTTACCTCAATAAACGCGACAAAGCGACGATTTATCCTTAGTAAAATCTTATAAATTTGTATTTTGTATGAAAATCCCGGATCGTAGCAAGATACATTTCATATCTGCCTGCCACAATCCATTTTCATATTACTCAGTATCAATTAGTTTTCTTTTTCCTTCGGCATCTGGTAAGTCGGAACAATTTCCTTCACCATTGCCCGGATCGCATCGCTGTCCTCATTTGCAGCATCCCGCAGCTGAATAAGCTGATGCATGAATTTTTCCTCATCCATATCGATCGGTTTACCGATGTGGATCATCTTGTTTTCGGTATCCTGAAGTCCTTCCTCGTCCATCAGAAGTTCTTCATACAGTTTTTCACCAGGACGAAGTCCGGTGTATTCAATCTCAATGTCCTCTCCCAGTTTATAACCGGACAGACGAATCAGATTTTTTGCAAGGTCTGCAATTTTTACAGGCTCACCCATATCCAGAACGAAGATCTCTCCGCCTTTTGCATAAGCGCCTGCCTGAAGTACCAATGATACAGCTTCCGGAATCGTCATAAAGTAACGAATGATATCCGGATGTGTAACAGTAACCGGACCACCGGCAGCGATCTGCTTTTTAAACAACGGAATAACACTTCCGTTACTTCCCAGTACATTTCCGAAGCGAACCGCTACATAATTAGTTTTCGGAAAACGATGCTGCATTCCCTGAATAATCATCTCACAGATACGTTTGGACGCTCCCATGATATTGGTCGGATTTACGGCTTTATCCGTAGAAATCAATACCATGCGCTCCGTTCCGTTTCTTCCTGCTGCCATAGCCACATTATAAGTACCGAATACATTGTTTTTAATTGCCTCATTCGGACTGTCCTCCATGAGTGGCACATGCTTATGTGCAGCTGCATGAAAAACAATCGCCGGTTTATAATCCGAAAATACAGTATCCACACGATGGGTATTTCTCACAGATCCAATCAGCACAACCAGATTCAGATTCGGAAATTTCTTTTTTAACTCCTGTTGAAGGTCATACGTGGTATTTTCATAAATATCAAATATCACCAGCTGCGAAGGATGATGCGCCGCGATCTGACGGCAAAGCTCACTTCCGATGGAACCACCGCCACCGGTTACAAGTACAACCTTTCCCGCAATGTATCCCATGACCTCATCCAGATTTGTCTTCACCGGCTCCCGTCCCAGTAAATCTTCGATTTCCACCTCACGGAAATTTGAGACACTTACCTCGTCATTCACAATCTGTGCCATACTAGGCAGAATCTTAATTTTGCATCCCGTGTTTTTACACAATTCCAGAATCTTTTTCTTTCGATCTCCCGGAAGATTCGGGATGGCAATAAAGATTTCCTGCACTTCGTATTTTTCTGCTGCCCAGGGAATTTTGCTGTCATTTCCCACAATCGGAGCTCCCAGAATGGTGCTTCCAATCTTATTCTTGTCTGCATCAATCACACATACCACACGATTGCGGATCAGCGGACTGTTTTCCATATTTTTTATCAGGAAATTAGCACTGTCTCCTGCTCCAATCACCATGGTAGCGATGGCATGTCTGGATGCGTCTCCCAGATAACTGTGTCGTATGATACGCAGTCCCCGGTATACAAAACGACTTCCGGACACCAGTGCCAGCAAAAAGAAAAAATACAAAATATAATAAGAACGCGGCATGTTCCATTGGAACATATGCATCCCCAGACTCTGTATTGCAGCACTGAGCAGACACGCAATCACTACATTTAATAGTTCCTGTACGCTCGCATATTCCCACAGACTATTATACAGATGCATAATAAAAAATATCACAATGGTTACAATCATATTTACCCAGAAATATTGCAATGCTGTCTCTAAAAAAGGAATTCCCTGCTCACTCTTTAAACTGAAATCAAAACGTGTCCAGATAGAAAGAATTTCCGCCAGAAAGATTGCCAATATATCGTAAATTACCAACAATACGATTCGTATATATTTTGCCGTTTCTCCCCCAAACCGGTTTTTCATTTGTTGCATGTCAAAATTACTCCCTATAATCTTCTCATTTTCATGACTTGACTGATTTTCTCTGTTTTCTTGACTGTTTCTTTCCGGACTGCTTCTTTGCAGAAGTTTCTGTTGTCACTGCTTTTTCCGTTTTAAGGTCGTTCTGTTCCACGACAACATCATTTTTCTCAGAAACCGGTTCCTTTGCGAAAAGATTTTCTTTCTTAACCAGCATCCGGTTCACTGCAAGTCCCAGACCAAGCATACCCCAGAATACCGGAGCGGTACAAACATTAGAATCGTTT
>OGJJ01000735.1_pt1 | contig 27965 bp, 27 predicted proteins | sample 1572081 | NCBI WGS metagenome assembly OGJJ01 (sample SAMEA2582122, study PRJEB24529) | metagenome | biome: Human gut stool | place: China | collected 2011
ATTTCTAGAAAATTAGTAGACAATTATATAGATGTAGAATTTGAAATAGAAAATAAAAAATATACAATTAGTAGAAATTTTGAAAAAGAAGTTTACACTATTTCTTCATGCACTAGATATAAATATATAGGACATATAGAATATGAAACTGAAGATTCAGATATGTATTTAGAATGTAAGGAATGGAAAGAAGTAGAGGAAATTTTAACTCAGTTAATAGAAAATCTATTTAATAAGTAAAGGAGAAAATATATGAAGATATTTGTAATATCAGATTTACATTTAGGTCATAAAAATATAATAAAACTTTGTAATCGTCCATTTAAAACAATAAAAGAAATGAATAATACAATAATAAAAAATTGGAGTAAAGTTGTTACAGATAAAGATTTAGTATATGTATTGGGAGATTTTGCATATAAAGGATTACAAGCAGAAAAATATTTAGATAAATTAAATGGAAACATAATATTAATCAGAGGAAATCACGACAAATATATAAGGCACAATAAAGTTAAAGCTGTTTATGATTATAAAGAAATAGAAATAGATGGAGTGAAATACATATTATTTCATTATCCATTAATTTCTTGGAATGGACAGTATAAAAATTCTATTCATCTATATGGACATATTCACTCATCTGGAAGTGATTGGGAATTTCCTAAATTACCAAATGCGTATAGTGTGTGTTGCGAATTTTGTGATTACACTCCAATAGAAATAACTAAGTTCAAACCTAAAGAATTTAAAAAGGTGATAAAAAATGACAAAAGATAAAGTTAAAAATCATCAATATATTTATCAAGGGAAAGTATATGAAAAAGAAACTTATAGAACTAGTGTAGGTAATTTACCTTGTTCTGTATGTGTATTTGGTGATAGTAAGAATAACTGCTATAAGCCAAAAAATTTTAAATTAAGTTGTGGTGGTTTTGGTTATATTAAATTTGTAGGAAAATTAGAGGTGGAAAATGAATAAAACTCATACTGATGAAATTTTTACATTTAAAAATCTTATAGATAATGGTTTAGATATTATTATAAGAGTAGAAGATACAGAGTTTAAATTAACTCGCATTAATAAGAATTCAAATTTTTTCCCAGATAAATTTTTAATCTTGGTTAAACAAGATGATGAAAAAGCTTGGGATATTATAGGAGAAGAAACTGATTATAAAGAAGCTGAACTATGTTTTATTACAGAAGTTAATAGATACAAAGATTTAAGCTATGAAGAGGTAGATAATAATGTTTAGTAATTTTTTAAAGTTTTTAGGTATTATAACTTTAGCAATTATAATACATGTTTTTATATTTGGAAAGGTTGGTATAACAATTAATAAAAAATACTATGAGTTTAATGGAATTTTAAGTATAACTAAAAATTATTGGAGAGATAAAAATGATAAGTAAAGACATTAAAGATATAAAACTTGCTGATTTATTAAAATTACAAAAACAGATAGATGAAGAACTTAATAAGCCTAAAGAAGATGGATTTATACCACGTGAAAGAGTTTTATTAGATAGAATACTATCTATTGATAACTGCTTCCAAAAGTGGCTGCAAGAACTTCCGAATGAGTATAATTTTATTACTTATTTTCCAAAAGAATCTAATAGAACAAAAGAACTTATTAAGTTAACAAATATTTTATTTTTCTTTTTAGAGTGTTTTAATTCTACTGATGGAGAATGGCTCATTGAATTTTTTGAATTAGATAAATGGTTTGATAATTTTAGAGAAGGTATAGAAATAAAATACTTAAGAAAAGAAATAATTAATTTTAAAATGGAACTATGGTCATCTGATTATGGTAGAGCTTTTTGTAACTGGATACATATTTGTAAATTAAGAAATTTTACTAAAGAAGAAGTAATAAAAACATATATTAGTAAGTATGAATTAATAATGAAACATTATGAAATAAGAGAGGAAGTAGAAAAAAATGGAAATGACTAGAGAAGAGAAAGTAAGATTTATAAGAAAAAGTGCTTGGTACTTTGAAGGGCTTGAACTTAAAAAAGAAGATTTTATAACTAAATCAGATACAGAAATAGATGAAGATGTAGAAAAATATAATTATTTATGGGAAAAATAAAATTAAAAAAGAGCTGCAATAAGTTTTTATTGTGGCTCTCATAGTGTAAAGGAAGGCAACAATGTTAAAAATTTTAGAAGGAGATTGTTTAAATGTATTAAAAACTCTTCCAAGTAACTATGTAGATTGTGTAATTACTTCTCCACCATATTGGAGATTAAGAGATTATAATCACAAGAATCAATTAGGATTGGAAGAAACCCCAGAAGAATTTATAAATAAACTATGTGATATTTTTGATGAGATATACAGAGTATTAAAAGATACTGGAACAGTTTTTGTTAATATTGGAGATAGTTATTCTAAGAGTAATACAATATCTCCTAAGGGTAAAAGAGGATTTTCTCAAGATAAAAATCAGATAATAAATAAAAATAAATGTGTGGCCAGAAAAAAATCTTTAGTAGGTATTCCTGCTATGTTTCAATTAGAAATGATAAGAAGAGGGTGGATTCTAAGAAATAAAATTATTTGGAATAAAACTAATATAATGCCTGAAAGTGTAAGAGATAGATTTACTAATGATTATGAAGAGATATTTTTCTTTACTAAAAGTGAGAAATATTTTTTTAATAAGTTATATGAACCATTTAGTGAAAAAACATTAACTGCATTTAAAGATGGTAAAGTTCCTATTACTCATTCTTATTTAAAAGCGGGAATAAGTAAATCTGGTATGAGAGAAAATAAAGAATGGTTAGCAATAGTAAGTGAAAAAGGTAGAAATATGAGAACTGTTTGGAGAATTGGAAATACAGGAACTAAAGAAGCTCATTTTTCAACTTTTCCAGAAGAGATAGTTAAAAGATGTATAGAAAGTGGATCTCCAAACAATGGTATTGTATTAGATTGTTTTTTAGGAATAGGAACTACTTTAAATGTAGCAAAAAAATTAGGGAGAAATGCTATAGGCATTGAATTAAATAGAAATTATATTGAAGTTGCTAAAAAAATAATAGGAAATAATTTATTTGAAAGATTAGAGATAGAATACAGCTGCGAATGTTGTTCCTACTATGCTAATAGTTTATGTGGAAAGTTTGGAGATTATATTTTACCAACAGTAAAATTAATAGAAAAATGCGGAGGGAGTTATGAAAATAAAAGTTAAAAAAATTGGAACATTTTACACTGCACAAAGAATCCCTATTTGGCAAAGAATAATAATAAAGGTACTGAAATACTTTAATAAATACTAATTCTTTTAAAAGCATATAATTATTAATTATCAAAAATAATAATTATATTTAAAAAACAAACTACTTGATTTTATATATTAAAAAAGCTAAAATTTAAAGATAAGCAATTATCTTTAATAATATATAGTAAGAAAATATCAAGTAGTAAGGAGGAAAATCATGGATAATAATAAAAATAGTAAAAAACAAGTTATTATCAATAAAATGATAGATATCTTGCTAGGAGATTAAAGATGAAAGAGCAATTATTAAAATGTGTGATATATTGTAGAGTAAGTACAGAAAAACAAGAGGAAAGAGATTCTCTTACAAATCAAATTGAAAGATGTAGGGGATATGCTGTTGGAAGAGGATTTGAAATTATGGACATTATAACAGATGTTCAAAGTGGTGGTGATGATAATAGACCTGGATATTTAAGATTAAAAGAAATGGTTAACAATAGACTATTTGATGTACTTTTAGTTTTAGAGTTTTCCAGAATAAGTAGAAATGCAGCTGAATTTTTAAATATAAATAAAACTTTAAGAGATAAAAAAATAGGTCTTATTTCAATACAACAAAATTTTGATACATCAACAATAATGGGAAAAGCACTAGCTCAATTATCAGCAGTTATATCAGAGTTAGAAAAAGATACAGTAGCTGAAAGGGTTGGAGATAGAATGCTCCAACTAATTAAAAGTGGAAGATATGTTTCTACTCCACCTTTTGGATATAGATACAATGAACATAAGTTACTAGAAATTGTTGAAGAAGAGGCTATAATATTGAGAGATGTATTTAATAGTTTTCTTAATGGAGAAACTAGAAACTCAATAGCAGAAAGATACCACTTTGACTATTCAAAGGTCCATAGGTGGCTAAGTTCAGTTATTTATATTGGTAAAATTGGATATGTAGGTGGAGGAGATAATAGAAATAGAAAGGGATATACTGCTATATATGACGGCTTACACCAACCAATTATAGACCAAGCTACTTTTGACGCAGTTCAAGCTATTTTAAATAAAAATAAAAAAACAAGAAATAGAGATATAGATGACTATGTCTTCACTGGAATACCATATTGTGAATGTGGTAAAAAAATGTATCCATCTTTTGTAAAATTAAAAAAAGGAGATAAAATCTATCCAAAGATAAGATATAGCTGTAACAGTAAAAAAAACAAAAGTAGATTTCAGAGAAAAATAGAATGTCATCAAAAAGGTATTAATCAAGATGAAATATCAGTTGTTGTAAAAAAAGCATTACTAGAAAAATTAAAACAAGAAAATATAGAATATAAGAGAAAAGATGATACTAAAGATAAAATAAAAATTATAAATCAGCAGTTAGATATTGTTAATAGTCAGTTATCAAAGGCAAAAGAACTGTTTTATGCTGATAAAATATCTTTAGAGGAGTATGGAAAAGATAGTGATGTATTTAATAATAGGAAATTAGAACTTTTATCACAATTGGAAAAATTAAAAGCTAATATACATGAAGAAATAGATTCTTCTAAAATAAAAGAATTAGTATTAGATAAAATTAGAGATATAGACAAAGATAATGCTAAGTTTAAAAAAATTGTAAGATTAGCTATAAGTAAAATAATTATAAAATTTGATAAAATCATTGAAGTTGAGTTTAATTTTTAGCATTAATTTGTGCGTGGGTGGGGATTTGCTGTAGCTCTTACTACATTAGCTGGACACTCAGTGGGAGAGAGAAATTTTGAAAAGGCAAAGAAATATATCTATTACACAGTAACTCTCTCTATAATAACAATGGGATTTACAGCTATTATATTTTTCCTATTTCCCAATGAACTAATCTCACTATTTATAAAAGAGAGTGAAAAAGAGGTAATAACATTGGGGGCTATGTGTCTGACATTAGCAGCAATAGAGCAAGTACCTATGGCAATAGCTATGGTTATTGAAGGGGCTATGAAAGGAATGGGAGATACTAAGACACCATTTAAAGTAGTATTATTTACTAACTGGATAATAAGGTTGCCACTTATATACTATTTCCTTTATCTTCAAAGATATCCAGTGACTACATTTTGGAAAGTGACAGCTCTTCAATGGAGTATAGAGGCAATAATTATAGTTTTTGTATTTGAAAGAAAATGGAAAAAATATTATAGAACAAAAAAAACTACAACTTAGTAGTTGTAGTAGTAGTCAATACCAAGAGCTTTTATTTGAGAAAGTAAAAGCTCTTTTTCTTTTTTTAGATTAAAGATAAAAGGAGCATTAATAGAAGCAGATGCTTTGATAAATACTAATGTATCAATACTTCTTGGCTCAATAAATAGAGCTTGTGAATTAATGATACTATTGATATTTAATTTTGTAGTTCTGCTCTCTCTTAAAATTATATTGTAACTGAAAATATTGGAGTATTTATTATGAAACTCACTCCAATTATCAATTCCTTTAATATCAAAAACAATCTTCTCTTTATCCAAATTTAATTCATCAACTATTTTATCAATAGAGTGAAAAAATGATTTTATATCTTTTATATAATTTAGTCTAAGGGTATAAAATAAATAATTATTAGAAAAATTTTTCTCAATGCTATGAGTATAGGCTTTTTTTAGAAGTTGAAGAGTAAAATTTTCAAAAATACCCATATCATATGCCAATTGATACATATACTCTTTGTCGTTAAATCCTAATTTAGAAAAATCTTTTATAATTCTATAACCTAGAATAGAATTATCTCTGAAAGAAAAAATAGGGACAAAATTAAATTCAAGGTTATTAACAATCCTCTCAAAATATTTTAAACTCATATCTCACCCCAAGATTAAAAGTTATCAAGTCTTTTTATAAATTCAGTAAGAATATTTAAATCAATAAATCTATATTTTTCTAGCTCTGCCTCTTCAGTATCTGATATAATTTTTCTAAAAGGTAATTTTTTAGCTATTTTAATAGCTGAATCTATCATTTTCTTTTGAGAATCATCTCTTATTAAAATCTCTCCTAAAAAGTCAGCTTTAGATATAGCAACAGATTTATAAGGGTTATCTAAATTATCAAGTGTACTAAGAATAGGGTCAGATAGTAAAATGTGACCAGCATAAATTTTCTCCCTGATAATTTCTAATAAATCTATTAAATCTTTGAGTTCAGTATTTTTAGCTAAATATACCTTATATCGTTCTTTATCTTTTATATTTTTTATAACAAAGATGGTGCCGCGTTAATTAGCACACGGGTATATTCTTGTGTTGGCGTGTCAAATACTTCATCAGCACTACCAGTTTCAATAATTTGCCCACCATTCATGACGACAATGCGATCAGAGACTTGATGCACGGTTTGTAAATCGTGAGAGATAAAAACCATGGCTAAATTTAGCTCTTTTTTCAAGTCAGCTAACAAGTTAAGAACTTGTGCGCGAACTGATACGTCCAGTGCAGAAGTGGGTTCATCTGCCACAATGAGTTTTGGGTTAAGCGCTAGTGCACGAGCAATCGCCACACGTTGTTTTTGTCCACCTGAAAGACGGGTTGGCTCAACTAGTGCAGCAGAGCGTGGAAGCCCTACGCGAGAAAGCAATTCATATACCCGTTTTTCTCGCTCACCCGGAGTTAGGATGTTATGGATATCCATTGGATCTTTTAAGATATCTAACACACGCATTCTTGGATTTAATGCAGTGGCTGGGTCTTGGAAAATAACAGATACTTGGCGACCGAATTGCTTACGCGCTTCAGCACTACCATATTTCATCTGCAAGCCATTAAATTTAACTTCCCCAGAGGTTGGTTTTTGTAAGCCAATCATCACGTTAGCAAGAGTGGATTTTCCGCAACCAGATTGTCCTACTAAACCAACCGTTTCACCTGCATGAATAGCTAGGCTAACATTATTCACAGCCGTAAATTTTTTCGGATTAAATAGCGTGCCATCACGAGAAGCAAATTGCACCACAATATTTGAGAGCTCAATAATTGGCTGCTCTTTTAAAGGTTTCATGCTCATGTTTTCCTCCTATTGTGATGAATCTAAGTGAGATGCCCAACGATGTTGCGGATGATCTCCTACTTCGACTAACGGTAAGCGCTGTGCTGGATTAGCATCAGGGCGGAGTGAACGACTTGCGAATCGGTCACCGCTTGCAAAATCAAATGGTGAAGGCACACTACCTGGAATTTGATATAAGCGTTTAGCGCGTAATTCAGTTGAAAGCACAGAACCTAGTAAACCACGAGTATATTCATGCGTTGGGTTAGCAAGTAATGGCGTAGTCGGTGCTGCTTCCACAACTTGTCCTGCATACATTACAGTAATGTGGTGTGCAATTTGCGCAACTAATGCTAAATCATGGCTAACGAATACCATAGCAAAGCCAAGTTTTTCACGTAATTCATTCAGTAATTTAATCACTTCAGCTTGTACGGTCACGTCTAATGCAGTGGTTGGTTCATCAGCAATGAGTAATTTCGGTTCACGTGCGAGCGCCATTGCGATCAGAACTCGTTGACGTTGACCACCTGAAAGTTCGTGAGGATAACGATTTAGCGTTTTTTCTGGGTCAAGTTTTACCCATTTCAACAAGGTTTCAGCACTTTGTTCACCGCCACGGCTAATGAGTTGCGCCATCTGATCTTTGATACGCATAGATGGGTTCAACGCACTTAACGCATCTTGATAAATCATTGAAATTTCATGACCACGTAAAGCATTCAGATCAGGCGATTTCAATAAATCATGTTGTTTACCAGAGCGGTCGGTAAATAAGATTTCCCCTGTGATTTTCGCGGTTTTTGGTAATAAGCCCATGATAGAGAATGCGGTGATAGATTTACCACAACCAGATTCACCCACCAAGCCCATCGTTTCACCTTCATGTACCTTAAAGCTGATGTTATCCACGAGTGGAATTTCGCCATAACGATTCGGGAAGCGAATAGAAAGATTTTTCACTTCAAGAATCACTTTTGCATTTGGATTAAGTGGCATACGGTCTGTGCGAGCGGTCTCTTTTTCATGCAATTTTGCTAAATAGCGTTTGAGCGCTAAGGTTTCTGCCATGGCTTCTTGTACATCGGTCGCTAATGGTTTTGTTACATCTTCTTTGCTTTGGGTTGAACGTTTGAGTTTTGGATTGACTAACGCATCAGTTAAACCTTCAGCCAAAATATTAAGTGCTAATACGGTAAGTAAGATCATTATCCCGGCAAAAGTGGTTGCCCACCAGAAACCGCTTAATACTAAGTTACGGCCTTCAGATAAGATGTTACCCCAAGATGGGAATGGAGGTTGTACCCCTGCACCTAAGAAAGAAAGTGACGCTTCAAACACAATCGCATCTGCAACCATTACCGTTGCGAATACTAATACTGGCGCAGCCGTATTGCGAACAACGTGTTTGAGTAAAATATAGCTACGGCTACCACCTAAGACACGTTCAGCGCGCACATAGTCTTCTTCCCATTGTGAAACTACGTTTGCACGTACAACACGCGCTAATTGTGGGGTATAAACAATCGCAATGGTAATGATGATAACGGGTACAGAATTGCCGAATGTTGCAAGTAACACTGCAGCTAATGCGATACCAGGGAATGCCATGAGAATATCCATCAAACGCATGATGATCTCATTGCCCCATTTATCAGCCGTTGCAGCTGTTGCACCTAAAATTCCACCAAAGAGAATGGCAAAACCAACCGCACCTAAACCGATAAAGAGAGAGGTTCTTGCTCCCCATACCATACGCGAGAATATATCACGTCCTAAACGGTCTGTACCAAAGAGGAATTCACCACTTGGGGATTGTACCGGTCTAATTGTTTGTAATGGATCATAAGGGGCAACTAATGGTGCAAAAATTGCAACTAATGCCACTAAGAGAATAAAAATTAAGGCGATTTTTGAGCTCGTCGATAACGCTTTAAATCTTGCACCGCCGGAGGCAAGGCGTTGAGCTAATCCTTGGCGAAACATTATAGACTCCGAATTTTTGGATTGATGAGCAAGTAAAGAATATCAACCACAATGTTGACTAACACGAAGGTAAAGGCAATAGTTAGCACCACACCTTGCACTAAATTTAAGTCGTGATTGACGATACCGTTGAAAATTAATTTTCCCATGCCAGGTAGGTCGAAAATTTGTTCGATAACTACCGCACCACCGAGTAAATAACCCACGCGTAACCCCAATACGGTAACTGGCGTAATTAAGGCATTACGTAATACGTTATGACGAATAACAGTTGCATAAGGCACACCATTACCAATGGCAGTACGGACATAGTCTTTATCCATTTCTTCTACCATGGTGGTACGCACCACACGAATTAATGAAGCACAGACTGGCACAGCAAGAGCAAGTGATGGAAGAATCATAGAACGCACATATTCATGCGGATCTTCGCTAAATGCTACAAAACCACCAGAAGGTAACCAGTCTAATTTCAATGAAAAGTATTGAATTAATAAAATACCGAGCCAGAAAGAGGGTGTCGCAACAGCTGCAACAGAGATAAAGCGAATAACTTGGTCAACCCAACGATCGCGGTAAAGTGCTGCGGTTACGCCTAAGCTAAATGAAACGATAGCGGCTAAGAAAACCCCGATAAAGGTAAGTTGTAAAGTGAGCGGGAATGCTTTGGCAATCATATCCACAATCGGCTGTTCTGGTGGTGTTGTCATACCAAAATCAAGCACGAATAAATTGGCTAAGAAGCGGAAATATTGCACGATAACTGGATCGTTTAATCCGTGTTGTTCGCGGTAAATTTCTTTCGCTGCTTCAGACGCACTTTCGCCCAAGGCAATAGTTGCAGGATCGCCAGGGGTAAATTGTAAGACGATAAATACAAGTGCACTCACGCCTAAAATCATGACTGGCAGAGCCATAAGCCGGCGCCAGAGTAGTCTAAGAATGATTTCCATGAGATTCTCCTTAAAAAAGGAATTGAAATCCTATTGAATTATTATGGATTGGATTTGTAGGGTGTATGGATTATTTGAAAGTGTGTGTGAAATCGATTTTTCACACACACTGCAATTTAGACAAGCGGTCTAATTTGTAAATTGTTTTGCAAAAATGACCGCTTGTTTGGCGTTATTTACGCCCTACGCCAAGGAACGAGAGTCCAGTCGTTGGAAGTGGTTGGAAATCGGTTAGGACTTTATCATTCCACGCAGTTGGCAATTTACGATGCACAATTGGGTAAAGTGGAGCTTGTTCAGCAATGATATTGATTGCTTTTGTCCAAGCCTCTTTCGCACCAGCTGGGTTTTTCACTGCTTCGTCTAAGAGTTTTTGCACTTCTGCATATTCTGGAGTATTTGCCCAACGGAAACGGCGTTTTGGCCATACATCACCACGGTACCACCAGCTTAATAATAAGTCTAAGTCGTTACCGAATACAGAAGGGTCACCTGGGGCGATAACAACATCAAAGTTACCGGTATCAACATGTGAACCATAAAGCGCACCAGATTGTAAGTGTTGTAGGCTAACTTTCACACCTTTAAGGCTATTCCAAGATTCTAAAATCAATGGCGCACATTCTTTCACCCAGCTGTGGTCTGTGGTAAGCAATTCAAATTTCAGTTCAGTTAAACCTGCTTCTGCTAATAAAGCTTCTGCTTTTGCTTTATCAAAAGTGTAATCTGTTGTTGCTTTTACATAGTCTGGGTGTGTGGTTTGTACATAAGAACTTGCTGCTTGTGCGTTACCTAAGAAAACAACATCAATCAGTTTTTGTGTATCAATCGCATAGTGTAATGCTTGGCGTACTTTCGGATTGTTAAACGGCGCTTTTTCACAGTTAAACATTAAGAAGAGTAAACCGAAAGATTGTACTGATTCCACTTTGCCTTTGCGTTTTAAGCGTTCTGAATCTAAATAAGGAACAGATTCAATCGCTTGTACACGTCCAGATTCTTGCGCAGTAACACGAGCTGCATCATCTGAAAGTAAGAACCAAGTCATTTTAGAAACTAATGCAGGGTATGCACCATTGTAACCATCGAAACCTTCAAATACGATACGGTCATCTTTGGTTGCAGAAACAAATTTATAAGGACCAGAACCAATTGGTTTAGCATCGAATGCCGCTTGGCCTGCTTCTACAGCATGTTTTGGTACAATTTTTACGATGGTTAAACGTTCTTTAAAGAGAGCAAATGGATATTTTAATTTGAATTCAACCACTTTATCGTCAACGGCTTTCACTGATTCAATAAATGGAATGAATTGAGCAAATAATGATGCTTTCGCTGGATCTAATACACGTTCAAAAGAATAGACTACGTCCTCTGTAGTCACTGGTGTGCCATCGTGGAATTTAGCCCCTTCTCTTAAGGTAATGTGATAAGTCGTTTCATCTTTTTGTTCAGGCTCTTTTGCTGCTAACGCTAAATAAGGTTGGCGAGTCGCTGGGTGTAAATCAACTAAACCTTCAAAAATATGCAAGTTTGCTGCCATAGAAGAAGCACCACTTGAAGTAAGCGGGTCAAAACCGGTTGAAATTGGATAAGCGATCCCCGCTTCAATAGCGGAACCCGCAGCTGGTGCAGCAAAGGCTTTATTTGTAAATGTGCCTAAAGTGCTACTAAAGGCAAAACCTGCGCCCACACCTGCTAATAATTTCATGAAGTGGCGACGAGATGGGTTGAGTTCAAATTGAGTACCCATAATATGCTCCTTAAATAAGAGAATATGAAAGATAAGAGAGTAATAAGAGCAATGCTCTGTTGTGCGTATCATACTCTGCTTGTTTTAAATTTAGCAATCTATTTTGGAGTTTTATTTCAAAAATGAGATCGACATCACAAATTTATAAAAAAAAGATGAAGTAATACTTCAAAGAGGCTATAATCAGCCCACAAATTTGAATGGAGGCTATCATGCTGACAGATCAAGACATTTATTCACGCTATGTTGAGAAAAAAGCGGAGTTTGAAAAAACGACCCCGATTACCTTAATCGGGCATTCGTTGTTTGATATGTGGCAAAACATCGAACCAGAATGCTATTTAAAAGGTAAAGCGGTTGCAAACTTAGGCATTAGTGGGGTAAGTACTCGGCAGTATTTGGATGTGATTGCCAAAGAAAAACGGATTACTCATCTGGGTAAAACTGTATTTATCTTTTTAGGTGTAAACGATATTGTCAAAGAGCCTGATTATTCTCCGGCTAAAGTGTTGGATTGGATTTTGCAAATTTTGACAGAAATTAGACCGCTTGCAGCCCCTCAAACTCACTATTTTTTGCTTGAAGCCACACCAGTGAATCAAATCTCAACGGTAACAAATGCACAAATCATTCACTTAAATACTTATTTACGTGAGCATTGTCCAGAGATGATGACCTTTGTGCCAACCTATCAGGCATTCTTGGATGAAAACGGCAATTTGGATGCCACACTTAGCATAGATGGCTTGCATTTTAATGCACCAGGGTATGCTCGACTAACAAAAATTCTTGAAAATTATTTATAGGAGGCGATATGTCTGAGTTAAATCGCAGTGCGCTTAAACAGATTGAGCATGGATTGATAGCATCCTGCCAACCAGTAGATAATGGTCCGATGGACGATCCATCCATTGTTGCAGCGATGGCTGCTGCTTCCGTGGCTGGTGGTGCTGCCGGTATTCGAATTGAAGGTGTTGAGAACTTAAAGGCTGCTCGAGCAGCGGTTAAGGTACCAATTATCGGTATTGTTAAGCGAGATTTACCTGATAGCCCTATTCGCATTACGCCATTTTTAGAAGATATTGATGCGTTAGCGAAAGTGGGCGCAGATATTATTGCTGTTGATGGTACAGATCGAATTCGCCCTGTTGATTTACCAACGGCGGTTAAACGTATCCATGACAACGGCTGTTTAGCAATGGCGGATTGTTCAAATTTAAGTGAAGGGCTTTATTGCCAACAACTTGGCTTTGATATTATTGGTAGCACAATGTCAGGTTATACTGGAGGAGAAATTCCTGCTGAACCAGATTATCAACTGGTGAAAGATCTGAAAGCAGCAGGCTGTTTTGTTATGGCAGAAGGGCGATACAATACGCCAGAACTTGCCAAAACCGCGATTGAAATTGGTGCTGATGCAGTGACTGTCGGCTCAGCCTTAACCCGTTTAGAACATATTGTTTCTTGGTTTGTGAAAGCCATTCACTCGGCGAAAGCTTAAGGAGAGCTTATGCGTTGTCTAGCCATTGATATTGGAGGCACGAAAATCGCCAGCGCTTTGGTAGAAAATAATCAGTTAAGCGAACGATTGCAAATTCGCACGCCACAAGCTGAAGGCGCACAAGCGATGCATCAAGCTTTAGCTGAGTTAGTGGCGCATTATCAAGGTCAGTTTGATGCGATTAGTGTCGCTTCTACAGGGATTATTAACCAAGGCGTTTTAACGGCGCTCAATCCTAAAAATTTAGGTGGGTTGGCAGAATTTCCATTAAAAGAGAGTTTTGCACGCCATACCGATAAACCGATTTTCTTACTCAATGATGTACAGGCAGCAGCTTGTGCAGAGTATCAACATGAAGACAAAGCATTAGTTCAAAATTTTGTCTTTATTGCGGTTTCCACTGGCGTCGGTGGCGGTATTATTCAACAAGGAAAATTGTTGTGTGAACCTCGTGGAATTGCAGGGCATATTGGGCATACCTTGGCAGACCCTAACGGCCCAGTATGTGGTTGTGGCAGACGTGGATGTGTAGAAGCCATCGCTTCAGGGCGTGCGATTGAAGCAGTTTCTAGCCAATGGGAGAAACCATGTAGCCCGAAAGAAGTTTTCGAACGCTACCATGAAAACGATCCACAAGCGGTCGAATTAGTTGAAAGATCTGCAAAAGCGATTGCTAATTTAATTGCAGATTTAGTGATTGGTTTAGATACACAAAAAGTGGTGTTAGGTGGCAGTGTAGGTTTAGCTAAAGGCTATTTAGCTTGTGTGACACGGCATTTAAATGCAATGCCACATTTTTATCAATGTGATTTAAAATCTGCTCAATATGGTGGTGATGCTGGTTTAATCGGCGCTGCTGCATGGGCAGAACAACAAATTTAATTCGTTTCAAATAAGGAATACAAAATGAAAAATTTAAAAGGTATCTTCAGTGCATTATTAGTTTCATTTAATGAAGATGGCTCTATCAACGAAAAAGGCTTACGCCAAATTATTCGCCATAATATTGATAAAATGAAAGTAGATGGCTTATATGTAGGTGGTTCAACGGGTGAAAACTTTATGCTTTCAACTGCTGAGAAAAAAGAAATTTTCCGCATCGCAAAAGATGAAGCAAAAGATGACATTGCATTAATAGCTCAAGTTGGTAGCGTTAACTTACAAGAAGCGGTAGAGCTTGGTAAATATGCAACAGAATTAGGTTATGACAGCTTATCTGCGGTTACACCGTTCTACTACAAATTTAGCTTTGCTGAAATCAAACACTACTACGACACCATTATTGCAGAAACTGGCAACAATATGATTGTGTATTCAATTCCATTCTTAACAGGCGTTAATATTGGGGTTGAGCAATTTGGTGAGCTTTACCAAAACCCGAAAATCTTAGGGGTAAAATTCACTGCAGGTGATTTCTACTTATTAGAACGTTTGAAAAAAGCATATCCAAACCATTTAATTTGGGCTGGTTTCGATGAAATGATGTTACCAGCGGCAGCTTTAGGAGTAGATGGCGCTATTGGTTCAACCTTTAACGTTAACGGTATTCGCGCGCGTCAAATTTTTGAATTAACTCAACAAGGTAAATTAGCTGAAGCGCTTGCAGTACAACATGTGACCAACGATTTAATTGAAGGTATTTTAGCAAATGGCTTATATCTCACCATTAAAGAAATCTTAAAATGCCAAGATGTTGATGCAGGCTACTGCCGTGAGCCAATGACAGCGAAAGCAACTGCGAAACAATTAGATGTTGCTAAAGGCTTATATGAGAAATTTATTGCTTAATTGCAAAGTGACAGAAAAATAAGACCGCTTGCGGTGATAAAAACTTAAATTTCACTTCAGTTTGAATTGCCCCCTCTTGTAAAAGAGGGGGCAATAACAAGCTATCTTAACAAAAGGAATTTTTATGCGTCTTGTTCCCCTAGATACGGCAAATGATGTTGCAGTGTGGTCAGCACGCTATATTGCCAATAAAATCAATGCTTTCCAGCCGACAGCGGATAAGCCTTTCGTTTTGGGATTACCAACTGGCGGTACTCCACTTAAAACTTATCAAGAATTGATCAAACTCTATCAACAAGGTGTGGTGAGTTTTAAGCATGTAGTGACTTTTAACATGGATGAGTATGTAGGGCTTCCAGCAGAGCATCCTGAAAGTTATCACACCTTTATGCACAAAAATTTCTTTAGCCATATCGATATTCCATCAGAAAACATCAATTTGCTTGATGGTATGGCAGAAGACTTAACCGCAGAATGTGCCCGTTATGAAGAGAAAATTCAGTCTTATGGCAAAATTCATCTCTTTATGGGCGGTGTTGGCGTAGATGGCCATGTGGCATTTAATGAGCCGGGTTCTTCATTAAGTTCTCGCACCCGTATAAAAACACTGACGGAAGATACCATCATTGCAAACTCGCGTTTTTTTAATAACGATGTTAATCAAGTTCCGCAATTTGCGCTAACCGTTGGTGTGGGGACTTTGCTTGATGCTGAAGAAGTATTGATTTTGGTCACAGGATACAACAAGGCTTTAGCACTGCAAGCTTGCGTAGAAGGTGCGATTAACCATATGTGGACAATTTCTGCGCTCCAAATGCATAAGCACGCATTAGTTGTTTGTGATGAGCCAGCCACACAAGAGCTTAAAGTGAAAACCATTAAATACTTCAAACAGCTTGAATTACATGTTGCTCGTTAAGATAGTACAACAAATTTAGCAATATCTCATTAAGATAAGAAAACGGAAAGACAAGCGGTCTATTTCACTTCATTTTTTGCAAAAATGGAGGAGAAATCGACCGCTTGCTGTTTTTGGAGAAACTTTTTGGCGTATAATTTCTCAAAATGTGATGCAGTTGGCATTTTTATTTTTGAATAATTGGTAAACTTTTACCCAAATTTTAAAACTATTAAGAGTGAGGTGATTTTATGTTAAATCCTATTGAACAAGAACTAGCGCAACTTGGTATTACTCAAGTAAAAGAAATTGTTCGTAATCCGAGCTATGAGCAACTTTTTGAAGAGGAAATGGCACCTAACCTTGAAGGTTATGAAAAAGGTGTGTTAACTGATACTGGTGCAGTTGCTGTGGATACAGGAATCTTTACTGGTCGCTCTCCAAAAGATAAATATATCGTTTATGATGATTCTTCAAAAGAACATGTTTGGTGGACAAGTGATGCAGCAAAAAACGATAACAAACCAATGACACCAGAAACTTGGAAAAGCTTGAAAGAATTAGTGACTGGTGAGCTTTCTGGCAAACGTCTTTTTGTGATTGATGCTTTCTGTGGGGCGAGCGAACATCACCGTTTAGCCGTGCGTATTATTACCGAAGTAGCATGGCAAGCGCACTTTGTGAAAAATATGTTTATTCGCCCAACAGAAGAAGAATTAAAAACATTCAAGCCTGATTTCGTGGTGTTAAATGGTTCTAAAGTAACTAACCCAAACTGGAAAGAACAAGGCTTAAATTCTGAAAACTTTGTCGCGTTTAACTTAACTGAACACATACAGTTAATTGGTGGTACCTGGTACGGCGGTGAGATGAAAAAAGGTATGTTCTCAATGATGAACTACTTATTACCGTTAAAAGGCGTTGCTTCAATGCACTGTTCAGCAAACGTTGGCGAAGATGGCGATGTAGCCGTATTCTTTGGTTTATCTGGTACAGGTAAAACAACACTTTCAACTGATCCAAAACGTAAATTGATTGGTGACGATGAGCACGGTTGGGATGAAAGTGGCGTATTCAACTACGAAGGTGGTTGCTATGCGAAAACAATCAACTTAAGTGCTGAAAATGAGCCAGATATTTACCGTGCGATTCGCCGTGATGCATTATTAGAAAACGTGGTTGTACGTGCAGATGGTTCAATTGACTTTGCAGATGGTTCAAAAACGGAAAATACGCGTGTTTCTTACCCAATTTATCACATTGATAACATTGTGGAACCTGTGTCAAAAGCAGGTCATGCGAAAAAAGTGATCTTCTTAACCGCAGATGCATTCGGCGTATTACCACCAGTATCTAAATTAACCCCAGAACAAACCAAATATTACTTCTTATCTGGTTTTACCGCGAAATTAGCGGGTACAGAGCGTGGTATTACTGAACCAACTCCAACCTTCTCAGCATGCTTTGGTGCAGCGTTCTTATCACTACACCCAACAAAATATGCAGAAGTGTTAGTTAAACGTATGGAAGCAGCAGGAGCAGAAGCTTACTTAGTAAATACAGGTTGGAATGGCACAGGTAAACGTATTTCTATTAAAGATACCCGCGGTATTATTGATGCGATTTTAGATGGCTCAATTGAAAAAGCAGAAATGGGTGAATTACCAATCTTTAACTTGGCAATCCCAAAAGCGTTACCAAATGTAGACCCAGCAATTTTAGACCCGCGTGATACTTATGCAGACAAAGCACAATGGCAAACTAAAGCGGTAGATTTAGCTGACCGTTTTGTGAAAAACTTTGTGAAATATACCACTAATGATGAAGGTAAAGCATTAGTTGCTGCAGGCCCAAAACCTTAAGTTTATAAGCCTTAAAAGTTATGATTTAGCCCCGTTTTCGGGGCTATTTTTTTGGATGTTTTACGGTTCTTAATTTAGTACTCAAGTCAGAATCCCTAAATCATAAGAATGGAATGTATTTATGCTGATATCGTATTTGCTGATATAATGCAAAAATCAGAATTTAAAAGAGAAAAGCTAGGGAAGGATAATGATTCATTCAAATAACGACTATATGAATATCGCTTTTACAATTGATGCAAAATATACTCCTCATTTAGAGGCGTTAATTAAATCTATTTGCTATTATAATCAGAAAATTAATTTTTATGTTTTACACAATGATATCCCACAAGAATGGTTTGAAGGTATTCAATCTAAACTTGAAAAAATAGGGCATCATTTATTTTCTATTCATATTTCAGATGATGTTTTTAAAAATTATAAAACATTAGAACATATTTCTTCTTCAAGTAGTTATTACCGTTTAATGATTCCTAATTTAATTCAGCAAGATCGCGTGTTATATTTAGATGCAGACATTATTATAAATAGAGCCTTGGCTGATTTTTATTATAGTGATCTTAATGGGGCGCCAGTCGGGGTCGTAAAAGATTATGGACTAGGAGACCATTTTCCTTTTACTTATTTAGATAAATCAGTTTCAACAAAATATTTTAATAGCGGTGTTTTACTAATTGATTGTGTTCAATGGCGAGAAAAATGGATCGTTGATACATTGCTGAAAACAGCCGAGGAATATGCCGAACAAGTGTTATATGGTGATCAGTGTATTTTGAATATGGTTTTACGAGAAAAGGCAAAATATTACGGTTTAGCTAATAACGTTCAAGTTCAATATATTGAAGCAATTAAACAACAGTATGGAACTAATAAAGTTGAGTTAGAAATTCCACCAATGATTATCCATTATGCAGCAAAACACAAACCTTGGGATAACCAAAATAAAGACCTATTTGGCCGTGAAAAATACTGGTTTTTCCGTCATTTAGATTGGGCATATTTAATTATGCGCCCAAATCAATAAATGTAACGATTACGCTAGAAAACTAGCGTAATCTACCAGCAAGATCAAGAATAAGTTTTGCCAATACGGGAAGCGGATCATTATTCATTAAATGTTGGTATTTTAATAGTAATTTTGTTGAGCGTAATGGTTTTTGATGAGCAACTTGTGTTTGTGTGGCATCAGATGCACGATATTTATAGGCAATCAAGCGCAATTGTTCAATGGATATTTGCATATGTTGAGAAAGTAAATCACGTAATTGATTTTCCCAAGCTAAATCACGATAACCTTTTTTTTCCATGACCATCGTAATAGATTTTTCTAAGACTTTTTTTATTTGTTGTGCAGTTGAACGAATAGGATAATGCCCTAACCATAACTCATCTGTTTCAATAAATTCAGCACTGAATCTATTGATAAACCAATGGTAGAATTGGTAGCTATTTGGTGCAATAAACACAACACTCTTTATTTCTTTACCATTGCTATCCCTTACGTAATGGCTACCAATAGTTAATGTACAGATTTCTGCAATTGCTCTAGGAATAATTACTTTAGGCGTGAGAATTTCTTCTTTACGTTGATCTATAAAATGATAAAGAAAATCAGGATCGTGTTCTGTACTATTTGGAAGATAACCTCGCCAAGTATACATTCCAACACAATCTTGAGGGATTAGTTTTAGAAAAATATCTAATGTTTCACGAGAATGGCAATAAATGAACTCATCGGCATCTAGTGGAAAGATATAATCAACGTTTTTATCACTATTTATAATATGTTTCATTATCTGATTTAAAATTCGCTCAGGAGCAAATTCTAATTCATTGTAATGGTAAATATGAATTGGTAACCCTTCTTCTTTTAAAAAATTCAGAATTTCCCTTGTGTTATCGTTGCTATCGTGATCGATAATATGAAGCTCATCTAATAATGTTAAATTATGTCGAACAAAAGTTTCAATAATATCACTTTCATTACGAACCATACTTAATCCAATCAGCTTTTGATTCATTTTTTATTTTATCCTATATGGAAAGAGACAACTTTTTAAAGATGCTCTTTGGCAAATTTTAAATTTTCTTGGAAACGTTGTCTATCTTGCTCTGGAATAGATGGATTTTTGAGTAATTCTACACAAAGGTCATGACATAATTGGTAGTTTTCCACCCAATATGCACTAACAGCAAGTTCGTCTTTAGCTTTCCATTCATAAACTGAATGATCAACAAAAAGAATATCATTATTTAATGGAATGCTTACCGCTGCGTTAGCGTAAATATAAGCCAGTTTAATTTTATCATGAAAACGTAGTTGTCTTGCTAAATGATAAAGGCTTTCTGCACGCTGCGGGCGATATTCATAAGCGGCTAATAATAAACTTTGTACCTCATCTAGAGGAGCATTTAATTCAATTTTTAATAAAGCAATTTGAAGTAGAGAATAATAAACCTCTTCACACCATCCACCTAAATTTACACGTTTTATATACCAATCAATCGCTTTTTCTGGCATATTTGCATCACGATAAGATTGTGCTATATAGAATGCATAACGATTTTTTAGATCTTCATCTTCAGGCGCAAAAAATGCGTTTTCTAACATTTGCGCATCGTGTAAATATTTTTGTGAATTTTGGCTACGAGATCCAAATCGACCACTAACAACGTAATAGTCACCAGTTAGGTTTTGTGTAACGATGGTTGTTTTAAGTTGTTTAATAAATTCATGTAATACTCCACGCCAACAAAATCCGCCATCATTAGTAAATATCAAGGGACGGAAATAAACATTAGAACCAGATATACTATTTGCCATGCGTAGATAGTAACAATCGTAGAGAAGTTCTTCAGGTAGAACAAAGTTGCCTGTGAAGCGATCATCGGCATCAAAAATTAAAACATAATCTGTTTTACCTTCAGCGTGTTTTAGGGCACAGTTACGATTATGCGCAAAATTTACCCATTCATCGTGGTGAATTTCACCTTTGATGCCTTTTTCATTGAAAAAGTTTTCGATAATTTCAGCAGTGTTATCGTCTGAACCGGTGTCACTGATCACATAATAATCCAGTGGAATATGTGAAGTAATATTTTCTAGCGTGTCTCTAATGATTGCCGATTCATTTTTGACAATCATATTCAAACAGATAGTTTTTTTATTCGTCTTTTTATTAGCTTTTTTAGCCATAACTTAGGTATCCTTAAGGTAGAAAGCATCATGTTATTTTCATATATGAACTATTATAGAAAAAATACTATGGCGGATGTGAAAACGATTGTAAAAAATTTGCAAAATTCTCTAAAAAAATGACCGCTTATTCGTTATACTTGAACGAATTCAATAGCTTCAGCATAAACAAAAGAGGACACTATGCTCAAAATTTATAATACGTTAAAACGTGAGAAAGAAGAATTTAAGCCGATTAACCCGAATCAAGTTGGTATGTATGTATGTGGGGTAACGGTTTACGATCTTTGTCATTTTGGGCATGGGCGAACTTTTGTTTCTTTTGATGTGATTGTGCGTTATTTACGTTATTTAGGTTACAACCTGCGTTATGTGCGCAACATTACGGATGTGGACGATAAAATTATTAAACGTGCGCTTGAAAACAACGAAACTTGCGATGCACTTGTTGAAAGAATGATTGCTGAAATGCATAAAGATTTTGATGATCTCAACATTCTGCGCCCAGATGTTGAACCGTGTGCAACCCAACATATCCCAGAAATCATTGCAATGGTTGAAAAGCTGATTGCTAAAGGACATGCTTATGTGGCAGCCGATGGCGATGTTATGTTTGATGTGGAATCGTTCTCACAATATGGCGCGCTTTCTCGCCAAAATTTAGCGCAGTTACAAGCAGGCGCACGTGTTGAAATTAAATCGGTGAAGAAAAATCCGATGGATTTCGTATTGTGGAAAATGTCTAAAGAGAATGAGCCAAGTTGGGAAAGCCCGTGGGGCAATGGTCGTCCAGGTTGGCATATCGAATGTTCAGCGATGAATAGCCAAGAATTGGGCGAACATTTTGATATTCACGGTGGTGGTTCAGATTTAATGTTCCCTCATCATGAAAACGAGATTGCACAATCTTGCTGTGCGCATGGTGGCGAATATGTGAATTACTGGCTTCATACAGGCATGTTGACGATTGATAAAGAAAAAATGTCTAAATCGTTAGGCAATTTCTTCAGCATTCGCCATATGCTTGGTTTATATGATGCAGAAAGTCTGCGTTATTTCTTCCTCACCGCGCATTATCGTAGTTTGTTAGATTATAGCGTGGATAATTTAGACTTAGCCCGTTCAGCGCTAGAGCGTTTATATACCGCATTGCGTGGTTGTGATTTAACCGTTGCGCCAGCAGGCGGAGAGCAGTATATCAGCGCATTTGAAACTGCAATGAATGATGATTTTAATACTCCGGGCGCATTAGCCGTGCTATTTGAAATTGCACGCGAAGTGAATAAATTAAAAGCAGAAGACCCAGCACAAGCGAATGGCTTGGCGGTTCGCTTAAAAACGTTAGCGGGTGTATTAGGCTTGTTAGAGCAAGACCCAGAGAGTTTCTTAAAAGGTGAAGCTAATGCAGATGAAACGGCGGAAATTGAAGCGCTGATTGCAAAACGTAACGAAGCCAAAGCAGCTAAAAACTGGGCAGTGGCAGATGAAGTGCGCGATAAACTTAAAGCAATGAATATTGTGTTAGAAGATACGCCAAACGGAACTACATGGCGTAAAGCGTAACCTCAATTGAAAGGGCGTGTTTTGAATTACACGCCCTTTTTTATGCATATTTTTTATGCATAAGTCCCTTTCTCTTTTTCTAACCGAATCGCTTTAATACGCCGTTTATTTAATTCTTCGCGAATCGCTTGTTTTTCAAAGCCATCGGCAATAACGGCTTGCACATCAACTTGCAAAGCAGCTTGCCAATAACGTTTAGCCAATGCTGCTTGCGGATATGCCCGTTGCTCAAAGCCTAATCGCCCACGGGCATCTGCCTCACAAGCGAATAAGAAATCTTGAAAGCGAGCAGGGCGACGCCAAACGTCCAACGCATTAAATAACTTCAACACTGTTTCAGGGCGAAGTTCTGAGATTTTATGGCAGTGTGTGTGATATTCAGTCACTAACAGCGCTAAACTTTTCTCGTCATCAGACACTTTCAATCGATTCGCTAATGCCCGAGCAGGTGCAATGCCTTTTTGCTCATGCCCGTAGTGATGAGGCAATACTTCCGCTGGCGTTAAGCCTTTGCCTAAATCGTGGCAGAGGGCAGCAAACAGTAAAGCGGTCGGATTTTCTGCCTGTTTTGCAAATTGTTTTGCTTGGGTTAGCACCATCAAAGTATGCACACCACTATCAATTTCTGGATGATGTTTTTCTGGCTGAGGTTTGCCAAAAAGGGCATCTAATTCAGGGAATAATACGGCCAGCGCCCCAATTTCACGCAGAAGTGAAAAATAGACCGCAGGCGAATCGGTTTCAAAAGCTTTTTGCGTTTCTAGCCAAACCCGTTCAGGGGTAAGGTGGGCAAGCTCTCCGCAAGCGGTCATATTTTGCATCAGTTTTACCGTTTCTTCTGCCACGCTAAACCCCATCGTATGAAAACGTGCCGCAAAGCGGGCAACACGCAACACTCGCAATGGGTCTTCGGCAAACGCAGGGGAAACATGGCGTAGCACTTTATTGGCTAAATCCGCTTGCCCATTAAAAGGGTCGATAATTTCTCCACTGGTTAAATCTTGCGCCATTGCGTTGATAGTCAAATCGCGGCGAATTAAATCTTGCTCAATAGTAACTGTCGGTGAAAAATCACAAATAAAGCCATGATAACCCGCACCATTTTTGCGCTCTTGGCGGGCGAGGGCATATTCTTCTTGTGTTTTAGGGTGCAGAAAAACAGGAAATGCTGCGCCTACTTGTTGAAAGCCTTCTGCCAGCAACATTTCAGGTGTCGCGCCTACCACTAAAAAATCCCGATCTTTAACGGGCAGATTTAATAATTGGTCGCGCACCGCACCACCAACAAGATAGGTTTTCATATATTATTCTCTTTTATTGATTGATATAAAAAGGGCGCATTCAATGCGCCCTATCATCTTATTCCACGCTGACGGATTCAATCACCACATCTTCTTTTGGAACATCTTGGTGGAAACCTTTGTTCCCAGTGGCAACGCCTTTGATTTTATCAACAACATCCATGCCTTCAACCACTTCGCCAAACACCGCATAGCCCCATTCTTGCACAACTGTTTTGCCAAACATCTCTTTTGAGCGGTAATCTAAAAAGCTATTGTCCGCCACGTTAATAAAAAATTGTGAGCTGGCAGAGTGTGGGTCTGAAGTACGCGCCATTGCGATTGTGCCACGCTTGTTGCTTAAACCATTGCTCGCTTCATTTTGAATGGGCGCTTTGGTATTTTTTTCAATTAAACCAGCAGTCATGCCACCGCCTTGAATCATAAAGCCATCAATCACACGGTGGAAAATCGTGCCGTTATAAAAACCTTCTTTACAGTAGTCTTCAAAGTTTTTTGCCGTAATGGGTGCTTTTTCAAAATTTAACGCAATTTTAATGTCGCCATAATTAGTGTGTAGGGTAATCATAAAAGTCCTCTTTAGTTTGATGATTTTAGGGCGATTTTAGCATAGAAAACGGCTGCCTATAAATGCTCAAAATAAAATCGGAGCAAATTTTGCAAAACCGTTGCAAAATTTGACCGCTTGCTTGCTTTTTTCAATCAATGTCAAGCAGTAAGATTATGTAAATCACGTTTGACAATAAGGCTTGTCGCTATATCATAGTAAGGCTAAATTACGAGGATAGTAATTTGTGCTTGAAAACTATTTCAAGAAGAAATAGTTATTGTGTGTATAAAATTCTTAAAGGAACACAAACTCAATGAATAAAGTCTTTAAAGTTATTTGGAACCACGCAACCCAAACGTGGACGGCGGTTTCTGAATTAGGTCATGCAAAAGGCAAGACTAAATCTAAAAAAGTAGCGGTAATGACGCTATCAGCAGTTGCTGGTGCTGTGATTGGTACTGTTTCATTAACGCAGGATGCAATGGCTGCAGTTGATGTTAATGAGTCAAGAATTAACATTTCTCCAGATGCTAAGCCATTAAATAAGTACTTAGGTTCAGCTAGTAATAAAACTGATAATACTATTATGGTCGGCTATCAAAACACGGTTGGCCGCGGTAATAATGGTGCAGCTAATGGTGTTATTGCAATTGGTGCGAATAATACTGCCAATGGTGATGCGGCTCTAGCTGTAGGTAATAACAACAAAGCAACTGCTGGTGCAGCAACTGCTATTGGTGATGAATCAGTTGCAAGTGGTGAAGCTTCTGTTGCAATTGGTAACTTAGCAAATGCAACAATGATTCGTACTGTTGCAATTGGTAACAATGCTAATGCATTAAATGTGAATGCGACAGCAATTGGTGATAGAGCTAATGCTCTTGGTCAAGATACAGTTGCGATTGCAAGTCAGACTCAAGCGCCTAGCCATCTAGCGATTGCGATTGGTAAACAAGCTGCATCTAATTCAGGTTTGAAACCAGGTATCGATAGAGAAAACGGGCAAGATAAAGAGTCTTCTACCATTGCGATTGGTGCATTTGCTGAGGTGGCTCCTGAAGCACAAAGCGTATATGCTGGTTCCCAGGGAAGTAATAGTCCGGCAGGTACCGCTTTAGCGGCAGTTGCAGTGGGTGAAAAGGCTCGTTCTACACGTGATGGTGCGGTAGCTCTAGGTTCCAAAGCACATGCATATGGCGATAACTCTGTTGCGATAGGTTCTTTTGCTAGACCAAACACTGGTGCAACTAATGTGAACTCCATCGCGATCGGTTCTTCATCTAAATCTGATGGTTTTTCATCAGTAGCAATTGGTGGTGGTTCTCAAGCAACTCACGACCAAGCTATTGCAGTAGGTCGTACGGCTAAAGCAACCAAAGAAGATGCAACGGCAATCGGTTACAATGCAGCAGCATCTAAAAATAATGCAACAGCGATTGGTCGTGAAGCGGCAGCTTCAGCTGATAATGCAACTGCGATTGGTCGTAATGCAACTGCAAACCTTAATGGTTCGGTAGCGTTGGGTTCAGGTTCTACAACTTCAGCATTTGCTCCAACAGACACAGCAACTGTTGGTACATTAACTTATACTGGGTTTGCTGCTAACGCTAGTGCATTTAGTGATGGCGCGGTTGTATCGGTGGGTTCACCAACAGCTGTAAAAGGTGAGCCAGGTTATGAGCGTCAAATTCAAAACGTAGCAGCAGGTCGTATTCTTGCTAATTCAACCGATGCGATCAATGGTTCACAGCTTTATGTTGTTGCAAATAAATTAGATGAAAAAATCAATAACCACCATTGGGTTGTAAGTGGTAACGTAACTGCTAATAATGCAGGCAGCCATAAAACAGCAAACGTTACTAATGGAGATATTGTAGACTTTGAAAATGGTAGAGGTACTTCAGCCACTGTATTTACTCCTGAAAAATCAGGTAGTGTGCCTGGAGCATCTAAGACAGTTGTTAAATATGATGTAAACCTTAAAGATGGTAAAAATACTAAGGTTAGATATGAGTCAGAAACTAATACTTACCATGTCGATGTTGAGAGTGTAACAGGTCAGAAAGGCGAGAAAGGCGATACTGGTGATAAGGGTAGAAACGCAGAGGCAAGCGTTGTAGATAATAAGAATGGTACTCATACTATTACTATTATTAGTGGTAATGGTGAAACAACTTCAACAATCGTAAAAGATGGTAAAAATGGTACCAATGGTAAAGATGGTGCAACCGGTGCAACAGGTGCAAATGGTGCATCAGCGGAAGGTACAGTAACTCGTGATGAAGCAAGCAAAACTTCAACCATCGTAATTACCAACAAAGATAAAGACGGTAATGTAACCGGCTCAACGACAGCAACGGTTAAAGACGGTACAGATGGTAAAGACGGTGCATCAGCGGAAGGTACAGTGACTCGTGATGATGAGAAAGGTACTTCAACAATCGTTATCAAAAACACAGACAAAGATGGTAATGTAACCAGCACCACAGCGACTGTGAAAGATGGTAAAGACGGTAAGGATGGTGCGACAGGTGCGTCAGCGGAAGGTACAGTAACCCGTGATGAAGCAAGCAAAACTTCAACCATCACAATTACCAACAAAGATAAAGACGGTAATGTCGTTTCTACTACTACAGCAGTAGTTAAAGACGGTAAAGATGGCCGAGATGGTAGAGACGGTAAAGATGCTGACGGTACATTCGGGTTAGTTGATGAAACTGGTAAAACTGAAGGTACAATCACTAAAAATCTGAATAAGACTATCCAGGTTAAAGGTGATGCTGGTACTAAAGTTAAAGTTTACGATAAGAAAACTGGTAAAACGGTTGAAAAAGAAGTTCAAAATATTTCTGTGAAGAAAGATGGTGATGCATTAAAAGTAAGCATGAATCAAGATGTAACTGTTAATAGCGTCACAACAAATGAACTTCATGCAGGTCCGGTAACTATCAACCAAGGTGGTATCAATGCTGGCAATACTCAAATTAAGAATGTTGCTGACGGTAAAGATCCACAAGATGCCGTGAACGTACGTCAATTACGTAATAACATCACAAATGTTAATAATCGTATTGATAACGTGAAGAAAGAAGGCCGTGCAGGTATTGCTGGTGCTAACGCAGCAGCAGGTTTACCACAGGTTTACATCCCGGGTAAATCAATGGTAGCGGCTTCTGCAGGTACCTTCAAAGGTCAAAGCGCACTTGCAGTAGGTTACTCACGTTCAAGCGATAACGGTAAAGTTATCCTTAAACTACAAGGTAACGCGAACACCCAAGGTGACGTAAGATCGGAAGAGCGTCGTGTAGGGAAAGAGTGTAGATCTCGGTGGTCGCC
>OGJJ01000736.1_pt1 | contig 27917 bp, 20 predicted proteins | sample 1572081 | NCBI WGS metagenome assembly OGJJ01 (sample SAMEA2582122, study PRJEB24529) | metagenome | biome: Human gut stool | place: China | collected 2011
ACTGGCGGAAAATCGGCCACAAAAGCAAGTGCAGGAAAGACTCCGAGAGGACATCAAAGATCACTTCACTGTTCTGTATATCCAAACTATACAGCTATTCTTTTGCGAAAAATATTAACCAAGGGTTAGTACATTGTTTTGTGAATTTCATTTCCTGCTGTACACATTTCCTCTTAAAGGCTATAATAGTTCTGGTAAATACAGATCTACAAGGGGGATTATTATGTACGATTTAAAAATGTTAGAAGAGATCAAAAGCCAGGAAGAGCGTATCCACTTTTCTTCTTTTGATTACAATGATGCCTATACACTGGGAACCATGCTTCGGGAACGTGGCCTGACCACTCCAAAGCCAATTGCGATCCGCATTGTTTTTGATGATATTATCCTGTATCAGTCATTCCTTCCGGGAACAGATGAAAGCAACAACCAGTGGATGAACCGCAAGCAGCACACAGTTGAACGCTGTCACACTTCTTCCCTGCGTGCAGCTGTTGAGCGCGAATTAAACGGCGTAAAAGAAAACTGGCAGCAGGATGAGTCCCACTATGCATTCTGCGGCGGCGGATTTCCAATTATTGTAAATAATGAGTTCAGGGGCGTTGCCATGATCTCAGGTCTGCCTCATCTGGAAGACCACAGAAACCTGGTGGAAGTAATGGATCAGTTCTGCGCACAGAAAAACGCATAAGATCTGTTCACCTTATCTGCGGATCACCTGGATTTCCTGCTCTGTGCCAAGATCCACAGGTTTAAAGGTATTTTCCAGACCTTCTGTAATATAAATCTGTCCGTTCTCATCTTCTAAAACAGCCTCATAATTCTGGTGACTGCGCCAGTGTGAGGCTGCTTTTTCAACCCCCATGACGAAAAGGGCCGTGGAAAGGCCGTCGCACAGAAAACCGCTGTCGCTGATAATAGTCACGGATACCAGACCGTTTTTGGCCGGAGCGCCGGTTTTTGGATCCATGATATGCCAGTAGATCTGGCCGTCGTCGCCGGCAAAATAGCGTTCATAGCCACCAGAAGTAACCGCTGCCTTATCTTTTACAAAAACACCGCCCAGATAACGATTTTCTTCTGCTGCACGGATACCAATAAACCAGTCTGTTCCGTCTGTTTTTGTTCCAATAGTCTGGATATTTCCTCCCAAACTGAAAAGAGCAGAAGTAACACCCTTTTCTTTCATCAGCTTTGCCAGAACCTCTGCTGTATAGCCTTTTCCCATGCTCCCTAAGTCTACCAGCATATCCGGGGCTATGGTTACAGTGTCACCATTGATCTGGATCTTATGATAGTCTACACATGCAGCTAATACTTTGCGTTCTTCTTCATCAGGAATACGATGTTCACCTGCGGTGAAGCCCCAGGCTTTTACGACCGGATAAGCTGAAATGTCTAAAGCGCCATCTGTATCTTTACACAGTTCAAGTGTTTTTTCCATCTGCTTAGCAATTTCCGGAGCAAACTTTGCCTCTTTCTTCTCGTTTAATTCCCACATAGGGCTGTTTTCTTTTGTCACAGAAAGCGTATCTTCCAGCTCCTCTATTTTTTCCCTGACTTTTTCTTCTACTTCATCATTTCCGCCATAAATCTGGAACTGCATCACTGTATCCATGGCAAATACTGTAAAATTCTTTTCATTTGATCCTGTATCAGTACGCAAAACAGGGCGGTCGTATTTGACCGCCTCTGTTTCGGCTGTTGTGGAAGCTGCACTGCACCCGCACAACATCAGTGTCAGGATCACCAGACACCATTTTTTCAATTAGATTTCTCCTTCTGTTCCGGTTACTTCAGAGTCTTCGGAAGCATTGTCAGATGCAGCAGTTTCGGAAGTTTCTTCCTTGGAATCTTCGGAGCTGTTGTCTTTAGAATCATCTTCCTTGGAATCCTCAGTCTTATTATCGCTGTTTTCTGTTTCAGACGGAGTTTCCAGTTCTTTGGTAGAATCCTCCTTAGATTCATCTTTGGTTTCATTCTTGGAATCATCCTTGGTTTCATCCTTGGTTTCATCTTTGGTTTCGTCCTTAGATTCATCTTTGGAATCGTCCTTGGTTTCATCCTTGTTTTCTTCAGAAGATCCGGTCTCATCAGCCTTATTTTCTTCATCTCCAGATGGAGTTACTCCTGAAGTTACACCGTTAGAACCGGTGGCTGCATTATCCTTGATTTTCTCATTAAATCCATCTTCCGTTGATTCCTGCTCATCTAACAGTTCTTCTTCTGCCTCTGTCTGATCTACCAATTTGCCATCTCTTATGTAAAATACATAAGTACTATATTCGCTATTCTTACTGTAGATGGTAACTTTGATCAGATCACCTGATTGGTAAGAATCAAAGCTGTCCTTAGCAAAATCAATATAATCCTTTCCATTTCCCGTACTCTCACTTTCAGGTGTTGTACCTACTTTAAACTGCTGATCTGATATGGAACCATAAATGCATTTCTCATATTTAAATGTTCCCACCATTATATAATCTATAGTACCAAGATAAGTATCTCTTGAAATATTATTTATCCTATCTACTTTAAAGAGTAAACGATATGCTTCATAATCACCTGTCCAGCTTTCTACGGAGACTGATCCAAAAGTAATATCGCTATTACTTTCAGTATCTCCGGTACTACCAGAATTGTCCTCCCCTTCGATCTGTACTTCAATTACCTGGCTCTTATATCCATCTGCATTAATCGTAAGTGTATGTGTACCCGCAGACAATCCAGATGTATCAATAGTGATCTCTGTGTCATTTACTGTTGTGCTAAGCTTTTCTTCCCCATACTTAACAGAAGTAATTGCTTTCAGATAGTCTGCATTGCCGGTCAGTGTCCACTTTGTCTTTTCCTTGATATTAAGCTGGCCAGTAAGCTGTGGGGCATCTTTATCTGCTGCAGGCGGATTAACATCCGTACCATCTTTCAGAACATAATTATTACCACTCTTAACTACATTAAAAGTCAAAGGTTTATAGCCACCTGCATTAATTGTGATCTCTAACTCATCACTGCCTTTAAATGCACTGTTTTCTGTCAGGCAAAGGCGGTCTTTTTCACCACCATACACCGGATCATTGGTTACTCTGAAATTATTCTTTGAATTCCAGAAAAAACTAACTTCGGTATACGTTGCATCTCCAACTTTAATATCATCTATATTAGCCAGATATGTCTCTAAAGCTACTTTTTCATCATCTGTTGTCCCTTTATTAAAGGTAACAGTATAATAAGCCTGTGCCATTATCTCTGCTTTTGTATATTCAAAGCTGAGTATTTCCGGCTCAAATGCAGCAGGATCTTCAACCCCTTCATCAACCACGATCGTAGTCCTCAGTGCTTCTGCATATCCCTTAGCCCGGACAGTCAGTGTGTGCTCTCCCGGTTTGATATTACCAATGGTCAGAGTCTTCTTATTCTCAGATACTGCATAATACGATGCATCGCTACTTTCAACACCTTTGGTATAAAGTGTATCATCATCCAAAGCTACAGACTGCAGATACTTTAAGAATCCGCCTTCAGAACCAGTTACTTCTACAGTTGCGTCTGCATAGAATCCCTGGATTTTTCCAAAGGTTCTCTTGTCAGATACATAAGAAGTCTTATTGTCTTTATACTGTACAGTCAGTGAAAGCCCTTCTTCCAGGATCTGATCGTATGTGACCTTAAACGCGTTCATCTGATATCCGTCCGCTTCCACTGTGATCTTATATTCTTCTCCTGGTGTGAACAGACTCTTGTTCAGAGTTAAGATTCCATTTTCAACATCTACGCTATACTGTTCTTTTGTTAATCCGGTCCAGCTGCCATTGATCACAATGTTCCTGATCGCAGCCAGATAAGCCTTATCCTCATGGCTTAAGACCACGTCTTCATTTTCCCTGTTCCTGATTATTGTAAATGCACCAGCTGCAGGACGGGAGAAATCTCCTTTATTCTGGATCTCACCTAAAAGTCCATCCTCCAGAACTTCTTTTGCAGCAGCGGGACTGTTATTCCATACAACTCCTTTTGTCTTGTAATCCTCAAAGGGGATAATTCCTGTGGTCTTGCTGCTTTCTACTGAATGGATATAAGCAACCCAGTCATAATACTGGTCGTCTTTATCATTTTTATTAAATGCAGCATCTACACCGGCCATTTCATACCACCAGTCTATAACCGCTTCAGACTCTGTAGTAGATTTTCCAATTTTTTCCAGAATATTTGCATTTACAAGCAGATCCGTATCAAATACCAGATTTGCAGAAACAGCCATACTGCCAGAATCGCTTTCGCCGGAGCCGCTGCTGCCGCCGGAACCAACAGAAGCAGTGGAAATACCATCAAATGAATACTGCGCAATACCCATTTCATCCTTAGATGGAACACTCTCGCCCTTAGTTACTATAAACTCTACAGAAGCTGATTTGAAACCATCTGCATAAACAGTCAGTTTATAATTGCCTTTATATCTAAAATGATCCACATTATCATTGTAAATGACAAACAGATCCTGACTGAATAAAAACCAGTCGTTGATCTTGTCTAATTCTACAGTTTCAGTTGGTCCCTCCAGAACCACACGATTGACCGGTGTTTCTATTCCGTATACCATATTTTCAACCTGGAAATGCAAGTTCACACCAGACTGCGGAGTCTCTTTCAGTTTAAAAACAGGTGCCTGTGCATTTACTACATGGATCGGAACCAGTGCAGATGTACCTGACTTTGACTCTACGCGGACATAGTATCTTCCATTATTTGTAAAATTGCTCTGTCCTGTCTTAATGGTCAGCTCACCTACACAGCCCTTTCCATGAGGTACATTTTTTTCACGGTCAAATATCAGATTACTGTTGATCGTATTTTTATTTTCATTATACTCTACCAGCTGAAGACGATTGATACCATCAAACCACTCTTTCTCTTCATCGGTATTGTAGTTAAACATAATAGTTACGGTTGCTTTACCATCTTCACTTAATTCTGCATCTGGTGAATATGCAGGATGGGCTGCCGCCTTTTTACCAAGTGCAAATGTGGTTTTGGATGGTGAGTATCTTACAGAACCGTCATCTGCATAGTTTGTCAGATAGTAATCCCAAAGTGCTACAGGACCATGAGCCAGGATCTTCTCCGGCAGATAGCTGGTTCCTGTATAGATCACGCCATTTGCAGCTTCATCATCCAGGGAAATTATCTGTGTTCTGACAGGCTCTGCTGCATTGCTTACAGTCAGTTCAGACGGAGGCTTAATAACAGCCAGTTTACAGATGCTTCCATCGTCAGTTACATTAGAAAGTGCAGATGTTACATCTACATCATCTGCGTATACCTTGGTGTTGCCTGCGTTATAACCATCCTCAAATGCTACGGTAATCCACCAGCCGAGGGAATTTACCTCAACCAGCCCCGTCTCATCTTCCTTTACAAATACAGCCTTAGTCTGGTCTGCACTGCTATTAGAATTATTATTACTATTATTGTTTGTATTGTTGCTGTTGTTGCCATTATTGCTATTATTTGTATTATTGCTGTTATTATTGTCTCCAGTCCCATTACGATCAGATACGTTGCTTCCTGCATTAGAGTTGCCAGAACCGCTACGGCTGCTTCCGCCACCACCATTTCCACCCCTGAGGCTGGTTTCTGATCCTTTGGTATTCCTAGATGGATTGCTTGCAAATCCCTTTCCTTCTACCACTTGCACCTTACCGTTGCCATCTATCCACTGACCGGCTGCGTTTACTTTGTAACCATCTGGAGTTACACCATCTGCAAACATTTTTCCGTGGTTTTCGCCTGCAACAGGTTCGAAATAGTAGCTGCGTCCATCAACCCACTGCCAGCCGGTAACTGCTGCACCTTCGGTGCTGTCTGTTGTAGTATTGAAAAAATACCAGCTTCCTTTTGCATCCTGATACCAGCCGGTTGTCATTTTTCCTTCTGTTTCATCTGGATTTGCATTAAAATAATACGTACGGTCATTCATGCGCAGCATGCCAGTTTCCATAAGTCCGTTCTCTGGCTGCAGGTAATACCAGCCGCTTGCAGTCTGGATCCAGCCTGTTGCCATCTCTCCTGATGGCTTTCTGAATTTCCATCCTTCTGCTTCTTTCACCCAGGTTCCTGCCTGAAGCTGTGATTCCCCCGTTGCCTGAGCGCCGAAAGCTGTGCCTGCCTGCAAAGCTGCAGCCGCAAGCAACATAGTTAACAACGTTTTTGCTTTTCCTGTTTTTCTCATAAGTAAAAACTCCTCTTTTTATAATGACGTTTGCTTAAACTCGCATGTCGAGTTAGTTTATACTAACATCATTTTTTAGTCAACACTAAGGGGCGGTTTCACCATGATAAGATTTGTCAACAACAACACATATATGTAATCGGAAATATTTTTTTCAGGAAATACGACTGGCTGACCATCATTATAGTTTATAGAGAATAATGATAAATCGGCTTAAATAAAGGATCTGGCTGAATTCATTTGAAGAAATGCACACATAAGATCAACAGAAAAAGGGCTGCAATCAGCAGCCCGTATATCATCAGGAATCTTTCTCAGATTTAAAATTTTTGTGTTTTTATATAACAAACCCAGCAATTGTAATTCATTATTTTTCAAGAAGATTGCGCTCCATTTTCTCCCGAAGCTTCCTGGTGGTTGCTTCAATATCTTGTGCTGCAAAGATACCTGATACAATGGCAGCTCCCACTGCACCGCTTCCTTTCAGCTTTTCAATATTGTCCAGGCAGATACCTCCAATAGCTACTACCGGAATAGATACGGATGCACAGATAGCCTGCAGCTGTTCCATGGTCATTGGACGGGCATCTTTTTTAGTGGATGTACCAAATACGGCACCACTACCTAAATAGTCAGCCCCCTGTGACTGGGCTTTTAATGCCTGTTCTACCGTTTTGGCTGTGACTCCCAGGATCTTGTCCGGTCCAAGAAGCTTTCTGGCAAGACCGGCATCCATATCATTCTGTCCTACGTGAACACCGTCTGCACCACAAAGTCCAGCCAGTTTTATATTATCATCAATCAGGAGAGGAACATTATATTTTTCTGTAAGAGCACGCATTTTTTTCGCCTCTTCCAGATATTCTTCCACATTGTCATCCCGCAGTCCTTTTTCACGAAGCTGCACCATGGTAGCGCCGCCCTTTAAGGCTGCTTCCGTCTGTTCATAAAGGCTCATACTTCCGGTCCAGGACCGGTCGGTTACTGCATAGATCAACAACTGGCTTTTGTCAAATTTCATGTTTCTCTCCCTTTCTTGTGTCTGCTCATGCCCACTCGTGAACCCGTGCTTACACGCTTTACTGCCTGCTTACGCAGGCTGTTCACTGGTCAATGGCCCATTATATCATTCATCAAAAATGCTTACGATCTCACCGTCTAAAATACGGTTCATATTTTTTACAGCACAGAAGTTGCCGCACATAGAGCAGGTATCTTCTTTTTCCGGCTTTGCAGATGCTCTGTAGTTTCTTGCCTTTTCCGGATCAATAGAAAGCTCAAAGGTCTTTTCCCAGTCCAGTTTCTTTCTTGCCATTCCCATCTGACGATCCCACTCAGAAGCGCCTTTGACACCTTTTGCAATGTCAGCTGCATGAGCTGCGATCTTGGAAGCGATGATACCTTCTTTTACGTCATTCAGATCCGGCAGTCTCAGATGTTCTGCTGGTGTTACATAGCATAAAAATGATGCTCCGTAGGTTGCTGCGATCGCACCGCCAATAGCCGCTGTAATATGATCATATCCTGGTGCAATGTCTGTAACCAGAGGTCCTAATACATAGAACGGAGCGCCTTTACAGATGCTCTGCTGGATCTGCATATTGGCTGCAATCTGGTTAAGAGGCATATGGCCTGGTCCCTCTATGATCACCTGGACATTCTTCTCCCAGGCTCTTCTTGTGAGCTCGCCTAATGTTACCAGCTCTTCGATCTGTGAAACATCGGTAGCATCTTCTAAGCATCCCGGACGGCAGGCATCACCTAAGCTGATGGTCACATCATATTTCTGGCAGATATCCAGGATCTCATCAAAATGCTCATAATATGGATTTTCCTTTCCAGTCATTTCCATCCATGCGAAAATAATGGATCCGCCTCTGGATACAATGTTCATAAGACGCTTATTCTGCTTGAAACGCTGGGCAGTTGAACGGTTAATGCCAATGTGGATGGTCATAAAATCCACACCGTCCTGTGCATGCATTTCCACGATTTTTAACCACTCTTCAGTAGTAATATCCTTCAGGGCCTTATGATAGTATACCACTGCATCATAAATCGGTACAGTACCAATGATGGCCGGACACTCAGCAGTCAGCTTTCTTCTGAATTTCTGGGTATCGCCCCATGAACTTAAATCCATAATGGACTCTGCACCCATTTTTACTGCGTCATTTACTTTCTGAAGCTCCATATCCAGATCTTTACAGTCTCTGGAGGTTCCAAGATTTACATTGATCTTGGTCTTTAACATGGAACCGATACCATTAGGATCCAGGCATTTGTGGTTTTTGTTTGCAGGGATGGCTACTTTTCCCTCTGCTACCAGCTGCATTAACTGCGCTGTATCCATCTGCTCTTTTTCTGCTACTGCCTGAAGCTCCTTTGTAATAATTCCTTTTCTGGCAGCATCCATCTGTGTTGTGTAGTTCATTTTCATTCTCCTTCACATCATATTTTTCCACAGAAAGGGCACCCGGACGGAATGTTTTCCACATTTACTGCACATATTTCTGCTGCGTATGTTGATCATCAGTCTTTGCGCAGAAAAAAGAAAACGGTCCGCCCACATAAGGAACGGACCGCAAAATATATGTATTATACATAAATACAATATGCGACACATTATTTCCCTACGTTGGCATTACCCACATCAGGTACAATAGGTCGAAGTTTGATTACTTCCTCTCAGCCTGCTTCACAAGCTCCCTGTTCGCATTCAGAATAACATTTATTGGTAAAAATTGTCAAGTTGTTTATTACTGTTCACATGTTGCATGATCAGCAGCTGAATTTGCTGATTGTGCGCTGTCTTTTTTTCTGTTATAGTGGTTAGCATAAACTTACCGTTTACTGTACTTCAGGGAGGAACCTATGGAATTACGTCAGCTGGAATATTTTATGATCACATGTGAAAAAGGCAGCTTTAATCAGGCAGCAGAATGTCTTTATACTACACAGCCTAATGTGAGTAAAGTGATCAGTTCTCTGGAAAAAGAGCTGGGACGGCCTCTTTTTGAGCGCAGCAGCCGGGGTATCCACATTACCCCTTACGGTGAAACAGTCCGGGAATATGCCCAGAATATACTGCATAATGTAAGCCTGATCAACTCATTGACTGATCACAATCAAGGTCAAAAATTCAGTCTCGCTACTTACCCCAGCAATATGATCTCCCGCCTATTAACAGATTTTTACAAAGAAATGGGAGATTCTTACATTGTGGAACACTTAGAAGGCACTGTGGAGGAGATCAGCAACCGGGTAGCCCAGGGGCTTTCTGAAATTGGCATCGTTTATATTGCGCAAAAGCAGCTCCACCAGTTCCAGCACATTCTGTCCCACAAAAAACTTAAATTCGTTCCTCTCGACAGAAAAGAAGCCTGTGTTTATGTAGGCCCCAGGCATCCCCGCTACCAGGATGACAGCATTGACTTTCAAGAGCTTTCCTCTCTTTCCTTTGTAAGGGGTGTAAGGGATTTTTTCTCCGTAGAACACCACTTGAACCATGTAAGCCTTGGAGCGATCAGCACAGAGCAGCTCCACTACGCCGTTTATACCAACAGTGATCACCTGACCATTAACCTGTTATTAAACACGGATATATGCAGTCTCGGCATCAATTTCCTTTATGATCAGTACCGCCAATATGATGTCCGGCAGCTGCGGATCAATAACTGTGAGCCTTTTCTCCTTATTGGCTATATCTGCCCGGATCATGCAAAATTAAGCAAAGCCGCTGAATGGTTTATCAGCCATTTTAAGGATATCCTGTAGATTTTTTAGTTCAGTTATAACATTTTGGAATAACTAAGCCCCTCCTATTTCATTAGTAGTAAGTCTTAACTAACCTGTGTTATACTCTCTATCGTTCGTTTCAGGCGAATGAACAAACAACATTATATTTTATATCCTCTCAGAGTCTCGCAAAATCAAGTACAAAAAGATTCCGAGAGTACATTTCTTACAACAGGAGGAAACTTATCATGAAAAAAAGATGGGGCACAATGCTTCTGGCAGGTCTCTTAGGCACCGCCTTATTAAGCGGCTGCGGTTCATCCGCTTCTGACTCTGCATCTTCTGCTGCAGATCCTAAGCCTTCAGAAACTACCACTACAGCTGAAGGTACAAAAGAAGACCTGATCTTCGTAAACTATCGCGATATCCGCGATTTAAACCCACATTTATATGCCGGCGAAATGTATGCCCAGGAAATGTTATACGAAGGCCTGGTCAATATTACCGCTGACGGTTTTGAGGGCTGCCTGGCAGAAAGCTGGGATGTCAGTGAAGATGGTAAAGTATATACTTTCCACATCCGTTCAGGCGTAACATTTTCAGATGGTGAAAAGTGTGACGCATATGCCATCAAAGCAAACTTTGACGCGATCCTGGAAAATAAAGACCGCCATACCTGGCTGGAAATGATGCATCTGTTAGTAGGAGTAGATGCTCCAGATGAAAATACCTTTGTGATCGAATTATCTGAACCATATTATCCTCTTTTAACAGAGCTTGGCGTGACCAGACCATTTGCCATGATCTCACCGAAAGCCATGAAAAACGGCAGCACCAAGGATGGGGTAGAAGCCTATATAGGTACTGGTCCATATGTGCTGGATGAGTTCGTTACTGATGAATATGCCGTATTCAAGGCAAATCCAAACTACTGGGGCGAACAGCCGGCTATTAAAACCATCACAGTGAAAGTCATCCCGGATAATCAGACCCGTATCCTGGCTCTGGAAAAAGGTGAGATCGATATGATCTTCGGAAAAAATATGATCGATGCAGATGCCATTAACCAGTATCTGGACAGTGATAAATTTACCGTAGAGCTTTCTGAGCCAACTTCCACCAGGCAGATCGTCCTGAATACTTCTTCTGACATTCTTTCAGAAAAAGACGTGCGCGTCGCCCTTCAGCACGCAACCAATAAGCAGAATATCTCTGACGGTATTTTCTATGGACTGGAAAAACCGGCAGATACTCTGTTTGCCTCCACAATTCCATATTGTGATATTAAACTGGAACCATACGCTTATAACTTAGAATTAGCTGGACAGATTCTGGATGACGCAGGCTGGAAAATGGGTTCCGACAATGTCCGTGAAAAAGATGGACAACAGTTAAATGTTGATCTTCTCTATAACAGTGACAGCGTTACTGAAAAATCCATTGCAGAGTATCTTCAGAGCGAATACCAGTCCATCGGTGTTTCCTTAAACATACATGGTGAGGAAGAACAGTCTTACCGTGACAATATGAAAGCAGGTAATTTTGATATGGTATTTAATATCTGCTGGGGTACTCCTTACGATCCCCAGTCCTCTCTGGCTGCCATGCGTGCACCTGTATACGGCGATTATGCAGCACAGCTCGGTCTGGATGATAAAGCAGAGATCGATGATGCTATTACTGAGATCCTGGTCACCACAGATGAAGACAGACGCCAGGAACTTTACACCTACGTTCTGACTCATCTCCATGAAGACGCCGTTTACATTCCGCTGACTTATGAATGCAACAAAGCAATCTATCGTTCCGATATGAAAGGCTTCCACTTTACCCAGACTCAGTATGAGGTTCCATTCCAGGATTTCTCTTTCTAAACGGACATGTCACCTGATGTTGACATCACCACAATTCAAGTCGAACGTCTGTTGTTACGTGCCGATGGCACTCCCGCAGCTGCCGCCAGTATTCGTAAAATGTGCATGAAGCCGTCTCCCTTGAGGCGGCTTTGTTCCAATTAGATCCTTTATCACATTTATTTTTCCAAGCGGAGGTATTATTTTGAAACCCTATATCATCAAGCGGATCCTGTCTTCCATTCCGCTCCTTCTCATTATTTCCTTTGTATGCTTCGTTTTTATCAATCTGATCCCTTCTGATCCGGCTGAAGTAGCTTTGCGTGTACGTCAGGTTCCCATTATCACGGAAGATGCCATTGCTGAGGTCCGTGCCCAGCTTGGTCTGGACAAGCCTTACCTGGTCCGTTACTTTACCTGGGTACTGGACTGTCTTCACGGCAATTTTGGAATTAGTTATGTAAACCCAAGCCGCACTGTTTCAGGAGAACTGCTGCGCTGTATGCCTGCTACTTTACAGCTTGCCGGTGCTTCCCTTATTATGGTGATCCTTTTAAGTCTTCCTATCGGCTTTCTTTGTGCAGTATATAAGGATGGCTGGTTTGACCGGCTCATGCGAGGTCTTGTATTTATGACCACTGCTATGCCGCCTTACTGGGTGGGACTTCTGTTAATGTGGCTGATCTCAATTAAACTTGACCTTCTGCCTACCAGTGGGAACGGTACGATCAGGCATCTCATCCTTCCGGCTTTTACTGTATCCCTAAGCTATATTTCTACCTATATCCGCCTGATCCGCAACAATATGCTTGAAAATATGAAACAGGATTATGTACTTTATGCCAATGTTCGCGGTCTCACTCAAAGATCCATTCTGGTAAAACATATTCTGAAAAACTCCATGCATACCTGCATTGTTGCCATTGGTATGAGTATCCCGCAGCTGATCTCCGGAACTATTGTGGTAGAAAATGTATTTGCATGGCCTGGACTGGGAACCTTGTGCATCAGTTCCATTTTCAACCGGGATTATCCTGTTATCCAGACTTATGTTCTTCTGATCGGTGTCCTGTTTGTTATGTTTAACCTGCTGTTTGATATCCTGCAAACCGTATCTGACCCCCGTATGCGAAAGGAGAGCAACTGATGTTACACCGGTTTCTTCATAATAAAACTGCTGTCAGCACAGTAACACTTGTACTGATCGTGGCATTAATGGGCATTTTTGCCCCATTTATTGCTCCACATGATCCCTATGCTACCAATATTCTTAACAAATTTTCCCAATTCAGCAAAGAATATCCCCTTGGTACTGATAATCTTGGCCGCTGCATCCTCTCCCGCATGATCTACGGGATCAGGCCCACTCTTGGTCTGGCCGTACTGACTATGTTAGGTACCATCGGTCTTGGCGCTCTGATGGGACTTCTGGCCGGGTATTTCCGTGGTATTACAGAAGAACTGATCATGCGTATAGTAGATGTAATGCTGTCTTTCCCAAGCCAGATCATGGTCTTTGCCGTGGTTGCACTGCTGGGCATTAACGTACAGAATGTGATCCTGGCAAATGTCTTTATTAAATGGGCCTGGTATGCCCGCATGATCCGCACAGGTGTCATGCAGTACCGGGACCGGAACTTTGTCCAATTTTCCCGCTGTGTAGGGACTCCTGAACGTTTTATCCTTTTTAAACACCTGGTTCCATCCATTGCAGCAGATCTGGCTGTTCTCTCTTCCTTGGATGTAGGCTGGGCTATCATCAATATTTCTACTTTGTCCTTCCTTGGACTTGGTGTACAGGCCCCTACTCCTGAATGGGGGGCTATGCTTAGTGAAGCAAAAAATGTCCTGACCAGCAATCCGGCCCAGATGCTGGTCCCTGGTATTGCCATCGTTATTTTAGTTTCTGCCTTTAACTTAATGGGAGATGCCATTCGTGATGTACTGGATCCAAAGGAGGTGCTGTAATGTCTGCCATTTTAAAAGTTGAAAACCTGAATGTAACACTGACATACCGTAAGACTTCAAAAAAACTGGTTGAAAACGTAAATTTTGAAGTCCACCCAGGAGAATGCCTGGGAATCCTTGGTGAGTCTGGAAGTGGAAAAAGTATGACTGTAAAATCAATTCTGGGCCTGTTAGATAAAAATTTCCATGTTTCCGGAAGCGCTGTTTTTGATGGTCATGATCTTCTAAAAGAATCAAAAGAAGAACTGCGCAGACTCCGCGGAAGCCGGATCACCATGGTGCTTCAGAACCCCATGACCTGTTTTGATCCTCTGTACCGTATAGGAAATCAGATGGCTGAGACTTTCGCCACCCACACTACATGGAACGCCCAGGAGATCCGTTCCCACTGCCTAAAGATCCTGAACCAGATGCAGATCTTAAATGGAGAAGAAGTTTTGCAAAAATACCCCCATCAGCTTTCCGGTGGTATGCTCCAGCGCATTATGATCGGTATTGCCATGGCATTACAGCCTGAGCTTCTGATCGCTGATGAACCAACAACTGCCATTGATGCCATCACTCAATATGAGATCCTGGAGGAATTTATCCGCATTAAAAAGAGCAAAAATACTGCCATGCTTTTCATCACCCATGACTTAGGGGCAATATCCAAAGTAGCTGACCGCATCCTGGTCATGAACAGCGGACATATCGTAGACAGTGGCGACTTTGAGCATATCCGAAATCATGCCCAGGATCCTTACACCCGCCTTCTCATAGAAAAACGTTCTGCGGTTATGCATCACTATCGCGAAGTTTTACATAGAAAGGAGATATCCCATGCTGGAAGTAAATAATGTATGTGTCAGCTTCCGGAGCGAACGACAGGAAAAAATTTTCGGGACTACCAGAAACCAGGTATTATTCGATGTGTCCTTAAAAGTCTCACAGGGAACCTGCCTGGGAATACTTGGGGAATCCGGAAGCGGAAAATCCACACTTGGCCGTGTGATCTGTGGTCTTTTAAAACCCGACACAGGAGAAGTAAAAATCCAGGATGTGTCTGTTTATGCATCCAGAAATGGCCGGAAAAACCTTCAAAAACGCTTAAGTGTTGTTTTCCAGGATTATACTACCTCTGCCAATCCCCGTTTTCGCGTAAAAGAGATCATTGCTGAAGGTCTGGCTGCAAGAGAACGAAATCAAAAGATCCGGCTGGATCGGCTGGAAGAAACTAACCGCCTTTTAGAGCTTGTGGGACTGGATCCCTCCTATGCAAACCGATATCCCCATGAACTGTCCGGCGGACAGCTGCAGCGTGTCTGCATTGCCCGTGCTGTAGCATGCCAGCCAGAGATCATTCTTTTTGACGAAGCTATCTCTTCCCTGGATGCACATACCCAGGTCCAGATCATGGATCTTCTCCATAATCTGAAGGAAAAACTGGGACTCACTTATATTTTCATTACCCATGACCTGACTTCCGTCACTTATCTGTGCGATGATGTGCTTTTCCTGTATCATGGCCGTATTACCGAACACATTCCGGTATCCCGTATTGCAGAAACAAAGGATAACTATGCCAGAAAGCTTTTAGCTTCTATTATTGAATTTGACTAGAGGAGATCTTTAAACATGAAACTGTCTGACTTGAAAGCCGGCAGCAATACAAAGCAAACTCTCCTGCTGCCTGTGGCCAGCCCTTACCCCGTTGAGATAACTGCCATATGCGGCAGCCAGCCTGGAAAAACCCTGATAGTGACTGCAGGTATCCATGGCTGTGAATATGTAGGCATAGAAGCCCTGAACCGTCTGAAAAAAGAACTGGATCCCGCCGGTCTTTCAGGACGTGTCATCCTGCTTCCCCTGGTAAATCCAGAAGGCTTTTACATGGGTGCCAAACAAACGATCCCTGCGGATGGCCAGAATTTAAACCGTATGTTTCCCGGTGATCCTGCCGGTACCTTTTCCAGCCGCTTCGCAAAAATCCTTGAAAAAGTCCTGTATCCTGAAGCTGATTTTCTGATGGATCTCCATGGCGGTGATATAAACGAAGCTCTGACTCCTTTGATCTTCTTTCCTGCAGCCGTTCCTGATACACTGGCTGCCAAAACCTCTGCTGCTGCAGCGGCTCTTTCTGTTCCATACCGTGTTGCTTCCACTTCCAAAAATGGGCTATACAGCTGGGCCGCCCAGTGTGGTATTCCATCGCTTTTAGTAGAACGGGGAGAACGGGGACTATGGAGTGAGAACGAAATTACAGCCTGCAAAAGAAACGTTTTTGAACTAATGGATCATCTTAAGATCAAAACTTTTTCCAATACAGCCTTTCACCAGGAAGAGATCCGTCAGTCAATTTATGAAGAAACACCTATAAATGGTTTCTGGTATCCCGCTGTGTCACATGCCGGTCAGAAATTAAAACAGGGCGCCCTCCTTGGCACCCTGAAAGATTTTTATGGAAATGAAATTTTCCGGTATACTGCCCCATTTGACGGCGTTATACTTTATTACACCCTGAGTCTGGGTGTAAAATACAAAGATCCGTTGATCGCATATGGAAGGATTTAATATTTATTTTGGACTCATTAGATCCGTCCCCCGCACTTGGGGCAGTAATTGTAATCTTCATCTGTCTCAAATCCGCAGCGCATACACTTTTTATGGGGATTTCCGGAACCTTCCTGCCAGGTGCGGGTGTATTTTCCCTCCTGGACCAGATGAAGGTCGGCAGATGTGATCGACGGTTCTTCCCCTCTTAAAATAGCTTTTCCAATCTCCGGCTCCAGCTCATAAATAGCACTGCAGCAGGACATCTGCACATAAAAGCGCTTATTCCACTTAAACAGCGGGATAAAGAAAAAACTGAAATACATATAGGTCATAAAGACCTGACACTGGCTGGTGCTGCCGCAGCTTCCGCAAAGAATGCTCTTTGCGTAGTTAAGCAGCTTCCTGCCCTGACTGATACCTCCGATAAACAGCATTTATCCATCTCCTTTTTAACAAAATGTACCACCTATAGCGGCATGACCATGCACGAAAATTACAGACCTGAAAGTTACAGACCTGCACGGTACAATGAACTGACCACCTTGTAAACTGTGAGCCATTTCCCGGTCCGGGACTTCTTTCTCTCTCCTGTTCCTCCAGCCCATTTTCCTGCATGCATCAGCTCATCTACTGTGCTTCTGGCACTTGACACAGCATAGTTTCCTGTAAGGCAGAAGCCTTTTTCCAGCCGTGAAAATGCTCCAACAAAACCAAGATTCCGGCTTCCGGCCGGAACGGTTTTAGGCCGGTCTGTAAAATGATGAGGACGAAGTGATGAGAGTTTACCTGTTTCATCTGAAAAAGCTTCCGGCTCTCCCATAGCAATATGCAGATCAGCCGTTTTTTTCCATAATTTCCCAGAACCGCTGCCATTTTCCATAATGCAGATATCCCCGGAACCCAGATTTATTTTTTCAAATACAAAGGATTCCCGGTCGGTTTCTTCTTCCTGCAGTCTGCGTTTTACATACAATTTCTTTACTGCCAGTCCATTTCCGCCTTCATTGCCATTTTCAAGTTCCAGATCCGTTACCTGGCTGTTTTCCAGCAATAATACACCTTTACGGCGCAGGTATTGTTTCAGCAAACAGATCAGATCTTTCATTTCATCTGGCGAAAGGAAGAGAAACGGTCCTTTTATTTCCCATAAACTTCTGCGAAATCCTGCCAGGCTGCTGTCCTTTTGCAGGCCAAACACACACTGGCACAGCTGCCACAGATTTGTCTCAAATATATGAGGTGTTTCACTGAACCAGTCTTCAATGCTTAAAATATCCAGCCTTTCTTCTTCTGTACACAACAACCGCCAAAGTGCAGGAAGATCCCCCCAGTCCAGACATTCTCTGCCTTCTGTTTTCGGGAAAGTAAATACTTTTTCCCCGGAATCCGGTATTTTTCCACACATTTCCAGAAAATCTTTGCAGTTTTCCCGGCTTACTACAAGAGGGCGTATTTCTTCCTCTCCCTCAGTGCCTTCTCCAAACACCATAATGCTGCTTCCTGGAAAATGGCAGTCTTTTATAAGCCAGACTGCTGCTGCCAGAGAGCTTAAACCATTTCCTATAATATAAGCCTTCTGCTTCCCATAATCCCTGCTCCGCACTACAGCAGCTTCCACCGCCGCCAGTCTGGCATCATTTTCCGCTTTTTTATCTTTCTTTATCTGATAAGTCCATGCACCGGCTGCAGCACCTAAGCCTGCGGCCACAGCCAGCCGGATCCATCTTTTTTTATCTGACATAGGCATTTTCGCCTTTCTTTTTATAAATGGCTTAATTACTGTGCAAAATAGTTAGCCAGCTGTGCAAACTGCTCCAGGCTTAAGGCTTCTCCACGGACAGAAGGTGATACTCCCAAACTCTCAATAGCCTTTGTGATCTCTTCTTTTGAGAAAGAAATTTCCGGAGAGTTATTTAAACCATTCTGCAGTGTTTTTCTTCTCTGGTTAAAGGATGCCCGGATCAGCTTAAACATCAGCTTTGGATCTTTCACCTGTACCGGCGGCTCCTGATAGCGGGTCAGGCGGATCACCGCAGAACCCACATTCGGTCTTGGGATAAAGCAGTTTGGCGGTACATTTGCTACAATATACGGACTTGCATAATACTGCACTGCCAGAGACAGGGCACCATAATCCTTAGATCCCGGCCCTACCTGCATACGGTCTGCTACTTCTTTCTGCACCATAACAGTAATATTGTCAATAGGCACATTACTCTCAAACAGTCCCATGATAATGGGGGTAGTAATGTAATATGGCAGATTTGCAACTACTTTAATAGGTCTGCCGTTATTGTATTCCTTTACCAGCTCATTAATGTCCACTTTCAGGATATCCTGGTTGATGACTTTTACATTGGAATACTCCTTTAATGTATCTGTAAGGATTGGCAGCAGATTGGTATCGATCTCCACTGCGATCACCTGTCCTGCGCTTTCTGCCAGATACTGGGTCATGGTTCCGATCCCCGGACCGATCTCCAGAACACAGTCATCCTTTGTAATACCTGCTGCGCTTACGATCTTTTCCAGAACATGGGCATCAATAAGGAAGTTCTGGCCGAAGCGCTTCTGGAATGCGAACTGATATTTCTGGATGACTTCAATTGTTTTTTTCGGATCTGATAATTTCTGATTCATCTATGATTTTACCTGCTTTTGTCTTCTTTCTATCTATGTTATATTTCTATCATTTAATGTTGGGGCAAAAGGTATTTTGACCCCTCTGATACCGAATTGCTGCATGCCGTCAGCAAAAAAAACTATGGCTGTAAACCATAAAGCCTTCTGGCATTATCCCAGGTGATTTTCTCCACTGTTTCCCGGTCTATGCCTTTAATGGCAGCCAGCTGGTCTGCCACATAGGTCAGGTTCAGGGAAGAATTTCGCTTTCCCCGGTTGGGAACAGGTGCCAGATATGGACAGTCCGTTTCCAGTACCAGACGGTCTAAAGGGGCATATTCTACCGTCTCTGCCAGTTTTCTGGCATTTTTAAAGGTAAGCACGCCGCCAATACCAAGGAAAAATCCCATATTCAGGTATTCTCTTGCCATTTCCTTTGTGTAGGAAAAGCAGTGGATCACGCCGCCAATGTCTTCTGCATGTTCTGCCTTCATAATATCCAAGGTATCTTTTGCAGCATCACGGCTATGGATGATCACCGGAAGCTTCAGCCTGCGTGCCAGGTCTAACTGGGCCACAAACCATTTCTTCTGGATCCCTTTATCCGGCTCTTCCCAGTAATAATCAAGGCCGATCTCACCAATGGCGCGGACCTTCCCGTCCTGTCTTTCTGTACACCAGGCCTCAATATCTTTTAAGCCTTCATCAGACAACTCTGCACTTTCACTTGGATGCACGCCTAAGGCAGCATACATGAAATCATGGTTCCTGGCAAGCTCCAGTGTGGTCTTGCAGCTGGAAATGCTGGCTGCTACATTTGTAACAGCGCCGATGCCATTTTCCTTAAAGGTTGCCAGAAGCTGCTCCCTATCCTCGTCAAAGGCTTCATCGTCATAATGGGCATGTGTGTCAAATATCATGTTCGTTATGCCTCCTGTGGGTTAAAATGTCCTCTCGGAGCCGATAGAACATTAAACACATATTTATCCAGACGGTCAAAGGCTTCTTTTACCCTGGACAACGGCAGTGCCAGATTCATACGGATATGGCATGGACCGTGGAATGCTACACCGTCCTGCCAGATCACGCCTACTTCAATGCCTGCTGCCTGAAGTTCTGTAATGGTCCTTCCATGCTTTTTGCACCACTCTGTACAGTCCAGGAAAAGCATGTAAGTGCCTTCCGGCCTGGAAACATTAACACCGTCAAAATGCTTTTCAATGTAATCGCAGGCATAGTTTACATTCCCGCTTAACACCTCTTTTAATTCATCCACCCACTCATAACCTTCCGGTTTATAAGCACCGATCAATGCATACATTGATAACAGGTTCATGCTGTTATAATGGCTTAAAGAGGACTCTTTTAAAATCCGTTCCCTTAACCAGTCATTGTAAATAATATGGTAACTTCCAATAAGACCAGCCAGATTAAAGGTCTTGGATGGAGCATAGAGAGCTACTGTCCTCTGCTTTGCATCCTCAGATACAGACTGGGTGGGAGTATGCTTATGGCCATTTAAGAGCAGATCAGACCATATCTCATCAGAAACTACATATACATCATGCTTCTTGTAGATCTCCATTGCCTTTTCGATCTCCCACTGCTCCCACACTCGGCCGGTAGGATTATGCGGACTGCAGAAGATTGCTGCATGGATATGGTTTTCCATGATCTTCTTCTCCATATCCTCAAAATCCATACGGTATACATTATTCTCATCCTTTACTAACGGGCTGTGGACAATGTGATAACCGTTGTTGGTAAGGCTGTTGGTAAAACCGATATAAGTGGGGGAATGTAAAAGTACACTGTCACCTTTAGAGCAAAGTACATTTAACGCACTGACTACACCGCCTAAAACACCATTTTCATACCCGATATGCTTTGGCTTTAGCCCTTCCACACCATTTCTGTTTTTATGCCACTGGATAATGGCGTCAAAATATTCCTCTCTTGGGGAAAAATAGCCATAAGTGGTATGCTTTGCTCTCTCAATAATGGCTTCCGGAATAGTATGTACAGCCGGAAAGTTCATATCTGCTACCCACATGGGGATAATGTCAAAACCTTCCTTCACCGTTCCCGGCCACTTGATCCAGTCAGCCTCAAATGGTTCCACTGCAATAGAATCTTTTCCTTTTCTGTCTAAAACTGTTGTAAAATCATATTTCATTGTGTTTTTATCCTTTCTGCTGCCCAGAGAAGTTTTGTCTGTAAGTCTATTACGCTGATACAAGATCTTGTTGCCCTGCAACAGATTACTGTATACATAATAGCATGAAGACGAATGGTTTACAAGCGGACCGGACAACTGGAAAAATGTTTATAATTCGCAAAAGAGGCATGGATCTCTCCACACCTCTTTGCCTGCAAAACTCTTTTTTATCACATTTAAAACAGCTTTCTGCCTTCTACATATTTTCCTGCTACTTCTCTCTCATCCCCCAGATAAATGATCCGCTCCAGCCTCTGTTTTACAGTCAGTGGCTGGGGATGTTTTAAACGGCTGTCATCGCAGACCACTGCATCAAATTCATAACCCGGCTCAAAGCTTCCCACTTTTCCAAAGAAAGCTCCGCCGCCCTTAGATGCCATATAAAAAGCTTCCTCAATGGTCAGCGGCTTTAAAGAATCATCAAACAGTCTCCAGCGAAGCTTGGATACCTGAATGGACTGTGCCATAGCCGCAAACAGATTCTCACTTGTTCCACCTGCTACATCACTTCCCAGTCCTATGTTCATTCCCTCTTCCAGATACCTGCGCACCGGAGCCACACCAGAGGAAAGATTGGTATTGGAATCAGGGCAATGGGCGATAAATACGCCTTTTTCTTTCATACGGGCGATTTCTTCCTCGCCAGAATAAACACAATGAGCCATGACCGTATGGCACTCTCCCCCAAACAGGCCAAAATGATCATAGGCATCCCCATAAAATCCGGACCAGGGGCATAATTCCTTCACCCAGGCGATCTCTCCCTGATTTTCAGACAGGTGGGACTGCACAGGCAGACCAAAATCTCCCTGAACACCTTTTAACCGTTCCATCAGTTCATCGGTACAGCTTGGTATAAACCGTGGTGTAAGGATCGACCTTGTGTGGTCATAATTTTTATCAGCTGCCATTTTCAGCCACTCTCTGGTGGCTTCTTCTGATTCTTCTGCTGACAGCTCCCGCAGATAATCCGGGCTGTTGCGGTCCATATTTACCTTTCCGATCATAGTAGAAAGCCCGCTTTCTTCCATCAGATCCATAAGTAAAATCGTTGCCTCTTTATGGATCGTTGCAAAAATACACGCTCTTGTAGCAGCGCTTTTTCTCATCTGTTCTGCAAAAATGCCATATGCTTTTTTTGCATATTCCAGATCTTTGTATTTCGCTTCTTCCGGAAATGTATTGGTTTCCAGCCAGTCAAGAAGCTCCATATCCATTCCAAGACCCCTGAAGGAATACTGAGGCGCATGAACATGAAGATCTGTAAGTCCCGGGATAATAAGCTTATCGCCCACATCTTCTACCGGGATATCCTTCATATCTTCCGGAAGTTTAGAATAGATCCCATAAACCTTTCCATTTTCACAGACAAGATAACTCTGTTCGTTAATGCACAGTTCTTTGCTGTCTTTTGCGTATATAATATTTCCTTTTAAAGCAAATATATTATTTTCCATATGTTTCCTCCTTGACCCCAGAACCCCGGACATTTTTACCCTAATGTCATAAATGCATAACGGAAAACGAATACTACTGCAATTACTGATGTAAGTACCTCTACCTCTTTTGCCTTATTAGTGAAAACCTTTAACAGACAGTAAGTGATCAGACCCATTGCAATGCCATTTGCGATCGAATAGGTAAATGGCATAAATACAATCGTACAGAAGGATGCCACTGCATCTGTTGGCTCAGAAAAATCCACATCTTTGATATTTCCAAGCATCAGCACACCTACAAAGATCAGTGCCGGAGCAGTTGCTGCTGCAGGTACGATGCCAACTACTGGTGCAAACACAATGGCTGCCAGAAAAGCAACTGCTGTTACAAGACTGGTCATTCCTGTTCTTCCGCCTTCTGCAATACCTGCACTGGACTCTACAACCGTTGTAACTGTAGAAGTTCCCATTAATGCTCCTGCTGCTGTAGAGATAGCATCTGCCATTAACGCTTCCTGCATGTGGATGACTTCCCCATTTTCATCCACCAGACCAGACTGTCTTCCGGCTCCCATCAGTGTTCCCATAGAGTCAAACATATTTACCAGCGAGAAGCTAAGCACAAGCATGATAATGATAAATACAGCTTCTGTCACGCTCTTTCCTTCAAATAATCCGGCTATATCCAGCTTAAACAGAGATACTTCCCCAAAATCCCTAAATTTATTTGCCAGATTCAGATCAAAGGATGATAATTTTGTAACGCCTAAGGGAATACCTGCTAAAGTTGCTGCCACGATTCCTAAAAAGATAGAGCCTTTTACTTTTCTTGCATTTAAAACACTGATCACGATCAGACCAAATAAAGCAACCAGTGCCCCGCAGATCAGTTCTGTATTCCCACCATTTCTCCACTGTGCAAAGTCTACCATACTTACCAGTGTAGCCGGATTGCTGCCTACGATACCTGCATTTTTCAGTCCGATGGTTGTAATAAAAAGCCCGATTCCCGGTGTGATCGCCATTTTAATAGGTTCCGGTATGGCCCGGATGATCGCCTGGCGAAGGCCCACCACTGTGATCACAATAAACAACACACCTGATAAAAATACAATGGTCAGTGTCTGGTTATAGGTATAACCCATTCCTAAGACTACTGTGTATGCAAAAAATGCATTTAATCCCATTCCAGGTGCCTGTGCCAATGGTACTTTAGCATAAACAGCACAGAGAAAGGTTCCGATAAACACACCGATACAAGTACCAATGAACACACCATTTGATACCTTTGCCGCCATTGCCACATCACCGGTGATCACAAATGGATCTGCTAAGATCGTGGATTTAAGATCAGGATATAGGCAACTGTGATAAAGGTTGTAATGCCTGCCAACATCTCTGTACGCATGTTTAATCCACTCTGTGAAATCCCAAAAAATCTTCCGAAAAAACCTTCCCTTTTTTCCATAAAATAAAGCCTCACTTTCACATGTTTCCTTCACTAACAGCCGTCTGCGTTCTGGTGTTCACTATCCCCCCCTTTTTGCGATTTTTTCTGATCTTTCCAGCATTTAAGCTTCCCCGTTGCTCAAAGTATTTCATGCGCTCATCTATACCTGCAGGCTTACAGGATCTGCAGCCCACAGTTTTTTCCAGATATCTGGCATCGTGTCCTCTCAGAGTCTTTCCTGCACCTGATCTTGCAGCTGATTTTCTGCCAGATGCATCTGACAAAAAATTTACTCACAAGATCAGACACAGAAAGATTCCGGGAGAACATTATAAAAGGAGCCGCGATATGTGCGGCTCCTTACTGGATCGATCTTCATCTGTCACCAAAACCGCACGCATTTACATATAACAAGTACTTACCTGCCATATACACTATGTAGTCAACTCTTTACGGTAGTTGGTAGAAACTCCGGACCCATCTCCGGGATATACATATGAAATCTGCTTTATGAAGTTATCTTTATTATAAGATTAAAAAAGTCTGGTGTCTATTGATAATAAGTATCGAAAACATTTTTGTTTTTGTGTATATCATACAATAATTTTGTTAATAATTTACATTTTTTATGCAATCGTTCATCTTTTGATAATCGAGCGCTACAGCCTCTAGACCTCAGCACTGTTATTTACTTTTTAGCTCTTAAACTCCCAAAAAGCCTTATTGTAAAATCCCCCGCCCCATGTTATAATCAATCTGTTGTCGCACCCTATTCTGGCAACAGAAAGGAGGCGGGAGAATGGCTATATTCATGTCTTTTCTAGTGTCGGTCGCAGCAGAAGTAGTTGGCTACTACATATGCAAATGGCTAGACAGACATGATCGCGACAATTAGCCTAAAGCGAATTCTCAACCGCACAAAGAGAGATGAATCCCCAGCAGCTGCAACTGCTGGGGATTCTTTTTTGGCGGTCAAATGACACACCCATATCTTTTCTCGGCTACCAACATTATAACATATTCTAACCCCTAAATCAAGTATTCATCGTAATAAAAATGCCCCTGCCGCTAAAATACCGTTACAGCCACAGCACCTCTACCTTATCCCCTGCTTTTACCGGTCCGCTTCCTGCCGGTATCTCGATCAGGCAGTTACAGCCTACCATACTGCGCATCTGCCCATTGGCCTGTTGGTCTGGAAGCCATACTTCCTTTCCTTCTGCTTTTCCTCTTAAAAAGCGACGCCTTCTGCTGTTTTTTGAGAAACCGGTTACAGCGGTAAGAGTTTCCCGGCGCAGTTTCAGATCCGGATCGCCCATTTTTAATGACAGGATCTCACGTACAAACATTTCAAATGGGATTGCCGCAGAAAATGGATTGCCGGAAAGCCCTATAAACAAGACTCCGTCTTTTTCAGCTGCAAGGGTAGGCATTCCCGGTTTAATGGCAATACCATGAAACAAGATCTCTGCCCCAATAGAAAGCAGCGCTTCTTCTGTCAGATCCTTCTGTCCTACGGAAACACCACCGGTGGTGATCACCAGTTCTGCCTGGTTTGCTGCTTCTTTTAATGCTTCTTCCATGATCTCCAGCTCATCTCCCACGGTCCGGCTCATCATTACCTGGGCGCCTAACTGGTGTAAACGTGCTTTCATGTATACAGTATTGGTATTATATATTTTTCCGGGAGTCAATGGTGTTCCCGGCTCTACTACCTCACTGCCTGAAGAAACCACTGCTGCTTTTACCCGCCTATAAACAGGCAGTTCCATAATGCCGTTTCCACTGGCAACAGCCAGAGCTGCTGCATCGATCTTTGTACCTGCGTGAAGCAATGTATGGCCTTTTTTATACTCTTCTCCTTTAAAACAGATGCTGCAGCCAGGTTCTACCTCTTTATAAATCTGCACTACATCTTCCCCCTCGTCTGTATCTTCCTGACGAAGCACACAGTCAGCCCCATCCGGGATCATGGCACCTGTCATAATCCGGACTGCCTCTCCTGGTCTGACCTGCACATCCAGATGATCCCCTGCATAAATCTTTCCTGTAACCTTCAGCTTAACCGGGTTCTCTCCAGTGGCCCCTATGCTGTCCTTAGAGCACAAAGCATACCCATCCTGCGCAGAACGGCTGAAAGGAGGCATATCAAGAAGTGCATACACATCTTCCGAAAGTACCAGCCCCAGGCAGTCCTCCAAAGTTTTTCTCTCTGTTTTTCCATGTGTTACATGATCCATAAGGATATTAAGTGCCTGTTCCAGACTGATTCTCATGATCATTCCTCCTGTGCTTGCTTAATGTTCTCTCGAAATCTTACTTAAAAAGTCCAGTATATGTACGAAAAAGGGAGGGGAATCTTTCCCCTCTCCCTTTACATCTCACTCATATACACTCAAATATCTGCAACCGCAGACAAAAAACACATTTATAATAATTCCACTATCAGGCAGCATTTGCATCTGCTGATCAATTAACAGATCTCAGCTCCAGCTGGCATCTTCTTCTCCGGTACCATTAAGGACAGATTTCCCTCTGCATCTTCTGCACACAGGATCATGCCTTCGGATACGACTCCGGCTAATTTAGCAGGCTTTAAGTTGGTTACTACCATAACCTTCTTTCCTACCATTTCCTCTGGTGAATAATGAGCCTTGATGCCGCTTACGATCTGGCGGGTCTTAGTTCCGATCTTTACCTGGGAGCAGAGAAGTTTTTTGGACTTCGGCACTGCTTCGCACTTAACGATCTCACCGATCTGGAACTGCAGTTTTGCAAAATCATCGTAAGTGATCTCAGCCTTTGGCTCTAAGTCGATACCGTCATCCTCAGCTGCCTCTTCTGCCGGTTTTGCAGTTTCTGCTGCTGCAGCTGCATGCATTTCCTCTACTTTTGCCATAACTTCCTTAATGTCCATACGAGCAAAAAGGATCTCAGGCTTGTCTGTTACCTTATTTCCTGAAGGATACAGACCAAAAGTATCCATTTCATCCAGTTCTCTCTTCTTTGTATTTAACTGGGCTAAGATTTTTTCAGAAGTCTCAGGCATAAATGCCTCTAACAGGGAAGCACCGATGGTAATAGCCTCTGTCAGGTTGTAAAGAACAGTTGCAAGACGGTCTTTCTTAGCCTCATCCTTTGCAAGAGTCCATGGAGTGGTCTCATCAATGTACTTGTTGCATCTTCTGAAGATGCCGAAGATCTCTGTCATGGCATCTGCCACACGCAGCTGGGCCATTTTTGCGTCAACCTTCTTAACTTCATCTAATACAACAGCCTTTAAATCTTCATCAACAGCTTCTGCAGCGCCTTTGTTCTCTACAACACCGCCAAAGTACTTGTTGCTCATGGAAATAGTACGGTTTACAAGGTTTCCAAGGATATTTGCCAGGTCAGAGTTCATACGCTCTACCATCAGCTCCCAGGAGATAACGCCGTCATTTTCAAATGGCATTTCATGAAGCACAAAGTAACGCACTGCATCTACGCCGAAGAAATCTACCAGAGTATCTGCATAAAGAACATTTCCCTTGGATTTGCTCATCTTGCCATCACCCTGAAGCAGCCACGGATGACCAAATACCTGTTTTGGAAGGGGTACGCCTAAAGCCATCAGGAAGATCGGCCAGTAAATAGTATGGAAACGGATAATATCCTTACCGATCAGATGCAGGTCGGCCGGCCAGTACTTCTTGTAGAGTTCATCACTATTGCCGTCCACATCATAGCCAAGGCCTGTAATGTAGTTGCTGAGAGCATCGATCCATACGTAAACAACATGTTTGTCATCAAAATCAACCGGAATACCCCATTTGAAAGAAGTTCTGGATACACACAGATCCTGCAGTCCCGGCAGAAGGAAGTT